>TARA_R110001583_G_scaffold50270_3_pt1 | contig 11966 bp, 8 predicted proteins | sample TARA_R110001583 | Tara Oceans TARA_R110001583 (sample SAMEA4398432) | marine metagenome | biome: Polar Biome; feature: [MES] marine water layer (ENVO:01000295) within the mesopelagic zone...; material: water (ENVO:00002006), including particulate matter (ENVO:01000060) such as...... | reverse complement strand
GTCGATAAAGCGGTTGCCGTCCGCGTCCCAGATTTCAGCGTTTTCAGCGTGGTCGGCGAACGCCGTTGCGGGGCTTGCAGCGCCAGCAGCGACGTATTTATGTTTTAGCTCGTTCAGTTCGGCATTGCTGCTCATGGCTTACTTCCTAATTGATGAGGATTGATCTTTTAGCATAGTGCTTAATAGTGGTGCCTGATAGGGGCCTGATTGTGAAGTTTAAAAGCGTTGCTTACATGGATGACAAGGCTATGACAATACGGTTGCGCCCCGTCTGTTTAGCTTGATACATAGCTTTATCAGCACGTTCAAGTAGACGTGTGCCCGAGGCTTCAACGTAGCTGGCAATCCCCGAAGAGAGCGTCATCGTTAATTGGTGCTCGGTAAACGTTTGTTGCGCGACGCTTTCACGAACGCGTTCCATGCCTTGGTAGGCTTCTTCGGCGTTTACGCCTGGCATAATGATCAAAAATTCTTCACCACCCAATCGTATGTGCAAATCGGTATCGCGCAGTACATCGCTCACTAAGGAGGTAATTTGCTGTAAAACGCTATCGCCCGCGCTGTGCCCATAGGTATCGTTGATCGCTTTGAAGTCATCCAGATCATAGATCGCGATACTGAAAGGTGTTCCATATCGCTCGCAGCGCTTGATCTCTTCATCCAGACGCTGCAAACCAGCACGACGGTTGAGCAGCTCCGTTAGCTCATCGTGGTGGGCCAAATGATCCAAGCGCTCATTGGCCTGCTTTAGCCGCTCTTCTAGCTGTTTGCGCTGGGTAATGTCGATTATAAAAGTGACTTTACGCGGCTCGCCGTCATCAGCCTCAATACGCGCAGCTTCGGCGATGATGGTGCGTCTTTCGCCGTTTTTGAGAACCACTTCCCACTCTTGGCGCAGCTCTTGATCCTCGTTGCCCTGCATAAACTCAGCATGCAGCGCTGATAAAACCGCTTGGTTCACTTCGGGTACTACGTGAGTAAAGTGCTGGCCTAAAAGTTCTTCCTGCCGGTATCCATAAAACTCACAGTAAGCTGGGTTGACCATTTCAAAGTGACCCAAAGGGTTCGTAATACAGATTCCAATCGGTGCCGCTTTGATAACGTTTTCGGTATTGCGCTTTGAGCGGTTAAATAACTGGTAGAGCTTATCGGGACTAATCTCTTTCATGCACCGCTCCTGAGCTGCTCTCTACTTCATTTTTTAACCCCACTAGTAGCGGGACAATATTGGTACACAAAGCGTTAATCGCCGGTTTTGCGTAGTAGAAACCCTGCTGACGAACAATCCCCGCGCGGGCGAGCCATAAGGCTTCGGCACGAGTCTCGACACCTTCGGCGATAAGAGTCATATCGAGCTCTTGAGCGAGCAGGATAATCGCGTTTAACAACGCTTGGCGGCGAAGATCATTATCGCAATTCATCACCAGCTCACGGTCGATTTTGAGCTTGTCAGGTGTCAAATCGGCCAATAAGTCCAAATTGGCGTACCCGTTGCCAAAATCATCCAGCGCCGTTTTAAAGCCCATGGAGCGGTAGGCATCGATGATATTGGACAGGTGCTGCCGGTCGCGGACGCGCTCGGTTTCAGTGATTTCAAAAATAAGCCGATGGGCAGGCCAACCCACTCGTTTTGATACTGCTAACGTTGCCTGGATACACGCTTCCGGCTCATATACGGCGTTGGGTAGAAAGTTGATCGAAAGGTCGGTCTGCATGCCCAGTGCGCTGGCCATTTCGATCGCTTTTACCCGGCAGGCCTGATCAAAACGGTAGAGGAGCTCATCAGTCACTTGCGAAATGACGCTCCAGGCGGATTCACCGCGTGGCCCACGAACCAGTGCTTCATAGGTGACGATTTGGGCCAGCGATAGATCCACGATTGGCTGAAAGGCCATGGTGAACCCAAAGGGCAAGTCGCCTTCACAGCGTTTGCAACTGCCATTGACGCGTGCGCACTGGCTCATAGCTGCTCCTGAGGGGTGGCTGTTGGATGGCGCTGTTAATGCCATAACATTAGATAACTTAATGCTTACACTGAAGCATGTAAGCTCTTAAGGTTAAGCATAAGTATACTCTTTGTATAGATGTTGTACAGCTTTTGGTTGCGAAGCACTAACCACTTGCCCGCCTATTGGCTGGCAATGCTGGTCAGTTTTTTTTGGCTTAAAAAAAAAAGCGCCAGGTGAGGCGCCTAAGAGGGAAGTGTATAAACCGAGTGCATAAACATTAGTGTTATTAAATGATGCCTGCTGCGCGAAGCGCAGTGCGCTGCTCCAAGCTAATACCAAGTTCTTCCAGCACGCTTTCCGTATGTTGGCCTAAGTGGGGAGGAGCCGTAGTGGCACTCATTTGGGCACCGTTAAAACGGATAGGGTTAGCGACCAGATCCACCTGGCCTGCTTGGTCGTGGGGCAGGGTTTGCTTAAGTCCGCGGGCTTTCACATGGGGGTCGTCGAACACCCGATCCAGCGTATTGATTGGCCCGCAGGGAACACCTACAGCTTCAAAAGCGGCTAGCCATTCATCAGTGCTGCGCTGGGCCAACGCCGCTTCCAGCTGCGGCACGAGCAGTGCACGGTTATTTACCCTGGCGCCATTGGTGACAAAGCGCGAATCTTCCGCCAGAGCCGGTAGCGAAAGCACCGCGCAAAAACGCTTGAATTGCTCGTCGTTGCCGACAGCCATAATCATATGGCCATCCTGGGTGGCAAACGCCTGGTAAGGCACGATGTTAGGGTGGGCATTACCCAGCCGCTGGGGCACATTACCGGAGGTGAGGTAATTCAGTGCCTGGTTGGCGAGCACCCCCACCTGGACATCCATTAATGCCATATCGATATGGCAACCTTCGCCGCTATCACGGCGCTGATAAAGTGCCGCTAAAATTGCGTTAGCGGCATATAGCCCGGTGAAAATATCGGTAAAGGCGACGCCGCTTTTTACCGGGCCACCGCCGGGCTCACTGTCGGGCTTGCCAGTTAGGCTCATGATCCCGCCCATGGCTTGGATCATAAAGTCATAACCGGCGCGGTGAGCGTAAGGGCTCTCCTGGCCAAAACCGGTGATGGAGCAGTAGATCAGTCGTGGGTTGAGCGCCTTCAAGCTGGCGTAATCCAGACCGTAGCGTTTCAGGCCGCCGACCTTGAAGTTCTCTATCAGCACGTCGGAGTTAGCCACTAGCTGCTTGATCACCGCCTGACCTTCGGGCTTGGCCATATCGACGGTCAGCGAGCGTTTACCCCGGTTAGCGCACAGGTAGTACGCCGACTCTTCGCTGCCCGCCAGCCAAGGAGGGCCCCAGTGGCGAGTGTCATCGCCGCTACCGGGGCGCTCTACCTTGATCACATCTGCCCCCATATCCGCGAGCATTTGTCCGCACCAAGGCCCGGCCAGTACGCGGGAAATATCGAGTACTTTTATACCGGCCAGTGGTTTGGTTGGCTCGTTCATAGAGGCTCCGTTAATAAATGACAAGTGATCAAGGTGCAGTGATTAAAAGAACGACTGAATGCCTGTCTGGGCGCGACCAAGAATCAAGGCGTGAACATCGTGAGTACCTTCATAGGTATTCACTGACTCCAGGTTGACCATATGGCGAATAACGCCGTACTCGTCGGAGACGCCATTGCCGCCGTGCATATCGCGGGATTGACGAGCGATATCCAGCGCTTTGCCGCAGTTGTTACGCTTTATCAGCGAAACCATTTCCGGTGCCCAGTTGCCGCTATCCATTAGCCGGCCCACTTGCAGAGCTGCCTGCAAGCCCAGGGTGATCTCGGTCTGCATATCGGCGAGCTTTTTCTGGATCAATTGATTGGCGGCCAGCGGGCGGCCAAACTGCTTGCGGTCGAGGGTATATTGGCGTGCTGCGTGCCAGCAGAACTCAGCCGTGCCCAACACACCCCAGGCGATGCCGTAGCGGGCTTTATTAAGGCAGCCGAAGGGGCCTTTCAGGCCACTGACGTTGGGCAGCAGGTTCTCTTCGGGAACGAAGGCGTTATCCAGCACGATCTCACCGGTAATCGATGCGCGCAAAGAGACTTTGCCTTCGATTTTGGGTGTGGTGAAACCTGCGGTGCCGCGCTCGACAATAAAGCCTTTAATCTGATTGTCGTGAGCAACTGATTTCGCCCATACCACTGCAATATCGGCAATCGGGCTGTTGGTGATCCACATTTTTGCGCCAGTCAGGCGGTAGCCGCCATCGACTTTTTCCGCGCGCGTAATCATGTTGCCCGGATCAGAGCCGTGGTCAGGCTCGGTCAAGCCAAAGCAGCCGACCATTTCACCGCTGGCCAGCTTAGGCAGGTACTTGTGCTTCTGCTCTTCAGAGCCGTAAGTCTCGATGGGGTACATTACCAACGATGACTGCACGCTCATGGCTGAACGGTAGCCGGAGTCAACGCGCTCTACTTCGCGGGCAATCAATCCGTAGGCCACGTGGTTAACGCCTGCACCGCCGTACTCGGGAGCCACGGTGGCACCCAGCAGTCCAAGTTCACCCATTTCAGTCATGATCTCGCGGTCAAAGCGCTCTTCACGGAAGGCGGTTAGCACGCGGGGCTGAAGGTTTTCCTGGCAGTAGTCGTAGGCCGCATCGCGGATCTGGCGCTCTTCATCAGTGAGCTGTTGTTCCAGAAGTAGCGGGTCGTCCCAGTTGAAATGTGTCATGGCGTGGATTCCTAAGTTCGTGGGCAGGAATAAATGCAAGATAGCTGGTAATCAATGTATCGCCGTTTCTTTAAAATATCTACATTTTTTTAAAACGTAGAGCTTTGGTCTGAGGGCGAAGAGTAGAAACGAAAAGCTCAGCCGATGCCGCGCTCTTGGAGGACGCGGGTAATAATCGGTACGGGGGTCATCAGGTGATCGCGCATCAGGGTGTCGGCTTCAGCGGTATCGCGAGCCAGAATGACATCGACCAGCGCAGTGTGCTCTTGGCGCTTAAGCTCCAGCGCCTGGGGCGACATCACGGTTTCCTGCAGCCACAGGTGGCGGTAGCGCTCTACTTGGTCAAACAGGGTGTTGCGCATTTGCAGTAGGTGAGGAGAGTTGCAGCCGCTGGCAATGGCGGTATGGAAGGCTTTGTGGCGCTGATCCCAGATGTCGAGCAGGTCGTTGGGGGTGTTGATGTCGGTGACCTTGGCCAGCCGGTGTGCGGTAGCCAGCACCGTGGCTTCCCAGTCGTCGTCGCCGCGCTCTATAGCCAAGCGCAGGATCAGCCCTTCAAGCTGGGCCCGGGCATCGTATATATCGTTGAGTTCGGCCAGCGACATGGGTGCTACCCGGTAGCCGCGCTGGCTGATCGCGACCACAAGGCGGTCAGAAACTAACTGCGATAGCGCTTCTCTTAGCGGCCCGGTGCTGGCGCCGTACTGCTCTTTGAGCCGGCTCATCAGCAGCTTCTGCTCAGGCGCATAGCGGCCACGAATAATGTCGTGCTTGAGTTGGCGGTAAGCACTAATGGCGAGGTTTTGCCGCGGCGCGCCTTTATCCCGACTACTGTCCTCTTTAAAACCGGGCTCCATAGCAGTGTGGCTCCTATCCTGAATCAATAATAACGATGGGGTGGGCGAAATTGACGGCCATTAGCAATAAATAATAACAATTCGGCATAAAATAAGACATTTATGCGAGATTTCATGTTTTTAATAGTTGGCTATTCGATCCAACTGCCGGGCGGTTACACCTTCTGGGGCACTCACGGCTGTATGAGGTAAAGGCGCTGCTGCGCTGATAACGCCCTATTAGCATCCAACGCATAAGCCGTGCTAACTTCACCTCCACCGCTTCCGGTTCGTCGTGACGGCAGCCAGAAGCTGGGGCTTCAACACTTCCTTTTTATCGTCAACCATACCTATAAGTCCAAGCAGGACGGAGGAAATGCTCATGCGAACTCTACGCTCTCTATACACCACAGCCGCTGCCGCTTCTATACTCGCGGTCGCACTTCCAGCAAGCGCCCAGCAACTCTCAATCGCGACTGGCGGCACCGGTGGCGTTTACTATCCTATCGGCGGTGGTTTTGCCGAAATGATCAACAACCATATCGAAGGCGCTCAGGCGACTGCTGAAGTGACCGGTGCCTCGGTTGAAAATATGGGCCTGATCATGCGCGGCGACGCGGATCTCGCCCTGGCCCTGGCCGATACGGTCTATCAAGCCTATACCGGCACGGATGATTTTGAAGGCCGTCAGATTGAAAATACTCGCGCACTGGCGTCGGTTTATCCCAACGCGGTACAGCTGGTGACCCTGGCCGAGTCGGATATCGAGTCGATTGCTGATCTAGCGGGCAAGCGCGTTTCCGTCGGTGCACCGGGTAGCGGCACCGAGCTGAATGCCCGTGCATTGCTTGAAGCCAATGGCATTAGCTATGAAGACTTCACTCCCCAGCGTCTTAATTTCAACGAAACTGCTGATGCAATTCGCGACGGTGATATCGACGCCGGCTTCTGGAGCGTTGGGCCGCCCACCAGCTCGATTCTCAATCTGGCAGCCACCCGCGATATTCGCCTGATTAGCTTGTCCGATGAAGAAGTGGCCAATGCCCAGGAAGAAGAAGCGGTATTTGCTCCCTACGAGCTTGCTGCCGGTATGTACGACGGTATGGACGAAGCCGTTCAGACTATCGGTATCCCCAACGTGCTGGTCGTTAATGCCGATATGGACGAAGAGCTGGCTTATCAACTCACACAACTGCTGTTTGAAAATACTGACGAGCTGATTGCGGTTCATCCGGCGGCTAACGACACCACCGTTAAATTCACTATGGAGTCTACCCCCGTGCCGTTGCACCCGGGCGCACTGCGCTATTTCGAAGAAGTCGGTGCTGAGATCCCGGATCGTCTGCGTCCTTAATCGTGTAATGGTATTTTCATAATCAGATTGCCATAAGGACATTGCCATGCAGTGGCAGCGACGACTGATGGCGCTACTGATTGCATGTTGTCCGTTCGCCGAAGTGGGGGCTGCCCCCGCTTCGGCGTTGGCGTTTATGCGCCTAGCCGTGGTGACCGAACAAGGCGACACGCTAGTGGATGAAGCGGTACCTGCTGACGGTCGCTGGTGTATTAAATGGCAGCACTCCGTTGAACATTTCACGGTGCTGGACTGCTATCGTAATGTAGCGGGCGTCATGCAATTAGAGCGTAGCCATCAACCTGATTTCGCCGCAGGACTGGGGCATATTTTTGGCCGCGGCGAGCAGCTATCAGACGGTGAAGGCGGTTACTGGATTAATGCCATTAACGAGCCTGTAGCCAATAACCGTTATGTGTTGAGGGTAGGTTCACCGGCTGTTAATCATCGTGTGGTGTGGCCAGGCGGTGAGCATGCGCCAGTGAGCCTAAGTGAGCACGCCGCTGGACAACGCGTGACCATTCAGTTGATAGACCCTCACGCATTCCCGCGTGAATAAAAACGACATTAGTTAACGCTTCCGAGGACTTCATGAGCGAATCCAATCAACCGTCGAGCGTGGTGCCGGGCGGTAATGCGATTCAACCCCGCATGGTGCTGTGGTCGATCACCATTGTGGCGGTGGGTCTTTCCCTGTTTCAGCTCTATTCCGCTGGTATTCAGCCCTTAGGGCTTTTTTATCAGCGCAGTATTCACCTGGCACTGATTATGGTGCTGGCATTTCTCATGTTTCCAGCCTTTGGGCCCACTCGCAAGCGTGGTGTATTGGGCTGGGGGCTTGATCTAGTGTTTTTTGCCGGGGCGATTCTCACCGGTGGTTACTTGGTACTCAACCTGGATGAGATTTTTAGCCGTGCGGGTTTTTGGAACAGTACCGATATCCTGGTTGCCTGTATTGCCACGGTGACGGTACTGGAAGCCAGCCGTCGCGCGGTAGGTTTTGGTATGACCGTGATTGGCCTCTTGGCGATTGTGTATGCCTTTGCGGGGCCGCGGGGTGAGCTGCCGTGGCTTGGCGAGTGGATGCCGGGCATTCTTGAGCACCGCGGATACACTATTGATCGAGTTGCCGGCCAACTCTACCTGGGGCAAGAGGGTATTTTCGGCCTGCCGCTAGGCGTTGCGGCAACCTATATCTTTATTTTTGTCCTCTTTGGTGCTTTTTTGGAGTGCACCGGGGCGGGTAAATTCTTTATCGATATGGCCTATGCGGCGACCGGCCGCCAGCGCGGCGGGCCAGCCAAGGCGGCGGTATTAGCCTCGGCGGGCATGGGCTCGATTTCTGGCAGTGCGATTGCCAACGTGGTCACCACCGGTGCTTTTACCATTCCGTTGATGAAGCGGCTGGGCTACAAAGCCAAACAGGCAGGCGGTATCGAAGCGGCGGCCTCGACCGGCGGGCAAATCATGCCGCCGTTGATGGGGGCCGGGGCATTCCTGATTGCTGAGTATACCAATACGCCGTACCTGGACATCGTCAAGGTCAGTATCCTGCCAGCGATCATGTATTTCGCGACGGTGTACCTGTTTGTGCATATCATCGCTCTCAAGCAGGGTATGCAGGGGCTACCCAAGGACGAGCTGCCGCAGATGCGCCAGGTCATGAAGGATGGCTGGCACTTCCTGCTGCCGTTGGCGGTGCTGGTCTGGCTGCTGGCGATGAGTATGTCGCCCATGCGGGTAGGCTATTACGCAGTGGTCACCATTTTGGCGGTAGCGGTATTGCGCTATGTGCTGTGGTTCTTCTTTGTGGCACCAAGGCAGGGCCAGCCGGTGACCGCAACGGCCGTTAAAGACGTGGTTCGTACAGGCTTTACCAAGCTGATCGAAGGCTTGGAACTAGGTGCTCGCAATGCGGTAGCGGTTTCCATGGCCTGTGCGGTCGCCGGGATTATCGTTGGGGTAGTGGGTTTAACCGGCTTGGGACTGAAATTCTCCTCCATGATGCTGGCTTTCTCCGGCGGCAACCTGGTATTGGCGCTGGTCATGGTACTGTTGGCAAGCTTAGTACTGGGGATGGGGCTGCCCGTTACCGCCAGCTATATCGTGCTCATCGTACTCGTTGGGCCGGCATTGACAGCCGAGTTTGGTGTGCCGCTGCTGGTCGCCCACTTGGTCGTGTTCTGGTACTCCCAGGATTCCAACGTGACGCCTCCCATCGCCTTGGCAGGCTTTGCCGGGGCGGCGATTGCGGGCAGTAAGCCGATGGAAACCAGCTTCCAAGCGTGGAAGTTTGCCAAAGGCCTCTACCTGATCCCGCTATTTATGGTCTTCAACCCTGAGATTATCATTGGGGGCCCGGTGCCGGTGGTCATCTGGAATGGGGTGATTGCCATTCTGGCATTAGGTGCCTTTGCCGCGGCGCTGGAAGGCTATCTGTTTACCAAAATGTCGTGGCTACCGCGCATCGCGATTACCGCCGCGATCTTTGGGGTGTTCTATCCTAATCTGATGACCGAAATTGCCGGTGTCGCTGTCATGATCGTCGCCATAGGCGCTAACTGGTTGGCCAGTAAGCGCGAAACGCCTGCGACACCCGTTAGTGGTTAAACGTTAGGCGACCCTACATACAGACCCAAAGATAGCCAGTAACAGAAAAGGCCCGGAGAGATAATCTCCGGGCCTTTTGCTTGGTGGGCTGTTTGGTGTGCTACGGGATTGGTTGGTTTAGAAGATCGCGTTAGAAGATCGACTCAGCGGTGCCTGAACCCTCAGAACCACTGGCTTCTTCCAGTTCGCGGCTAATGCGGCGCTGCTGGTAATCCGGCAGGTGATCCTCATGGAACAGCTCGGTAATTCCGCCAGACTGGCCATCCGCTAAGCGTTGGCCGGAGTCAGGGTCAACGCGAGCGGTGACCACCGTTGCTGGACGTTCAGGCACGGCGTTCGGCGTACCGTCCAGGGCATCCCCCATAAACTCTACCCAAATAGGCAGCGCCGCATTCGAGCCATACTCGGCAATGGTCTCGTTGCTGTCCTTGCCGACCCAAACCGTGGTCACCAGGTTGCTGTTGAAGCCCGCAAACCAGGCGTCACGCTGGCTGTTGGTGGTGCCGGTTTTACCGACGATATCCTCACGGTTAAGGCTCAGTGCGCCGCGGCCAGTGCCCGAGGTGATAACGTCACGCAGCATATCGCGCAGAATATAGACAGCGGCCGGGTCGGCTACCCGTTTGGCGATCGGGTATTCGCGGCCATCAATTTCCACCGTCTCCTGGCCTTCGGTACAGCTGGGGCAGGCAACCTGCGGCGTGGCTTCATCAATCAGTTCATTGTCGTCGTCACGGGTAACCCGCTCAATAAACCAGGGCGACACCTGGAAACCACCGTTGGCGAGCACCGCGTAAGCGTTGGTCATTTCCATCGGCGTTAAGCTTGCACTGCCTAGCGCTAACGATAAGCCACGAGGGAGCTGGGCGGGAGAGAAGCCGAAGCCTTCCAAAAAGTTAATCGTGTAATCCAGCCCCATGGTTTGTAGAACGCGAATAGTGACTAGATTGCGCGAACGGGCAAGGGCTGGACGTAAGCGCATAGGGCCTTGGAAGTCACGGCTAGAGTTGACCGGCCGCCACAACGAATTGCTGCCGTCGTCGAGTACCACGGGCGAGTCGTTAACCACGCTGGCGGCGTTCATCTCACCCTCTGCAAGGGCCGCTAAGTAAATAAACGGTTTGAAAATCGAGCCCGATTGACGCCGTGCCTGCACCGCGCGGTTGAACTTACTGGCGTTAAAGTCGAAACCGCCCTGGAGTGCCAGGATAGCACCGGTTTGTGGGTCTTGAGCGACCAGCGAGCCTTCAGTATCCGGCTGTTGAGAGAGGCGTAGCGAACCGTCTTCATTCTCAATGATGCGCACCATATCGCCCCGTACGGCAATCTCCTCCGCCGAACTGGGCGCAGCTCCGCGGCTCCGTGGGCTCAGGTAAGGGCGTGCCCAGTTCAAACCTTCCCAACCGATCGTCTGTAGACCATCGTTGCGAGTTAGTACCTGCATTTCGCGGCCGCTACTTTCTACCACGATGGCGGGCTGGAGTAGGCCATAATTGGGTGTGCGCTCAAGCACCTGAACCCAGTTGCTGACGTCTCCCTCGATCCCTTCGACTTCCGTTTGGCTGCGCTGGGCGGCTTGGCGTGCGGTTTGGCGAATTTCGGGAGACTCAGAAAGCTCTTCCTCCAGGCCTTGAGTCGCGGTTTGCTCCTGGGCCTCGACAAGGCTTGCCGCAATCTCACGCTGTTCCGGCCCGCGCCAGCCATGGCGAAGGTCATAGGCCGTCAGGCCGTTAGCCAACGCTTGGCGGGCAAAGGGCTGCAGCTCGCTATCAATCGTAGTGTAAATACGATAGCCACCGGTGTAAGCGTCATCGCCAAAGCGTTCTACAGCATACTGACGCGCCATTTCAGAGACATAGGCGGCATCGACTTCAGCTTGAGTATAGTGGCGGCGGGCCGTTACAGGATCCTGAACCGATACCTGATAGGTGGCATCATCGATGTAGCCGAGTTCGCGCATACGGAACAGAATCCAGTTGCGGCGAATCAGTGAACGCTCGGAGTTAGCCAACGGGTTAAAGGCAGAAGGTGCCTTGGGCAGCCCCGCAATCATCGCCGTTTGCGCCAGATTAAGTTCAGCGAGGGGCTTGTCGTAATAGGTTTCAGCAGCGGCCGCGATGCCGTAGGCGCGATTACCCAGGAAAATCTTATTGACGTAAAGCTCGAAGATTTCTTCTTTATTGAGCACCTGCTCCATTTGCAGCGCCAGCAGAATCTCGCGAATTTTACGCGTAAAGGTCTGGTCGAGGGTCAACATATAGTTCCGCGCGACCTGCATAGTGATCGTCGAACCACCGGATTGGATGGTACCGCCACTCTGCACAAGCTCGAACGCCGCACGGGCCAAGCCCCGCGGGTCGACACCGGCATGGTCAAAATAGCTGGCATCTTCGGCTGCGATCAAGGCATTGATCATATCCTGCGGAATTTCATCAAAATTGATCGCCATGCGGCGCTCTTCGCCGAACTCGCCAATCAATTTACCGTCTTGGGTG
>TARA_R110001583_G_scaffold177643_1_pt1 | contig 11967 bp, 18 predicted proteins | sample TARA_R110001583 | Tara Oceans TARA_R110001583 (sample SAMEA4398432) | marine metagenome | biome: Polar Biome; feature: [MES] marine water layer (ENVO:01000295) within the mesopelagic zone...; material: water (ENVO:00002006), including particulate matter (ENVO:01000060) such... | reverse complement strand
CTCGAGCTGGGCTGCCAGATCGGCAAGAAGGCGCACCACCAGTTCGGTGCTGGCGGGAGTGTCAATCGTGTTGTCATCAATGACATTGATGCGCGCGCCAAGCGATCTTTGAAAAGCAAACCAGGCAAACAGAATTTCTCGAGCGCGCTTACGCGGATCTGATTTCGAATTTGTCATGGCCTATTCATCCTTTTCATCAGCTGGTCTGTTCGACGTTGTCGACGTTTTTCAGCAGCGCATGAAGCTGTCTTGTTTAATCGGGCAGCCTGCGCGATGGCCGACACTTCGGAACTTGACTTGGCCTCAAACTCGTCCGCCACGATTGCACGTAAGGCAGGCGCAGTTTCCGGCTTCTCTCGAGCGTGAACCTTGCCGGGAAAATACCGCCTTCCCGATTTGCGCAGGATGCCCTCTGAGATAAGGTTTTGAATGACAGCATCGACAATGGCTTCATCAATGCCGGAGCCGAGATTGCGTTTGATGGCCGAGGGCGCACATGGTCGGCCCTGCGCAATGATAGTGGTGATCCGCTCGCGGTAATGCTCATGCCACCATTGAGAATTTGTCACGCTTTATCTCCGATCGGCAGGTAGCTCACTGCGCTCTGCGACCATCTTTTCGAGAAGGCGGTTGGCCTTTGCTCGGTAAAGTGCGAGGTTCGGGTAGAGCTCGGCCGTTTTATCGACGTAATGCTGGGCTGGTAGGCCCAGTTTTCCGACAACAATGAAATCAAGAATACAGCTCGCGCATGAGGTTTGGGCCTTGCTGTTTGTTGACACCGCATGGAGCAAGGTTTCCGCCGCGCCAAATGCGGCCCATGAGAAAGCCAAAAGGGTAATTTGTTCTTGGTCTTCACTCATCACCGCATTCCTTTTAAATCGCTGTGGGATGGTCGAGTTCGATACAAACGCGTTTGCGTCCGAAGAGACGTCCGATGATCCCGGGAAAACGCACTGTCTTACCTGACTGCCTCATGTGATAGAACATCTGCTCACTGTGCTGTTCGGCGGTGAGTTCATAGGTCCGTGTTTTTCCAAAGACCGGATCTTCACCGAGAATATCTGCGACCAGCCAACAGAAATCCTCCCATGCTGTGTTTTGTTTAAAGGGCGGCGGGCAGTATCTTTTGCCGATGATTTGATAGATGTGACGGCAGGTCTCTCGCACCTCTCTGCACAATTGTTCTTTGTCGGCGGGACCTGAGAGAACATGTGAGATGCCTCTGGCTAGATTGCCCAGGTCACGCATGCAAAGACTCAGACGCGACATGATATTTTCCAGATCAACGTTCAGAGCATGATTGTCGGTTGTTCCGGGATCGCTCTGGCCTTTCTTACTCATGTCGCCCCAATGGTACTGAACGGACAGGTAACGATAGATCAGCATGGCGGCCTGTTCGCAGGGATCAAAATCGGCGTCCTTCAATTCCCGTTCTCCTTTCTGAAGCAAGTTTGGTAGCCCCGGCAGGATTCGAACCTGCGCTCGTTCGGTTATGAGCCGACAGCTTTCGACCACTAAGCTACGGGGCCATTCGCATTAGGAGGTTGAATTTCTGAGGCGGGTTTGAAAACATTTTCGAACGCAGACTTGTTGTGCGGCTCGATGGCGTCGGCAACTTCTTTGATCCAGAGCGGTTCAAGGCAGATGATTTGCCGAAGGATCTCTTTTGCTTCGTCCATGGTGAACTGCCCGGAATAGTGACGCTCGGCATTCTGAACGTGACTGCCGAAGGAAACGTGTTTTGGGTCATCACCAGATTGCCCGATGCCAAAAGTGACTGGCGTCTCAGGAATCTCAACCCGCACCCGCGCGGAGGACGGCTTGCTGCTGTTGATCTTCATTTTACTGCTCCAATTGGGATAGCAGTCAGTATGAGTGCGCTCCCAACCGGAAGTGATAGAACGTCATCACCCGGCGCCCCTGAAGGCTTGATGATTTGTTCAGCGATCAGAGCGAATGGCTGCAGATCATCAGCGCGCGCGAAGCTCGCTTTTTTCGGGCTGCAAATGATTCCGCCGCTACTGATGGTTGGCGACTGGTAGGCGGCTTGTAAGCAGCTGAGTTCTGTACCTCGGTGAATGGTGAGTGCTCCATTCAACAGGACGATACCATTTGTCACGACCAGTTTAAGGCTGGGTCCGCTTTGACTGACGACAGCTAAGAGCCGAATTGCGTCGACGACCGGCATTTGCGCATTGGATGATCCCGGTATGAGAACACTGGCAGCACATGCCGCGATCATTGCTCCACATTTTGTAATTCTCGACAGTGCTTTCATTTTATCAGAGCTCCCCGTGAAAAGTTAACTGCAAATTCAAAAACACCATGTGCAAGAAACAGCGCAAAAAGCTTAAACCCGTCAGCATCTGTCGCTGACTGTTGAACCCAAACAACAATGTTTTCCGCATTTTCAACCGTTTATCCTTCTCCCGCCATCTTTTTCATAAAAACAACTAATTAAGTATGGCGCATTACCCAATATGTATTACATTGCAAAAACACATATTGCAAGAAAAAGAGGAAACCGCCCCTATGACATCGCCTCATCCCGCCCCGACGCGTGATCTTCATGCAACTGTTGCGCGACTTGTTCCTGTGTTGGAAGCGCGCCGGGTTGAGCAAGAGCTTTCAGTCAAGGCGTTATCGGAGCGTTTGTCGCAAGAAGGTCTTGAAGTGTCTCGGCACCGTCTGAGCCGATTAATGCGCGGTGAAACGCCATTATCGTTTGGCGATGCCGTTGGACTGGGTCGCGTTTTGTTCAACGACGAAACCGCTCTTTTTCGGATTGTTCAGTAGGGCGGTAGCAGGAGGCATCTAGATGGACCACGGACCAATCAACACACGTTTTGACGGGTACTATTTACTGCCAGTGTTGTGCAGTTCCGAGATGGTGCGTGCGCATCTAGATGGGATGAAGTTTGAGACGCGCCGCCCAGACACGACGCCACAGTATGCACGAGCGCAAGATGCTTTGCGTCGGGGCCGCAAGGTTTTCGGATGGGTTCGCGAAGGGTGGTATGCCACTTACGAAGCGGAGCGTCGGGCGGGACCTGTTCGCGGATATTTTGACCTGACGAAAGAGCAGCGCAGGGTGCGCGCAGTTCGGTCATGTTGGTATCAGGCCGACGAAGAACTCAAGTCATGTGAAGATCGTTTTACGCCTGAAAAGCGCTGGGTTCCGGGGATGCACATGCCGTTCCGCCATCATCGTCTATTTATGCGCATTCGTTCGATTGAATGTTGCCAGCTTGGTGATGTGACTGAAGCGGATGCTTTAAGGGAGGGCATCGCGATTGTACTGGGCCGCGCGAGCTTTGGCTTTGCCGGATCGGGATGTGAAATCTACCGCGAGCTTTGGACGCGATTGTACGGTACGTGGTCGGCGGAGCAAGCAGTTTGGGTGATTAGATACGACCGCCCGCAACAAGGTCATGTTGGAGATTACATCGCCATTGAGCGGGCAATCGAAAGGGACCTTGTTGCATGACTGGCGCTGTAATTATTGCCGCCAGATACAGCAGGGCAGCAAGAGTGCAATCACGGGGGTCATCATGATTAAGACCGCGCGCACAGGGCAAGGTATGCTTCCTTCGCCGCCGCTGATCTGGGTAATCATAACCCAGTGTTTCATAGGGGCAGGCCTGTTGGCCATCACGGCCATCCTCGACCTCACATTTCCAGAACAAAGTTTTTGGTGGGGTGTGGTGTCAGCTGTGTTGCATCTTAGCGGCACCTTCGCTCTTGCAAACTTTGCTGAGATGTTGTCCAGGCGGATTTTAAAACAGCGGGTCCACGACAGCAAAGGCCGAAATGTCATTCGTGGCATTGTGATGCTTGCCTTGTTCATCACGACCTTCAGCACCATGACCTTTCTTGCATCTCAGTATGCGACATGGTGGGTTTCATGAAAAACCTGCCATCCCAAAGTCAGCTGGTTCTTCCCTTGATCGAGGCCTGCAAAGAAGCAGGTGGCAAGCTCCGCGCGCAGGATGCGTATGTTGCATTGCAGGCGCGCTTAAATCTGTCTGCCGAGGTCTTAACGGAGACAGTCAATGGCGGCAATGGAACGAAGGTATCCAAGTTCCGCCAGCGGGTACGCTGGGCACGTCAGCGCGCGATTGACGAGGGCCTTTTGGTCGCAGCCGAGCGTGGTGTCTGGCAGATTACGGATCAGGCGTCGGACAAGCTGGCCAACAACCAGTCCGGGATTGTTTTTACAATCTGGGAAACGGCGTTGGGACAGGTTCTTTGGGGAACAGCAGAGCAAGCATCGGCGGTGATAGCGCCGGGCAGCATTGACCTCATGTACACCAGTCCGCCGTATCCACTGTTGCAGCCAAAAGAGTATGGCAATCTGAACAGTGCGGATTGGCTGAAATGGATGGGCGACCTTTCGGAAATGTGGTCGGGATTGTTGGCCAACACCGGGTCTTTGGTTGTTAATATCGGTTCGATATCAGAGGCGGGAAAGCCGTTTAAGGACCCATATGTTGCACGGTTTCAGCTTGATCTGATTGATCGTCTTGGGCTGCATTTGGTGGATGAGCATTTCTGGCACAATCCGGCAAAGCTGCCATCGCCCGTGCAGTGGGTTTCAGTGCAGAAGAAGCGACTGAAGAACACGGTCGAGCATGTGTTGTGGTTTGCGAAGTCCGAACAGTTCAAATCGAACAACGACAATGTGCGAGAGGCGGAAAGCCCTAACACAGCGCGCTGGCGCAAGAACGCACTTGCGAGTGGAACGGGTTTAGGGAAGCGCCCTGGGGGCGCGGTAGCCGGACAGGGTTTTTTGAAGACGTCGGGCACGGCCATTCCTTCTGTTCTTCAGGTTCAATCGCATGAAGGGCCGCACAGTGCTTATCGCCGTGCGTGCAAAGCGGCGGGTATCAAGCCACATCCGGCAATTTCGCCGCTTGCATTACCCGATCGATTTATTCGACTGACCACGGAACCTGGCGATCTTGTCTACGACCCGATGGCAGGGTCATTGGCGACCTGTTATGCGGCCGAGCTGCTCGGGCGTCGATGGATCGGGTCAGAGCCGTCCGCGCATTACATCGCGGGCGGGACTTTGCGGTTTTCAGACGAGAGGTAAGTATGGTTCAGACGCAGAAGAAGGCAGAGCGTTTCGACGTGTCGCGCTTGCGACTGGAGGCTGGGATGACGTTCATTCCGTCGAGAAACGGAGGGGTCGATATCAGCAACGAAGGCTTTAAATATCGCGACATCGATGGAGATCACACGGTGATGCTGATGGGACAGGTGTTCACCAGTTGTTGGCTCACTGAGTTTGAAGACTGTCTTCGCGAAACTGGAGACGGTCGTGCAATCAGGTCAATGCATATTGAAAAATTTCTCAATAACTTTTGCTTCTTTATGAACAAACTGGCTCCAGAGCTCGATCTTAAGCAAACGGCGCAGAGCTGGTCATCGGCAGGGTATGACGGTGTCGTGTTTTATTTTTCTTTAGAGGAAGGAAGAGCTGCATGAGCCGATGCAAGCTGCCTTCCAAAAAAGACCAAGTGTATATCGGCCGGGACCGCCCGAACCGAGCAACAGTTTAGGTGAAGTAGAATGCCCACGTCGGTCAGCCAACCTTTCGACCCGATCTTGGTGGATTCCATCAGCTGCGTACTGGTCGAACCCGTGCCAAGCGACGAGACATCCAAAACGGTGACTGGTGAAGGAATGTTCCATCCTGGTTCCGAACATCGGGAACTTATTAATATCCTTTCCAAATGTGATTTGGCCTGGTCACACGAGGTCATCAACAAGACCTATTATGTTGGCTATGGTCATCAGAAAGTCATGGGATGGGCTTTCAACATGACGATCGGCGATTTTCTATCAATCACGAAGGAACATCGACCCACGTTTAGCAAAGCGCTCGAGGAATGGTTTAAAGAAGTCGGGCGCTATGGTCAGCCTGTAGAGCTCAGAGTGATGTGCCCTAAGAAAATATGGACGAGTGTCGATCATCTCAAAGGCGATTACCAAGACCGTGCCGTTGCTTGGGCGTCGAGCTGCTTTGGTGCAGACGCCGCGATTGATCAATTTCATCGTCGAAATCGGTTCATCGAGGAAGCGATAGAACTGCATCAGGCGTCTGGCGGGACGGCCGACGAGATCATTCAGCTGGTCGATCACGTGTATGCCAAACCAATCGGCGCGCCGCACCAGGAGGCGGGCGGTTGCCTTTTGACATTGGCAACACTCTGTAACGCTCTTGATCTGGATCTTCTGCACGCAGGGGAGGATGAGTTGGCACGTGTTTGGGCTAACATAATCGGTATCCGCGCCAAGCAGGCGACCGCTCAAGCAGGATCTCCCTTGCCGGGAAACAAGGAAGACGCCTGATGGTTATCGTGCGAAATACGGAGCCGGAAAACGAAGTTCGTGTCGAGCTGGCGCAACGCAAGCTCAGTCAGCATGACGAGCTCTGCGAACTTGCCAGAAAGTGGTTGTTGCGTTCGCATTCGGCGCGTGGAATGGGGTGCACTGTCTCGTTGCGTGAAATCAGCTCGATTTATGGCGGCGAAAGTCCAGATGCGTTGGGGTTCCGCGCGGGCGGGCCATGGTCGGGAACATATCTGGTGGAAGTGAAAACCAGTCGGGCGGATTTTTTGGCCGATCGCAAGAAAAAGTTCCGTCTAAACCCATCCCTTGGCGTGGGGGATTGGCGGTTTTATTTCTGCCCGGCTGGCTTGATAGAGGTCCATGAGATTCCTGAGAAGTGGGGTTTGATTTGGGTGAACACACAAGGCCATGTAAAGCCGAAAATATGTCCACACATAGAGCCCGACAGGCACTCGTCAGAGCGTAAAAAAGCGGTTGAAGCAATGCGGTTTGTAGCCAACCGGGATCATGAACTTCTTCTTTTCCTATCGGGCATGCGCGGATCAGATGACCCGCAATCTATCATCGATGCCCGCCGCGACCAGAGCAATCTGATCGCGCGCCTGACACGTTCTCTGGGAGATTCACGCGATAAGTGTCGGGCCCTGGAAAACAAGCTTTGGGAGAGGGACCAGGCCATGCGTCGCATGGCTGAAGAGGTTCAACAGAACACTGGCCTTGATCTATCGGCCAGTTACGGGATTTGAGGACGGCTTTCGGCAGGCGGACCTGTTGCAAGAGAATGCTCCAGAAGCTGTCCTCAAATACCCTTTTAAGGAGGATATGATGGCGAGTGTACGTGAATCAGGGATCGAATGGACCCATTTTTCCGGCAACGCTTGGATCGGGTGCACGGCGGCCGGGCCGGGGTGCAACGCGTGCTATGCGGCTGGGTTGTTTGACCATCGTCTCCACCAAGTGGAGTGGGGTGCGGGCAAGGAGCGCAAGAAGGTGAAGGGCTTTGCAGCCAAGGTGCGCAAGGCGGACCGTGAAGCGGTTAAAGCAGGCACCCGGAAACGATTTTTCGTCAACCCAAGCTCAGACATCTTCGACAATGAAGTTCCAGACGTCTGGCGAGAGGACGTCTGGGCGGCGATGCGTGAGGCCAGGGCGCTGGACTTCATTATTGTCACAAAGCGCATTGGTAACGCCTTAAAGATGCTCCCGGAAGATTGGGGGCAGGGATATGCGAACGGCTGGCTTCTGGCAACGATGGTGAACCAGGCCGAAATAGATCGCGATATGCCCAAGCTTGCCAAGGTACCTGCTGTTGTCCGTGGCTTATCGATTGAACCCTTGATGGGCCCGGTGGATCTGTCTGAATGGCTCCACTGTATTAGCTGGGTAATTATTGGTGGCCAAAGTGCGCAACCGGGCGGGGAAGAACCGATGCATGCCCAATATGAATGGGTTCGCGCGCTTATCGATCAGTGTCTCGCTGCCGGCATCGCCGTTTTCTTTAAGCAGTGGGGAACCGGACACTTGCCCAGAGGCGGGAACGTGATTGATGGCGAAGTTATTGAGTTGTTCCCGTGTTCAGCGAGCAACACATCAGGACCCGCTCACCTCGAACGGGATCGGCGGGCTGCCGTACCCTGCCGATAGCTGTTCACGCCATCGAGCTGACCAGCATTTAAAGCAAAGGAAACCCTATGAAAAAAGTTATTTTACCAATTTTGCTTATCTTTGGTTTTAGCACTGGTAACGCTTTGGCGGAAGCAGGAGCCTGGAGCGCATACAAAGATACTGGGCAAGGCGCTTCAGGTCGGACTGGCAGCGCGCCATCGGCTGATACGCGAACCTGGAACGAAGAAAAGCTTAACCTTGAAACGAGGACAGTAGCAGAGCTTCTTATTCAGGATTACAACGTTATCAGCGTTCAACTGAACTATCTGTCAGGCAGCACTGAAGTGTATCTCTACAAAAGAAGTGGGCATCCCAAGCTGATACAGTGCCAGCTCCGATCCTTGAGAGAGGATAGAAACTCTGTGGATATCGGCAGTCGCTGCATGGGTTTTTAACGGATGCGGGTGTTCTTTGACGGTCTGCTCGATGGCGATGAAGACACCCGACCCAAGATGGGTCGGGTGAGCATGGCCGAAGAGCAGCTGATGAAACGCTTAATGTCATCTGACCGGCTCTTTAATTTTATCCGATATTCAGGTGCGCGAAGAAATCCTCTTGTGCCGGCGCTAAAGACATCACGGCCGACCTCGGCACAAGGCGGCCAGAGCTTTGTGTTTTCTATGAAAGGGTGGCATTCACCCGGCCGCAATGAACGGTTCTGTGTCGGCCAGGGGGCGACAGCGAAAGCAGATGGCCTGACGTATCACGCTAAAAAGCGCCACATGGGCGGAATAGGCGCCTATCGATTTACCGGCTTGCGCCCACCGGCTGGGATGAGAGAGGTCTCGACCTTTCGTTCGGCCCAGTTGCGCGTTGGCGGGGCAGGAGCGTTCCAAGAGTACATAGAACGTGATGGATCAATAGAGTGTGCGCAAGGAATAGAATCGTCTTTCGGAAACATTCATCAAGAGCAGGCGTTTCGCCAGATGTTTTGGGAAGCGGTAGAGCGCCGCGAGGGATCGGCCAAGCGTGTTCAAACGCGGATCATTGCTGAACTGCCCTTTGAGAAAGAGATCGGCCCTGAAGGACGACAGCAGATTTTAAAGGAACTGGGAGCGATGTTCGATGGCTTTGGGCTACCATGGCACGCTGTTGTGCATGTTCCCGAACAGCAATCAGATCCCCGTAATTTTCATTTGCATCTTTTGTTCCACGATCGACCGCTTCTTGGTTGGGACAGTTGGGACCAGCCTATTTTTGCCGATCGTAAAAATGCCCAAGTCCGCGCACGTGATTTTATCAAAGACTTGCGCTGCTCTTACGCCCAGATTGTTAACCGGGCCTTTCAGGCAGCCGGGTTGAAACGCCAATGGGACCCGAGAACTTACAAGGAAATGGGAATTGATAAACCGCCACAGCGCCATCTTGGCAGCGCGGTGATGGGGCTGGAACGGCGAGGGGTGGTCACAGCCAATGGGAAGCGTGCGGCAGAAGCGGAGGAGGCTTGGCGGTACCGGACATTGAGCCAGGAGCGAACGATCAAACTGGTCGGTATGGCCAACCGTTTGGAAGCCCGGATTGAGCATATTAAGGAAAGCCAAACCGTCCCGACGTCCAATTCCGTCAAAATGGCGATGGCAGAATATCTGGAAGCTATGACCAAAGCATCTCGGCAGTATCTTCGCGTCGCGAATTTGCACCATCAGAAGCTTTGGCTAAGAGAGCGAAACCGCATGTTACGCTCGCGCTTAGAGCTTCTGTTAGAGGATCCCGAGTTTGGTGGATCGTCCAAGAAGTTTGTCCGCAAGATTGACCGTTTTTACGCTCGGATGGGCCGCAATGTTGGCGAGCTTCTGGAGCATGCGGAAGAGCGCATGCGCAATATCCGGCAAGCTGTAACACAGGCGCATGAAGGTTTCGCGATAGAGCTCCTGGTCGACCGCTTGCGCCGCGCTGACGGTGCGATAGAACAGGCTGTCGGGCAAGAGAAGCTTGATAAAAGCCAGCAGAAAGACAATGACAGCCGTTATGACAGGCTGTTGGCCGAACAACAGAAGCATCTCCGGGCCCGGGCGCAAATTCAGGCGAAGTTGCCCGAGGGGACTGTCTGGCGGGATATTGAAGAGAAGGTCGCGGGCGGATCTCACGCCTGGAACTTGACCTTTCCGGACTTCAGCAAGGCGCAGGAGGTTGTCGCTGGCTTAAAGACGACAACACGCGCACTTGAACGCTTTTTGAAACGAGAACTTCGTCATGAAGAAGGTCTGACGAAAAACGAGCAGCCAGTGTCAGCAATATCGCAGGCAAGAGCTGAAAAAGCCGCGGTGCTGCGCGACATTCGCAAAAGCGGTTTCTTACGAGACGTCCGGGAGCGTGCTGGTCATCTGGTGGGTCAGAAACCAAGGGCGGCAAGAAAATTGTAATCTAAGCCGCCTTGGTTTCGTGTGAGGGCGATAGGCGCAGTTCCTTTGTATAGAGGGCATTGCTCAGATCGGTAAATGCCAGATACAGCAGGGCAGCAATGATGTGAGAAACGGGCACCGAAAGAACAGACTTGGTGTGCATCACATACTCGTAAACGTTTTGTGGCAACTGAAAACGTACTGTTTTTCGTGGCGTTTCCTTTGGATAGATTTTGGAAAACGCCACCCAGAATTCAGGATGTCTCTTCGCAAGTTGCCATGCGCGTTCCCAACCAGAATATCTGAGATCCTTTTCTGTGCGAGACCAAGCTTCGCATAGGGGCAGCGGTATGCCCGTCATGATTTCTAGCGTGCTGCTTTTGATTTCTTGAGTACGGCCAGGGGGCATGTGAAGGTCTCCAGAATCATGTCACGAAGTTCATAGCGGTTGCCCGACAAGCGAAGCAAGCCTGCGACGAGGGCGTAGTTGGGGATATTCAGGTTAAAGTGCATGATTTTGACGCGCTCCCACGCTGATGCGCGGATTTCTATGGCGACGGTACGTGTTTCCTGACTTTCCTGAATGCCGCCCAACTTGATGTTTTCGCGCTCTATTGTTGCAATTCCAAGCTCGGTAAGCATGCCAAACACAATGCCTGCAGAGGGTTTGCGGCCGGTGATGAGGCTGTGAATGAGCCTGCACTGAGCCGGGGTGCGGTCTTTAAACAAATCCTCTGCATATAACAGGCAAGATCTCAGAAGCTCTCCGCGCTTCTCATCGAAATAGCCATGTTTGGCGCGTCGGCCAATGATGCTGCCAATGTTCACCAGCCCCACGCGATCTGGGGTGTCAAAAATCAAACCATTGAGTTCAGTGGCATCAGCGTTTGGATGTTCGATCAAATAATCAAAGATTTTCCCTGCGGCTTCTTCACCCTCTTTGTCACTGCCAACGATCTGCTTGGCATAGTCACCGATGGCTTTTTTGCGAAGCAATGTGCCGTGAATTGCAGCACAAATATCGCTAAGTTTTTTATGGTCTTGAGCCGAAAGATCGATTGAATTTTTCAAAATTCGATCTTCAGGGATGACCGGCAAGCGCGGCTTGGCCAACGGCTCCAATATTTCTTGCATTATAATCTTTTCTCCTGCAGCGTGTTTCGATAGAATGCCATTTGCAAGAGTTCTTGCAAAACTATTTTTTTGGGGTTCTTCAATGACACAAGATTTCTATCACAAGACGGAACATGCCGTCAGCGTTGTTCTGTCATGGCTTCCTGTCGTGCTGGTTGCCTTTTTGCTTCTAAGCAGTCTTACCGGCCATGCTTTCGCCGCTGGAGACGTAACGACCAAGCAAGCGCTGATCACCAAGGGCCAAACCGTATCGAGCGGGTTCACGGAAGTTATTAAAGGTTGGGCCAAACCAATCGGCTCGATTGTCTTCATTGTTCTGTTCCTGCTCATGATGTTCGTCGGCAAACAGATATTGGCGAAATTTGGCTATGCCATTGTCGCGATCATCGGCGTTGTGATGTCAGCCTCCATTGTCGCGGTTATCGGGGTCTGATGCCGGAGGGGGCAGAATAGTACGCTAAGGGGGTTT
>TARA_R110001583_G_scaffold4846_1_pt1 | contig 11982 bp, 5 predicted proteins | sample TARA_R110001583 | Tara Oceans TARA_R110001583 (sample SAMEA4398432) | marine metagenome | biome: Polar Biome; feature: [MES] marine water layer (ENVO:01000295) within the mesopelagic zone...; material: water (ENVO:00002006), including particulate matter (ENVO:01000060) such as...... | reverse complement strand
AGTCATAGGGGAAAGGGCATCGAATCCCGCCGTTGCTGTACTTGCTCCTGTTCCACCATGAGATACTCCAACATCAGTTCCTTCCCAAACACCTGTTGCTATAGTTCCAACTGCGGTTATTTGCGTTTGTGAAGCATCTACGCTAAGGGTGTGGGCAATATTTTCCCCACTAGTAGCCCCTGTAGATGTAAGACCCGTTCCACCTGTAATATTCTGAACATAATCCCCAGTTGTATGACTTGCTAATGTAATAAGATTAGTAAGTGATGTAGCTCCTGTCCCGCCTTGGTTGACTGCTACTGTAGTACCTTGCCACGTACCTGATGTGATTGTTCCTAATCCAGTAATACCAGATTGATTAGCTACTGAAACTAACCCTGCATTAGTCATTGCAGCGGTACTGCCCATGGTTAGTGTCCCCGCTATGGTGGTCACAGAAGCTGCACCAGCACCTACCGTTACATCAACTTCCCCATCTTCAGCTTGTCCTACTAATGACAAACCTAGAGCCAAGTCAGCAGCGTTTTCTGCTACATAGAATCTTAGACCACCCTGCTCTCCACCTGCTGTTGCATCTACAACGTAGGAATCTATATAAGCAAGTTTCTCATGGGTGGCTTCACCCGCATCAGTTCCGAAGAACTCAATGGTTCCCATTACATCATTATCGTCACCAGAGGCAGTATCTTTATTAAATCTAATCTTACCCGCCGTAGCTCCAGCATGAGTGTTGGTGAGTTCTATCATTGGTAAATCAGCCGAAGTAGAAGATGCTGTTAAAACATCTCCCGTAAAGGCTAATGTACTTTCGGCTGTAATCGCACTAGCACCTGTGCCCGTAAGAATAGCATTATCTGTTAGAGAAGAGGCTCCCGTACCACCGTCCGCTACTGCAAGGTCGGTAATTCCGTTGATTGTTCCACCGTTTATGTCGATGGTAGTCACTATGCCCATGTCGGCAACTGTGCGACCTGCGTTAGTCCAGTTTGTCCCCATAGACCCTATTGAGAGTGCGCCTGTCGTTGTAATAGCACCGGAACCCACATCAATCGAGGTAAATCCAGATGTGATAGACCCTGCATTCAGTGCACCAACTGTGGTTATCTGTCCTTGGGAAGCATCTACACTTAGACTGTGGGTAACACTTTCTCCACTGGTTGCACCATCTGAAGTCAGACCTGTACCAGCAGTAACAGTTGCAACATAGTTACCTGTGGTGTGTGTCCCCATCGTAATAAGGTTACTGAGGCTTGTTGCTCCTGTACCTCCATTAGCTACCGCAATTGTGGTGCCTAGCCAAGTCCCGCCATCAATATTATTAGCAAACGTAACGTCTCCGTCAGTGTCCAGCGTTATGGCTTTAGTATCATTTTGAGCAATTATAACACTGTGGTCACCGACAGAGTTTATGACTAAATCACCGTCAGCAGAACCCGTAACCATATCATCTGTTGCGTTTGCTAGTCCAATTTGGGCTGAATTTTCATCATTTAAAAAGTCCAGCCGGGGTTCAATGTCCGCACTTGCACCAATCTGAAGTATATTTGTGGAGGTGTCGAAAGTTAAATTAGCTTCCCCCGCTATAGCATCAGTACCTGTAACAGTAACAAGCGTATTATTGGTACTCCCAGTTAATTTTGGGTAACCGCCAAGCAAGGTAGTTCGAGTTATATATTTAATTACATCGGGGGTTTCAGAAACATCCAATGTTAACATTAAGTCCCCATCGGCACCAGCTTCTAGTAAAGTTTGATCGGTAAAAATATCTTCATCTATAGCGGTAGCTTGGACATTAGTATCAAATAGGGTGCCTTGTTTCGTACTCAACCCACCCGACATTTTATTTACAGGCATTTATCTCCCCCAGATTATACCACGAATACGTGCATTAGTTGAACCCGCCCTCTTTATACTAATCTTTGTACCTATCCAAATCCCATCATCAAAGTATCCCTCGTTTTGAGGGACTAACATAGATGAAGTAGTCGCATCATCGTCAAACTCGACATATGCATCTGCTAATTCTACTACAAACGAAATTTTATTCGCTTCCGACATTCCTAAAGTAACAGCGTCCTCTGCACTAGACCCAGACGTTGTAAAGGTAAATGCTTTATGTTTACTATATTGCTGTAGTAATTCTATTTCTTGCCTAAACATTGGGCCTGTAGTCATTACGTATCTCTCACTTTCAATAATGTCGGTTTACTCGTCCCTAAAGAATTTTTAGGGGCTATGAATTGACTAGGAAATTTAAATCCTTCCTGTCTGCTTATTGCCGCTATAGATGCATATCTAGGTTTATTTAGTTCGGTTAAATAAGCCTTATTAGATTCTCTTAAGTATGAGTTAGTTTTTAGCAGGTCACTCATCGTTTTACCCATATCTAATACATTCTGTTTAGTTTGCTGTAATTCCTTATCCTGCAAACTACTTTTTCCTGTAAGGTTTGATGCCTCTCCCTGAATCTGCTTTAGCCAAGTAGTTAAACTATCTTTAACACCTGTTAAATTAGCATTTTCTTCTTCTAAGGTCTGAAATCCATTTTTCCATGTTTGAATAGTTCTGTTTGCTTCGTTTAATCCTTTGCGTAACTCAGTATTATCCTTAGTAACCTTATCCACAGTAGCACTCATACTATTATACTTTTCTTTCATAGTTTTAAAGTCGGTTTTTGTAGATTGGATATATCCCTCTAAATTACTTACCTGTACATCAAGCTCTCGTCTCTCACCCGCTAGAGTACGGTGTTTTTCAGTTAGCCTCTCCAAATCATTTTTTGTTGCTATATAATTGTTCTCAGATTCTACATAACCATCTGCTAAGGGTTTTAGTCTGTGTACCTCATTTTTTAATGCGTGGATTGTTTCGTCTCTATCTTTCACAGAATTGGTGAGAGCTTGATTATCTAGCCTCAACAACTCGTTACGATCATGTGTTTTAGTTATCTCTTCCGTCGCCTCTTTACTTTTCCTTATGGCAATAGAAAACTGCTCCTTCTCTTTTAGATGCTTTTTAGTAGTAGTTTCTAGAGTAGTCTCTGCAATTTCTAATTTACTTTCTAGGTTTTCAATCTCTGTCCCTAAGCGTTTTACAGACACATTAGTAGTAATACTTTGTATTCCAGCCGCAGTGATCTTTAAGCGTTTAGAATTATCCGGAGAGTCTTTTTCAAAGAAACTATTTATCTTCATAGTAGGTTATTAGCTCAGATGCGTAAAGCTTACCCCCTAAGGTCGCTTTAGGGAATGATTTAATCCATTCAAATGGGGTTTCTTCTTTAGAAACCAGTATAGTTGGAGGCCCAGCTACTAGCATATCTCCTATGATTAGGCTTTCCATACTAGCTTCATATCTAGGCTCTATAGGATATAGGGAAATATCTCCGGTAGAACCATGGAAAGATACTTTAGCAAGCTCTCGGTCTTTTGCTATAGGCTCGTGGCGCATCAATATAGTAGTTTCGTAAACCATTCCAGTCACTGGTGCAGCAAAAACATCCACCTCGGCTGGTTTAGTTACTGTGGTCTTCTTGCTACCTGCTTTTCTAGTTGTTTTTTTCTTATCCGCCATAACGTCTCCTCTGGGTTTTGCCCCGTTTCGCCCTCGCCTGTCTGCCACCTTTAGGTTTAGGTGCAGGGAACGGGGGGTAATTAGTTTCCCTAAATCTTCTTCCCTCTGTAAATTTCCTAGCTACTCCTTTACCACGACCTCCAACACTCGTTTGACCTCTTTGACCAACACCAGAAGCCCTAATACGTTTTCCACCAGTTTCCTGTACCGATTTCCCATAGTTTTTGGGGTTAACCCATCTATGTTTTGCGGCATCCCATACTAGCCCCGCAATTGGTGGTGCTGGCATGTGGTCTTTCATTATAACAGTAAAAGACTTCTTTAGGAAATTTGAAAGTTTAGTATATGGGGTAGGCATATTATATTATACTCATTCCTTTACATCTTTGTACGAGTCTTTTACAACTCTTTTATTTTACTGTTCCGTTGGCACAGTAGGTTTAGATTTAGGTGTTGGTTCTACTGGCGGATCGGTATAAGGATTTCCCGTGGGTGCAGTTTGCTGCATTGTGCTATCGGGGGCTGGGGTAGGGGTTACTCTACTTACCTCCTGCACTCGCTGTAGAGCGGCTTCTTGCTCATCAGTGGTAGTTTGGGGTGGTTGATAGGGCTGGCCTTGCCTTGCTGCGGCTTTCCTACTTTGTTCATACATAGTTTCCCGTTTACCTACATTGGTTCCGGGTATCCCTATACTAAGGTAGCTACGAAGTCCTGAGTCTTCATACCCTACAGGCATTTGTTCCAGTGGTTTGGACAAATCCATGCCCCGTATTTGATCCGCCCCCATTCCAGTACCTTCACCAATTATAGACATAGCAGCATGTATACCTGCCGCAATAGGATTCAATCCGTAAAGTCTCGACTCACGCCAAGTAGCAAGCCCCGCTGACAAAGCTCCCGAAATAGAGTTCCCTGCCCCCCGTATCGTGGATGTTATTGAGTTGGCTTCTCCTATAGGTGTGTTTTCTCGATCTGCATAAGCCTGTAATCTACGTTGATGATCAGCATCGTCTTCCATCATTCCAGCATTACTACCTCTACCATATAGTATATCTACATGTTCCTGAGAACCGAACTCTGGATACCCTTGTTCTTCTAAACCTCTCTTAGCTAGTTCGAACGTCTTTTTTAGCTCCATAGCTGCCTTCCTGTCATCAGCCGTTACATTCCCCCTAGTTACTTCGTCTTGAGAATAGGTTGTGTTTAGATAATCAATTTTTTCCTGTGCCACATCTATATTTTCTGCATGACCATTAGCATAAGCCTGATGCTTCACCCACTCATCATTTACTTCAAGCCAGTCCACTCCCGTATTATCTATAGCATCACGAAGTTTTTTAAATTTAGATGTTCCATCTCGATCAATTTGTACTATATCTGGGTACTCTACTGCTCCTACTCTAAACCAATCCCTAGCAAGATCATAGGCTTCTCCCATAGTAGTAGATTCATCCAACCTGTCCTGCAAACCCTGTATTCGCATTCTATACGCCGTAACTCGCACATCCAACGGAGCATTTGCAAGAACTTCGTAAGCCTTTCTGTTTTGCTGAGTTTCTTGATACTTTTGGAATCGGGGGTTATTTGATAAATCTTCATCTGTGAGACTGCTTCTTGTAGAATCACTTGTAGCTCCTTTATCATCTGTTGCAGGTTCCCCATCCGTAACTTTCTCTTCTCTACCTGTATCTTCTGCACTAGCTGGCTCTGACGTATACTCAACCTTTGTAAACTCGGTTAATTTCCTCTTCATTTCAGTTACAATAGATTTCTGCTTTCCCTCAGAGTCTGTAAGCCTCATTAACTCAGCATCGGGGTCTTCTGGATCAAGTTTATAGGTATAAAATCCTTTTTCGTTATCGTAGCCTCTAGGCATTTGAGTTTCAAAATTACGAATTTCATTAGATATAAAAGCTGTTATTACGTGGCATTCATCACTGCCGAATTCGGGTGCTGTCGGGGAACCGGGACGAGCTTTGATACCGTCTGCATATTCTTCAGGGAGCATCCCAGATTTTACAAACTCATCTAAAATACTTTGATCTAAGTGATCATCGAAGTTCATAACATACCCATCTTTACCTGTTCGGCTACGTGAACCATTACCGGATAAAACTTCAGGCACTTCGATGTTGATTACTTCCCTCGAATCAGGGTCTTCATACCCCATTTGAAAGTTTCCGTCAGCATCCTGTCCGGTTATCCACAGTAATCCGTCCTCATTCCGACGTAGGTTGACCTCATCAAGGGGGATAAGTCCATGCTTCTCACTATTTATCATCCCATCGTCTCTACCACTCTCATCATGTAGTTTCCAGTCCATAGGGCTAAGAGTTATCGGTGTACCTAATAAGCTATCCAACGTATCTTTTTTAAGCTTCCTCGCTAAATTCTTCTTCTCATCCCCGATACGAAAGACTAGTTGAGCGTCATCACTAAGCATTATTTTATCTATAGCTGCTAGGTGGTCTTCGGATAAGCTCTCTCTTATAGCTGGCTCGTGTAGCCTAGGTAGTATCTCTGATAGGTTCCAGTCTTCCATACCGATTTTGTTCTCTTGCATCTCATCAGTAGGCTGTACAAAATAACCATCTGGACTTATTATTTCTTTAAGCTTCATCCATGGGTGGGCTACATTACCCAGAGAGGGAGCACGTAACGAGATGTCTCCGACTTCTTGAACTAATTCTTCCACATCAAAATTACTCTCTACATATTCAAACTCGTCATCGTACACAGCCTTTCCATCTTTAGTATGTTGTAGCCATGCTTTGGGTCGGTTATATAAATTATCAAAATGCCGGTAGAATTCATCCTTTTCTGGGGTAGTCATAGCATCTTTTGTTACAACCCCACCTGATACAGTAGTAGGTCTTCCCCATCCCGTAATTTCATCCGCTATTTGTGGGTCTCCCCGAAACTCCAGATTATCTATAACGTTATCCAGTTGATCTGTATTCATATAGAAGTCTGAATGCCCTATTTGTAAACCAGAATATCTACTTACGCTCTCCATTCGCTTTAGGATAGCGTCTGATGTTGTGTTCGACAGATCGTTAAATACTGCTAAGGCAACTATAGGGTTTGCTGCAAGGTATTCGGCAGCAGGGCTAGAAGTTTTGAACTGCTCATTGCTTTCTAGTAGTTCCTGTATAACATTTCCCTGACCCTCCCTAGCACCTTTCGGAGGAAAGTGTTCAATATCGTTGAACTCTTTATTAAAGTATTCTATGCTGTCAACCTGAAGATCATCTGTTCTCGGTAAATCCTCGATGTTATTTTCGTCATACTTTTCATTTAACATAGAAATGATTTCATTTACATGGGGAGCAATGCCTAGTGATGCAAGAGCTTTTGACCTGTAACCATCTGGGACTATCTCGTCAGTATACATCTGCCCATTGTCTACCCATTTTTTACTGACCCCATCAAACACCTGCCAACGCTTTTTACCATCTAAATAGAGATTTACTCTACCTACTTTAGGGTGCTTTACTGTAACCATGTGGGGGGTTACCATGTGGTAAGTACCGTTCTCCTTCATTATTCTGAGGGCTTTCACATTACTAACATAGAGTGTGCTCCCTGTACTTAATTCTCCAAGCTCGTTTGGGTATGCTCCATATTCCCCAAAGTAGTCATCCTCACGATCTTGTATATAGTTTTCTATGTGATCTCTGTATCCCGCTTGTTCAGAAAAAGGTGTGTTGTATAACTTGTCTTTCGCATCCCTAAGCTCAAACATGTTTAGTAAATCTAACCTTTTCCTAAACGAAGCTTCTGGGTTATCCTTATCAGCGGAGCGACCATACTTAGCCTCTTCCGGTATACCCGACGATTTATACTGCTTCCTATATAAATTTATTAGTTCATCTATAAGAGTTTTTTTAGTATCGTAGTTATTAGCCGCATAGTTTTGGGAAGTTATAGAAACCCACCTTGGTTTGTCTCGTAATTTAGGGAGAACAATTCCAGATTCTAAACGTTCCATTGCCCCTGAAGTTGTTGCACGAATCGAAATGTTTCCAAATTCTGCGTTCTGATAAGGGTCATTAAAGGGCATTTTCTGTTCCTTGCTCACTAGATAATCTTGTTTTTACAGCCTCTAGCTCTTCTTGGAGGGCTGGGTCTTGTAAAGTATTCTCGGAGGGACTAGATACCTGCCTAGGGGCTGTTTCGCCAACAGCACCGCTATAATCTACCTGTGCAGGGTCTTTTTGGACGTTCGGTATCTTAGAGACTGTTGCTTTGCGGGTATCCTCTAGTATACCATCTTCAACTGTCTCATGGGTTATGACTTTATACGGATCGAATGGTGGTGCTATTTCCCCCGCCAACTCATCCTCAAATGATCTAAATGACTCATCAGGGTCTCTTTCAGCCTCAACATTCCTGATTGGTAAGCCTGTTAATTTTTCAGCGTCTATTGGTGGTGGTGCTCCTAAACTAAAGTTAACCCTCGTAGGTCTATCTATCTCTCTCCTTATATCCACACCTTCCCCAAAGTCTCTCGGTGTTCCGCCTTCCGGAAAGTCTTTTTTGGTTCGACCCTCTCGATATTGATCTTCTTCATAACGTTCTGTAGTTTCTGGGAGTTCTTCAGTAGTACTTACTGGTACCGTAAATATCTCACCGTTCCAATTATCTCTATCCCTAATCTCAAGTAAACGGTCTTGTAAAGCATTAAGGTAGGGGATGAATTTTTCTGCTGTCATAGGGGCTGTTGTTTCTTCCGGAGTATCTTTATATGGGCCACCAAAAAATTCCTCCTTTAGGTCTTCTAGCAGACCTTGCAACCCCTGACCTCCACCTTCCCTATTTTCACCAAATCTTTGTGTTAAAGTTATATTGGGAAAATATGTATTTACTAAATCATCCTCTGCCTGAATTAGAAACCTACCTATACCCTGATCTGCCGAAGAAAATACTCGTAACGGTTGGTTACGTGTAATTTTTGGAATTTCTCCGGTAAGCTTACCTGTAAACAACGGTACGGCTACTTGCTCCCCACCCTCATCTCGTACAAGTTCGGTAGACTCCTTTAATGCCCCTTCAAAATCATCCGCAATCATATCCTTGAAATCATTGGGGATTATATGTTGTTCCTCTACTATTCCTTCCTCATCTGTATTACTAACTTTACCTGATAACTCGCTTAGTACTCCTGAATTAGGGCCGTATGTATACCTAAATTCTGTGTCCAAAGCTCTAGCATGGAATTCTTTGTATAGTTGTTCATTGACACCATCTTTTGCTTCTTTGACTGCCCTCTCAATTCTGTCCCACTCTTCCCAATTTGCCCTAAGTTCTAGTTTTCTTTCTTCCGCATCTTTCGAAAGGGAATCGTCTTCATATACGCTAGGGTTACGTTCTAAGTCTTCTATAAACTTCTCCACAGATACTCTAGGTTTTTTGTTTTCTCTATCCTCATCAGAACCATACTGTTCATCAATGTCCTTTAGTAACCCCCTCTTACGCTCCGCTAGACCGGAGAGAAGAAATGTGTACTCTGGGTGGTTGCGCTCTTGGAAAAAATTTAATCCCTGCCTACTCAGATCATTGGGTCTGTTCCCACTAGCGAAGTATGAATCCATACCTGTAAGATTAAATACATCTGCAAAAGTACTTAGATCATCCATTTTGACTGGGTAATCATACAAATTAGGTCTACGGGTTTTCCCTGTAGCAAGAGGTGTTTCTTGGTCATAGTTTCCAGCCTTTATTGCTCTGGCTGTTTGATTCCATCGTTCACTAGGGGACAAATGATTACTAGTGTGTAAGAACAATCGTTTTAGTATCTCCCTACCAGAGTAATTTCTAGTTCCCCCCTCCCCCTCAGTAAAAAATTTAGGGTTCGTTAGAGTCCTATCTACCATAGCTAATAAACCTTTTAGGGGAGGTTTGTTGTTAAATTTACTCCATGCAGCCGTAGCAGGATCGTTCCAAGCGTCCACCAAGTCATCTCGGTCAGCGTCTGTGCCGTAGTCGGGGTCATCCTGTACCTGTCTATCAAATTCTTCGACAGTCATCCTCGGTGGGATTGGTTCTGGCATACTAGGTTCTTGGAAAGTTTCATTGTATCTTTTTGTGAGGTCTTCCCTTAATTCCTCCCGCCCATCAAGTATCCACTTAGATAGATTTCCCATTATGACCTTGGGTTCGCCTGTGTCCCTATCTTTAGGTATAAAACTTCCTATGAGAGAGCTATACATTAGATGATTTTCTAAGTCCTCAGTACTCTGCGAATGATTATCAATATTATTTTCGAAATTTTCTTTTTTATTATCGTCTAATGAGTCTATTATGTCGGAGCGTGTCTCTCTAAAATCTGCTATACGCTTTACTCTAGCCTCCTCCTCCTGTTCAAGCATCTCGTCAACTACAGGATCAATTTCTGACCTCAGCCAAGCGTCTAAATCTGCTTTAAACTTTGGGTCATCGGTGCCTTCTCGGTATTCTTTACCTTGCATAAAAGTAGGGTCTTTTATTCTAAACACTGGTTCAAAAACCTCATCGTAAGCATCCCTAATAAGGTTTAGAATATTTGAAGCATCGGCGTACCCAGAAGCTGTGGTCGTTTTATCAATTAGTATATCTATTAGATTTTGTAGATTTCCTGCTTTCACACTTGCGCCTTCTGTGACGTATTGACTCTCTTCCTGCATCCCTGCTTCAGGTTTTTCACCATAATCAGGGGTTAAATCCTCATCACGGTTGAGGAAGCTTTTCCCAGAAGCTAATGCAGTTAGTTTAGCTATTGCATTCTGTACGATATACTGTGTTTTATTACCGGTCGTAAAGCTAAAGTTAAGCCACCCACCTCCAGCATCACTTATATTGGCAGAGGACGTATTCATAGTATTTTTAGTATACGGAGATTCTTGGTCTAATTCAACCAATCTTTTAAAATTATTATGTGCTGTGTCTCCACCCTCCTTACTATCAATCTCTACCCCTTCATCCCTAAGTCGATCTTCTATGAATTTAATTCTTTCGTCCCTATCTTCAGGGAAAACATCACGTACTATAGTAATCATAGATGAACCATCTGCATCATAGGTAGGAGAGTTTCTCTGTTTTAGGTATTCGGTTAATGCTTCCCCAGTTATTGCCTCTCCTGTTTTACCGTCAATTAAAGTAGCTTGAATTTTAGGCTCCAATTTAGAACTCAAATTAGAAAAGTTCCTACGTCCGGGGACGGACACACCGGGTTTTTTCCTAATATCATTATCCCACTGACCAGTTTCGAAGTTATATGCATTCATTCCCACATATTCTCGGAAATCAGTAGGGTTCATAAGAAGGTAATGCGTCGGTTGATGCGACCTCTTTATGGCAGCTTCCACGTTAGATTTTATACTCTCTACCACTTCATATGGTTTTGTTTGCTCTTCTTCAAACTTCGACTGCGGTTTACCTAATCCCTCTCTCGTTACATCTGTACCGGTCTCAGTCTCATCCTCAGGTGTTCCCGTACCTTCTACAGTTCCACTCAAGCGATTTTCTCGTGCTTGTCCGTATCTCTCAATAGCATTCTCAAGAATTCCTATTTGAGTCTGTACCAGAGGGTTAGTTTTTATATATTCAGTATCTTCCTTCCCCTCATGCGTCCTACGTAACGTATCCAACTCCCTCTGAAGTTCGTCCTGTCCCACACTTAATGCTTGAGCTTCTGGTATTGTGGGGCTAACAAAGTATTCAGCATTTGGGTCTTCGGACTCGTAATCCTTTCGCCACCCCGTCGCTGCCTTTACCCTACTAGCTTCAGCGGTAGCTTTTTCTTTGGGTGTTTCAAAAGTGCCAGCAGTTCTTGTATTCTCTATTGCATCTAAGTGCGTATCAAGATCATCACTATATGCTTGCATAGCTTCATTTAACTCTGCTTCTTCAGCCTCCGAACGATTTAGTTTATCTAGGTTGCCCAGACCCGGATAGTCATCCCTCTTGGGTAGAGGGGGGAGAGGGGGAGCATCTGTCTGTACTGCGGGTTGTGTTGTACTACTTGGAGTAAAGAACGGTTCCGTTCCTTTTTGGAAAGTTTTAATTTTACCGGCATAAGCTTGTATAGCCGCCTTACCACTATCTTGAAGTATACGACTTCCATCACTCTGTTTCTCCCCTCGTGTTCCTACACCAGCGAAGTTTTTGTAGTGGGGAATATCATCTACAGATGTCTCATCCCATGCATTAGAGTCAGGATTCCATGTAAGCCAGTTACCCGTCTCTTGGTTAAACACATGAACTGGGATACCTTTTTGCATACCCATAGCAATGGCTACACCAGTACCCCCAGCGGGAGCGTTACCGTTTAGCTTTTCTATAACACCAAGTACTGCATCAGAATCCTTTACCTGTTCCCAATTTCTACCCATAAGTTTTTTAGAATAAAGATTAGAAACTTTTCGTCTA
>TARA_R110001583_G_scaffold25521_9_pt1 | contig 11983 bp, 10 predicted proteins | sample TARA_R110001583 | Tara Oceans TARA_R110001583 (sample SAMEA4398432) | marine metagenome | biome: Polar Biome; feature: [MES] marine water layer (ENVO:01000295) within the mesopelagic zone...; material: water (ENVO:00002006), including particulate matter (ENVO:01000060) such as...... | reverse complement strand
TGGTGTTGGAAGTGTGTTTACATTAATTTTACCTTTAAAAAAAGGGATAGAATTAGAAGAAATAGAAGAGCAACAAGTAGCAACTTCTATGAGTCACAAATTAGGGTTAAATATTTTATTAGTAGAAGACAATAAAACAAATCAACTTTTAGCAAAAACTAGATTGGAAAGGTGGGATTGTATTGTGGATATTGCAAATAATGGTTTTGAAGGAGTTAAAAAAATTCAAAAAAAACTGTATGATATTGTATTAATGGATATTCAAATGCCAGTTATGGATGGATATGAGGCAACTAAAATTATTAAAAATGATATATCTGAAAAGGTAGGAACCATCCCAATAATTGCAATGACCGCATATACTTCAAAGAATGATATTAAAAGAGCTCTTGAAGTTGGAATGGATGATTATATTTTTAAACCTTTTAAGTCGGATGAACTTTATTCATTATTAAAAAAATATGGAGGAAGTACATATAAAGAACAAAAAAATAACGAACTTCAGAAATTATCTATAAAACCCAAAATTAAGCAAGTAAGTTCAAATATTGATTTAAAGTTTTTAAGAAAAGAAACTCTTAATGAAACCTCAATATTAAAGTTGTTGATTCAATTATTTCTTAAAGATTTAGAAGAGTTTGTGGGAAAAGTAGACTCGGAATTAGTAAATAAAAATTGGATCGAACTATACAAGGCAACCCATAAAATAAAACCAAGTGTTGCCATGTTTGGAATTTCTAAATTAGAGCCAATAATTCATGTTTTAATGAATAAATTTAGAGAAGAAAAAAATTTAGAAGATGTTGAGGAATTAATAGTTAAAAGTAAAGTTATTATTGCAAATGTTAAAAATGAACTATTAACAGAACTAAAGTTCTTAAATAATAAGTGATATGAAAACGATTGTATTAGCTGAAGATAATTCTACACTTTCACTATTGTTGAAGTTTAGATTAGAAAAGGAAGGTTATAAATTTTTTCCTGCAGAAGATGGAAAAAAAGCAATTGAGCTAATAGAGGAGCACAAACCAGATTTAATTTTAACAGATATAATGATGCCTTTTATAAGTGGGTTAGAAGTAATTAGTCATGTTAGAAACAACCTAAATATGAAGATCCCTATTATTGTTTTTTCATCAGCTGGACAAGAAGAAATTGTTCTTAAAGCGTTTAATTTAGGTGCCAATGATTTTATGAGCAAGCCATTTAGTCCTAATGAATTGGTAATACGTATAAAGAGACTGCTTATGCAATAATTTTTTTATTTTTTAAATTATGAATGGACTTGAGTATCTAATCAATAATTTTAAGCAATTTCCTATTTTAATAAAAATTGTTTGGATACTTAGTGGAATTTTATTTATAATCATAATTAATTTGTTGATATATCTAAAATTTTTAAGAGGTTATTTGAGAAATAAAGAAAATATATTTGCGAAATTGCAATCAGAATATGAAAGCGAATTGATAAACTACTTATATGCAAGCCAAGAAGAAGAAGATCCTACTAAATTAATAATTGTTGAAAAAATGAAAACTTGTATAAAAGACAAGTTTAATAGAGAAATATTTTTAACGGTTTTATCAAAATTAAAGAATGACATTTCTGGGGAAATGGCTGAGTCTATTGAGCATCTTTATGTTAAATCAGGACTTATTGATTATTCATTAGCTAAACTTAAAAGCAATAAGTGGGATGTTAAGGCGGCTGGAATTAAGGAGCTTGCATTGTTTGAAATTAAAAATGTTTATAGTGAAATTAGTAAATATAAAGATTACCCTAAACAAGAGGTTAGGAATGAAGTGCAGTTGTATTTTGTAAATTTATTTCAGTTTAAAGGGTTAGATTTTCTTAATGATTTAAAAACTCCAATATCAGAATGGAATCAAATTCAATTATTAGAAATATTACAAAAGTTTGAAGATCAGGAAATAACCGATATTTCTCATTGGTTAAAATCAAAAAATAACTCAGTTGTTATATTTGCTTTAAAATTGGCGAAAATTTATAACCAGTTTCAAGTAATTAATATCTTGTTAGAATTACTAGCACATGAAAACAAAGATATAAGAGTTGAAGCAATTGAAGTTTTAAATTATTTTCAAACTAATGAGGCAAAACAAATTTTAAAAAATAACTTTTTAAATAGGAGTACAGATGAGCAAATTGCATTTTTCAACATGCTCGGTGGTATTGTTGAAAAAAATGATGAAGATTTTATTCTTAAAAATGTGTATCATGAAAATTTTGAAATTAAAACGTTAGCCTTAAAACTATTAAAAATTATAAATATTGATAGATTTAAAATGTTAAGTCGATCATTATCAGATGTAGAAAATCAAACGATTTTTAACTTTTTAGAGAAAAATTAGTTATGGATAGTAGTACTGTAAAAATTATACTTTTAACAATCCATTATTTGTTTTTTATATATGCATTTACAGTAATTGGATCTTATATATTTTTAGCAATTATTTCTGCCATTGAATCAATTCAATATATTAAAAAAAATAGTTTTGTAAATTATAATGAAATTCTCTCATCCACTGTTTCACCTTCAATATCAATTATTGCTCCTGCTTATAATGAAAGTTTAAATATTATAGAAAATGTTCGCTCATTACTTTCAAGTCATTACGTTAACTACGATGTTATTATAGTAAATGATGGAAGTAAAGACAATAGCTTAGAACTTTTAATTGAAGCATATAATTTGGTTGAAGTAAATTACCTTATAAATGAGCAAATAAAAACCAAACCATTACGCAAAGGTATTTTTAAATCCACAAATCCTGCATTTGAAAAATTAGTAGTTATTGACAAAGAAAATGGAGGAAAAGCAGATGCGCTAAATTTTGGAATAAATATTAGTAAAAGCAAGTATGTTGCTTGTATTGATGTAGATTGTTTATTGTTGGAAGATTCTCTTCAAAAAATGATAAAACCATTTTTAGAATTGACAGATGTAAAAGTTATAGCATCTGGTGGGGTTATAAGAATTGCAAATTCATGTACAATTAAGGATGGTAAATTATTAGATGTTAATATTCCAAAAAAGTTAATTGAAATTGCCCAAATATTAGAATATTTGAGATCGTTTTTATTGGGGAGAATGGCTTGGAGTCGATTAAACGGACTATTGGTAATTTCTGGAGCCTTTGGTATGTTCGATAAAAAGATTGCCATACAAGTAGGAGGTTATGATACAAATACTGTTGGTGAGGATATGGAAATTATTGTGCGAATGCGAGGCTATATGGAAGAACAGAAAATTAAATATAAAGTAGCATATATTCCAGATCCCTTATGTTGGACGGAAGCTCCAGACAATTATAAAATTTTAATTTCTCAAAGAAATAGATGGACTAGAGGAACCATTGAAACATTGAGAAAACATAGAAAGATTGGTTTTAACCCAAAATATAATTTATTTGGAATGTTAAGTTATCCATATTGGCTTTTTTACGAAAGATTAGCTCCAATAATTGAGGTTATAGGAATTTTATATTTTGTAATATTAATTGCGCTTAAAAATGTAAGATGGGATTATGCATTGGCATTTTTTATATTAGCGTATTTATTTTCTGTTTTATTTACAATTGTTGCAATTTTTTCAGAAGAATTAACATTTCATCAATATAAAAAAAAGGGGACTGGATTTAAATTAATAATAGTTACCCTTTTAGAACCATTTATTTTACATCCGTTTATATTGTATGCAGCATTGCGCGGTAATTTTGATTATTATTTTAATAAGAAAAAAAAGTGGGGAGAAATGACCAGAAAAGGGTTGTCAAAGAAATAAAAAATTAAATTTAAGGACAATATGAAAATTAACTACAAAATTAAAGAAATCTATAAATTTGCTTATTTAGCTTTTGCTTTAATATGTACTTTTTGGTTCATAAGCTTTTTTGAAGTGTTTTCGTTAATTTCAAAGGGTATAAAAATCTCAGAAATTGGGAATACTATCTTATATAAACTAATTAATGATTTTTGGGCTGCTATTATAATTGGAGCGTTATTATTCCCAATATATATATTACTTACCCTAATTCATAAAAAGATTGGAACTATAGTTAGTCAAGTTTTATTTGTTATAATAATACTAATTCAACTTTCTCTTGTAAAATATAGTTTAACTACATTATTAAATTTAGGAGCTGATTTATTGGGGTATTCCTATAGTGATATTACAACAACAGTATCATCATCAGAAACAATGTCGGTTGGTTATTTTGTTCCATATGTTATAGCTGTTATTGTATTTAATTTGTTAATTGAAATATTTAAAAAGTTTTTTTATGAACGAACTATATTAGCAATTTTATTTATATCAATACTTGTTTTTGGGGGTTTAAAATTAGTTTATTCTCAATCTTCAGATACTGAATTTCAAAATAAAATTCAGTTTTTAACTTCAGATATATTAAAGTATCAAAATGAAGCAAATGAATTAAACGCTCTTAATTTATCAGATAGAACTGATTATCCATTGTTAAAACCTATTTCAGATTTTAATGACGTATTATCTCCATTTTTTAATTTAACTGAACAAAAACCAAACATTGTATTTATTATTGTTGAAGGGCTTGGTGCCGAATTTGTTGGGGAAAATTATTATAGTGGTTTTACACCTTATTTAGATTCTCTTAAATCAAAATCTTTATATTGGGAAAACTTTGTTAGTACAGCAGGAAGAACATTTGGAGTTTTACCTTCTTTATTAGGGTCTTTACCATTTGGAGATAAAGGTTTTTTAGAATTGAAAGACATTCCGTCTCATATCTCATTAATAAGTCTGTTAAAAGCAAATGGGTATACAACTTCATTTTATTCAGGAGATAAATCAAGTTTTGATAGAAAGATAAATTTTTTGGAATATAATGGTATAGACGATATAATAGATGAGGATAAATTTGGGGATGATTTTATAAAAACAGAAGAAAATTCAGGAGGCTTTTCTTGGGGATATCCTGATGCCGAAATTTTTAAAAAAACACTTTCTGCTATCAATGGAAAAGCACAACCAAGATTAGATGTAATAATGACAATTTCAAATCATGAACCATTTAATTTTCCTTCAAAAAAAGACTATTTGGTTAAGGTAGATAGTATTTTAAAAACCAAAAAAAAGGGAACTGAATTTAACGATGAAATAAAAGCGTACGCTGAAATTTTTGCTACGTTACTTTATACGGATGCTTCAATAAAATATTTTATTGATGAATATAAAAAGAAGCCAGAGTTTTCAAATTCAATTTTTATAATTACTGGAGATCATAGATTAATTCCAATAACTCAAAAAGATAAATTATGTAGATTTCATGTTCCTTTTTTTATTTACGGTCCATTATTAAATCAGCATAAAACATTTAAATCGATTTCTTCACATTTTGATGTAACACCAAGTTTGGTATCATTATTAATGAATAAATACCAGTTTATTAAATTAGATCAGGTTTCTTGGTTAAGTAAAGGTTTAGATACCGCAGTAAAATTTAGAAATATTCATAAAATTCCTCTAATGAGATATAAGGGAAGTATAAACGATTATATTTATAAAGATTATTTGCTTTCTGATGGAAAGTTATATAAAATAAATGAAAATTTTGGTATTAATAAGGTATTAGAAAAGGATTTATTGAAAATTATGTCTGATTCTTTAAAAGAGTTTAAAAAGTTAAATGCCTACACTACACTTAATAATAAAATATTTCCAGAGTCATCAAATATTTATATGAATCCTGGAATTGAATTTTCAGACGAAGAGCTTAAAATTATTAATGAAGCAACTAAAAACCTTTCTTTTGACCAATCCTTTCAATTGGCAAGAGAAACAGCATTTAATAAAGATTTAAAAAAGGCGAGATTATTGTGCGATTTTATTTTAAATGAATATCCTAATCATGCAGATGCTCGAATTCTAAAAGGAAGAACATTAGCTTGGGATGGAAAATACCAAGAATCTGAAAAAGAACTTCTTAATGCAATAAAAAGAGTGCCAAAATATTTCGACAGTTATTTAGCTATAATGGATTTATATTGGTGGTCTAATCAAGATGAAAAATCAATAATTATTGCAAAGCAGGCATTTGAAAATGGTATAATTAATAGTGATATTAGTTTTAAATTGGCAAAGGCTTATAGAAGATTAAATAATTTAGAGGAATCTAAAATGATAATGGATAGTATTTCTAAAATATATCCAGAAAATGTTGATTATAAATCGTTTAAACAATCCCTTGAATAAAATGATAAAATTTACAATTAAACTATTTTTGATAGTTAGTTTTCTAATAAATAACCAAGTTTTTTCACAAGAAAAGGTTTTTACAGGCGATCCAGATACCGCTTTTGAAACTGCTCGAAAACTTGCTTTTGAGGGTAGTAGAAAACAAGCACAAGATTCTCTATTGTTTATACTAACAAAATACCCCGATTATCATGATATTCGCGCTTTTTTAGCAAGTACATATGCATGGGATGGAGCATATAAAATGGCGAGAAAAGAGTTTGCGTATGTATTAAAAAAGGATCCTGATAGAAAAACAACATGGGAAGCCGCTATTAATAACGAGCTATGGTCTGAGAGCCCATTTTCAGCATTAGAAATGGCAAATACTGCTCTAAAGCATTTTCCAAAAGATGCTGATATACTGTATTTAAGAGCTAAATCTGAGGAAAATTCAAATAATCCTGAAGAGGCTTTAATTACTATTCAAGCCGTTTTAAGTGACGACGAAACTAATCAAAAAGCTACAGATTATAAATTAAAATTAATGAATGCTTTAAGTTATAATTCTATAGGCATAACCTCATCAATTGATTTGTATTCATCAGTTTTTGATCCTATGCAATACCATTCATTAATATATACACGTCAAACAAAATATGGAAGTATTATTTCTAAAATTAATTTTAACAGACGATTTAAAGATAATGGCGCCCAATTTGAAGTTGATATGTACCCTAAAATTATGAAAGGTTTGTATGCTTATTTAAACTTTGGAGTTGCAAATACATATTTATACCCAAATATTCGTTACGGAGCTGAGCTTTATAAATCTCTTCCTTTAAGTTTAGAAATTTCATTAGGTTTTAGAACATTAAAATACAGTAGTACAACTAATATTTTATCGGGTTCCTTAGGTTGGTACACTGGTAATAGCTATTTGTCTTTTAGAACCTATATAACTCCGGGTGATTCTGGTTCAAGTAAATCAGGAACCTTAGAATATAGAAAATATAGAAGCGATGCCGATAATTACTTTAGTTTTTCTACAGGAATGGGCTATTCGCCAGAAATAAATCAGTTTGATTTTGGTGGAAATGAAGCGTCTATTATAAAATTAAAATCTCAAAAATTTAATATTGGTTATTATATTACATCTTCAAACAAACAAAATCTATGGGGAGCAAAGTTTGGGGTGGCACATCAGGAAATTAGTTTTGATCCTGGAAATTATTTTTGGATTTATTCTATAGGCCTTAATTATGAGTTAAAATTTAGATAATTTTTTAGATGAATTTAGAAATTGAAAGAAAATTTTTAGTACACGGAGATTTTAAAGAACAGGCTATAAAAAGTTATAAAATTGCACAAGGGTTTTTGTCTACTGTTCCAGAACGAACAGTTCGTGTAAGAATTAAAGACGCTAAAGGCTTTATTACAGTAAAAGGTATTGGAAATGAAAGTGGCACAACTAGATTTGAATGGGAAAAGGAAATTAATATTGAAGATGCCATAAATTTGTTAGAACTCTGTGAGCCTACAATTATTGAAAAAGTTAGATATATTATTCCTTCAGAAAAAGGATTGTTTTTTGAAGTTGATGCGTTTTTAGGTGAAAATGAAGGTTTAGTTATAGCTGAAATAGAACTACCTTCAGAAAACTTTAAATTTAAAAAGCCAGATTGGTTGGGAGAAGAAGTAACAGGTAAAAAAAAATACTATAATTCTATGATCTCAAAAAAACCATTTAGTAAATGGTAAATTATAATTATATTGCTAACTAATTAAAAGTATTATATGTTAGAATTAGCAGGGATTATAATATTAGGGATTATTGCACAATGGTTTGCTTGGCGATTAAAAATGCCAGCAATTTTACCGTTAATTTTAATAGGTTTGTTTGTCGGGCCAATTTCTACGCTTATTTCTGAAGACGGATCAAAATGGATTGAGCCTGTATGGAATGGAACAGAAGGATTATTTCCAGGAGAACGCCTTTTTAATTTTGTTTCATTAGCAATTAGTATTATACTTTTTGAAGGCGGGTTAACACTTAAAAAAGAAGAGGTTTTACATGTCGGTCCGGCAATTGGGAAGCTAATTTCTTTAGGCTCTTTAGTAACTTTTTTTGGTGCAGGTGTAGCCGCACATTTTATTTTTGATTTAAGTTGGGCAATTTCGTTTTTGTTTTCCGCATTAATAATTGTTACCGGACCAACAGTTATTGCTCCAATTTTAAGAAATATTCCACTAAAAAAAGATGTTTCAGCAGTATTAAAGTGGGAAGGAATTTTAATAGATCCAATAGGGGCATTAGTTGCAGTTTTAGTATTTGAATTTATTAGTGTTGGTGCTGGATATGAGTATACAAGAGAGGCATTAATTGAGTTTAGTAAAATTGTAATTATAGGTCTTTCAATTGGTTTTACATCTGCTTATGCGCTTTATTATGCGTTAAAATTTAAAATAATTCCACACTATTTATTAAACGTAATTACACTTGCAAGTGTATTAACAGTATTCGTTTTGTCAGATTTATTTGCTCATGAATCTGGACTACTTGCAGTTGTAGTTATGGGAATGGTAGTTGGAAATATGAAGGTAGAAGGGCTAAAAGAAATATTATACTTTAAAGAGTCTATAAGTATTTTATTAATATCGATTTTATTTATTTTATTAGCTGCTAATATTAATATCGACGATTTAATGTTGCTTTATAGATGGGAAACTATCGCACTTTTTTTAGTTGTTGTATTTGTATTAAGGCCAATTGCTGTTTTTTTAAGTACAGCAGGATCTGGGTTAAAATTTAATGAAAAATTATTTATCAGTTGGGTAGGTCCAAGAGGTATTGTTGCAGCTGGAATAGCATCTTTATTTGGTTTAAAATTGGTAATGCAAGGTGAGCCGGGTGCAGAATATATAACTCCGTTGGTTTTTATGATTGTTCTTGGTACAGTATTATTAAACGCAACAACTGCCAGGTTATTTGCTAAAATGGTAGGAGTGTTTTTAAAAACATCTGACGGAATAATAATTATTGGAGCAACAAATTTTGCACGTTTAATAGCAACTTATTTAAAGAAAAATGGTAGAAGAGTAGTGTTAATTGATAATAATGATAGCCACATAGAAAAAGCAAAATCATTAGGGTTAGAAGCAATTCATGGCGATATCTATTCCGATGATCTCATTGAAGATATTGAATTAAATGATATTGGGTATTTACTGGCTTTAACAGGAGGGGCAGATGTAAATGAATTTGCTCTTGAAAAGTTTGGGCCAAAATTTGGAGAAAATGGTGCATTTAGAATTATTTCTACCGATGAAATGAAAGAAGGTAATTTAGCTCCAAATAAAAAGTTATTTACTCACAAAGATGACTTTTTAAATTTAAGTGAAGTTGTACGCGATTTTCCTTTGGTAAATGAAGTTAAAGTAAGCTCAAATACTCAGTATATTGAGTTGTTGAAAGAAATAAATGATGAAAAACAAGCAATTCCTATGTTTTTGAAAGATAATGATGGTGTTATTCATATTATTTCCTCCTTAGATGATTCCATTGAAATTGAAAAAGGAAATGTGCTTATTTATATTGGAAAAACAATTATTTAAATAATAAATTATTATTTTCAAACTGCTGAATAACAATTGCTTTAATTGCATCTAATTATTAATTTTAAACTAAATAAAGAGATTTTATTTATCCAACCTTTATTTTAAGAAGATTATTACAAACTCTATGTAATACTATCAAATCTTTGTATTTTTAACTTTCAAAAGTTGATAAAATAAAGCTATGAATGTTGGAAATAAGAAATTAAAAGAAATTCGCTGGGGAATTATTGGTTGTGGTAATGTAACTGAAATTAAAAGTGGCCCACCTTATTATAAAATTGATGGGTTTTCTTTGGAAGCTGTAATGAGACGGGATGAGGTAAAAGCGAAAGATTTTGCAAAAAGGCATCACGTAAATAAATATTATACCAATGCAGCCGATGTAATTAATGATGAGGAAGTAGACGCTGTTTATATTGCAACACCACCAGATACTCATAAATTTTACGGATTAAAAGTTGCAGCGGCTAAGAAGCCTTGTTGTATAGAAAAACCACTATCCCCAAATTATAAAGATAGTCTAGAAATTTTTCAAGCTTTTGAAAAAACAAATACGCCATTATTTGTTGCTTATTATAGACGTACGCAACCTAGATTTAATCAAATAAAAAATTGGATTGATGAAGGTTTAATTGGAGAAATTAGACATGTTAATTGGCATTTAAGCAAAACTATAAGCGATCAAGATATTTCAAAAGAGTACAATTGGAGAACAGATAAGTTGGTTGCTCCTGGTGGTTATTTTGATGATTTAGCAAGTCACGGAATTGATTTATTTACTTATTATTTTGGGAATGTTAAAGAAGCAAAAGGAATAAGCTTAAATCAGCAAGAATTATACAGTTCAAAAGATGCAATTACAGCTTGCTGGGTTCATGAAAAAGGAATTACAGGTTCTGGAAGTTGGAATTTTGGATGTAATTTAGACCAAGATGTTGTGAAGGTTTATGGGAGTAAAGGAATTATTAAATTTTCAGTTTTTAATAATGATCCAATAGTTTTAGAAAGCTCATTAAAAAATGAAAGTTTAATGATTGAGCATCCAGAAAATGTTCAATATTTTCATGTGGAGGGTATGAGAGATTATTTGCTTGACGGGAAAGAACATCCTTCTATGGGAAAATCTGGACTGCATACAAGTTGGGTTATGGATAAAATTTTAGGGGCTATTTAATTATTATTAATGGATTTATTCAACACAAATATTATTCAAAACAAATTGCCTTTTGATGGAGAAGTGTTGGATTATGGCTTGCTATTAAATAGTAAAGATTGTCAGTTTTACCTCAAGAAGTTTTTAAATGCTGATTTTTGGACTCAGGATGAATTACTAATGTTTGGAAAGCGAATTAAAACGGCTAGGAAAGTTGCTTGGTTTGGAAATTTAGATTATCAATATTCGTATTCCAGTTCTATAAAAAAGGCAATTCCTTGGACTCCAGAATTAATTTCAATAAAAAATTTAATTGAATCAAAAACCGGTGTAGTTTTTAATTCTTGTTTGTTGAATTTATATCATAATGGAAATGAAGGAATGGGTTGGCACCAAGACAACGAAAAAGAATTAGGTAAAAACCCTGTTATTGCTTCCTTAAGTTTAGGTACAGCTCGAAAATTTTCGTTTAAGCATATTTTAACAAAACAAAAAGTTGATATTGTGTTACAACCAGGAAGTTTACTAATTATGAAAGGTGGAACGCAAGAAAATTGGTTACATAGTTTACCAAAAACTACTAAAGTAAAGTTACCAAGAGTTAATTTAACTTTTAGAAATATTTGTACTTAATATATCAATCGTTTTTCCAATACTGAGGTTTCGTTTCTTCCGTAGTTTGGTTCCAGTAATCGTGGGTTACTTTCCGTCCATCTAACGTTTTTAATCTACGTGCAAAAACCCAAGTTGTTGGATTAAAAGTCATATCTGTAACGCCAACAGTATATAATTGAGGTTCTTCATCGGTTTTTCTTTTTTCTTCATCAATGATTACTTCAAAACCGTTATGTTCTAATAATTTTTTCAAAAAGTCTTTACGGTTTTCATCCACTTTTTTTTCAATAAAAGTCACTCTAGTTTCACCAATACTACCAAATAAATGTTTGCCTCCAAGTGCCATACTTAATTAATTTAA
>TARA_R110001583_G_scaffold126190_3_pt1 | contig 11986 bp, 11 predicted proteins | sample TARA_R110001583 | Tara Oceans TARA_R110001583 (sample SAMEA4398432) | marine metagenome | biome: Polar Biome; feature: [MES] marine water layer (ENVO:01000295) within the mesopelagic zone...; material: water (ENVO:00002006), including particulate matter (ENVO:01000060) such... | reverse complement strand
TAGCAATCTGGAAGCTGTAATCTAGTGGCGGTAGCGTGTCTTTTTGTTAGTTACTCAATTTTATCCGTTGATAGTTATCAATGAGTTGACGCTGATTGATATGAGAATGCTTGTGCCCCAATAATCGTTTAATTTGTGTATGCAGTACTCTATAAAACTGAAATGAGGTCGGTAGTTTTACAACATCAATAATCCAGGCTTATGTGCATTAGTCGTCAATAATTGTTCTAATTGTTAACTCGAAAGCCGGCTATTTATGATTATTTGTAAACAAATATTAGGCAATAACGTACAAGCTGTAGTTCTGCCTATAAACCTTTACTATCTAATATTTTTATTGAACGCTTTCCCGTTAACATTATTTCGATTTTTGGGAAAGTTACCATCATAACTTTATAAATCATTTGTGAAATAATAAAAACCAAGACTGGGCTAATAATAAATAATCCTAAATATGTATATGACATTGATGTAATATCGCAACGCAGGGCTATTCTCCACATGATTTCAATTATAATAGTGTGAGAGCAAAAGGTAAAAAAGATTATAGAGCTATGTTTCATTATTCTTGTGGTTTTAGATAAAAAACAAGTTATGTTCCAAAATACAATAGCACCAAAAAATCTTGCAAATGTTGTCAATGCTGTATTGATGTAGATATCTGAATCATACTGTGTAATGTAAATTCGAATGTTTATAATGGTGAGTAAGCACAGTAAACATATAAAGGTAATATATTTTCCTTCAAATATTTTTAAATTAATATTTTTTTTAGCAATAACTATGCCAACGAAGAAAAAAACCAATATAGCATCGTTAATGAAAATATAGCTGTCGGTAATAAATATAGATAATAGTGTAAGTGTAAGTATTGTGATTTTTGTGTTTAAGGTTGTACTTATATATATTAAAGCTGGTGTTAGCATGACACAAATAAAAATATCTCTTAAGAAATAAAGTGGTACTATTCCTGGAGTATCGTAGATAGCAAAAAAATAGTTTAATGCATTTATATTCTCTATTGTTGATGAGTTAATGACGAGGTCTTTTATAAAACTGATACAGTTCCAGGTGACTAAAGGGATAAGTAGGGTTAATATCTTATTTTTAAGTAATAATTTAAAATCATATTTGTAGAATGTTTTTACTATTAAATACCCGCTAATTACGCTTAAGAGTGGAACGCTATTTCTCCCAATAACATTACTTATTAGAGTGGCTAGGTATTCAGTAAAAGAATGTATTTCAACGATATCGCCAAAAAATGGAGGAAAATGGACATACACTAAACTTAATATACAAATAACCCTAGCCGTTGATATGTTTTTAGATATTATGTTATCCATAATTTTCTCTATTTATATTTAATTTTCTAGGATGATATTTATTTTATGTCTATTTATCAAGATAAAAATGAAAAATTATAAAAATATAACTCTTATAAAAACAAATTTTTTTGTCTTTTTGATTGTGTTTGTTTTCTTATCGTCTTTAGTTTTTAATTCTCTTCTGGGTAGTGTTGCAGCATTTGCAATGCTCTGCTGTGGCGGAATTGTTTTAGTTTCAAATCTTAACGAAAGTATACATATTCTTTTAAAAAATAAAGCATTGCTATTTATACCTATATTGGCTATTTTCTCAAGTCTTTGGGCTGATTATCCATTGTTAGCATTACGGGGTGGAATACAACTTTTCTTAACAACTATGTTCTCAATTATTATAATCTTCCGAATAGAAAGAAGAACTCTATTATATTGTTTAGGGTTCTCTCTTTTTACGGCTATGTTAGCGAGCCTTTTAACAAATCGATTTGCCTTAAATGGTATGACTGGTGAATATAGTTTAATTGGTATTTTTGAAAGTAAGAACTATTTAGCAACACATACAGCTTTTGCTGTTGGAATATCGTTAGCCATTTTTTTTTACATTGATAACCCGACTAAAACATCTCGATTGTTGGGGTTTTTATTATTAATTACTTCTAGTTTAATTTTGATTAAAGCAAAGTCATTGGGTGCAATAGCATCAGTATTGGTGTCAATTATCCTAATGTATGTGATAATCAACTATCAAAAGATATTAATATCAATTTCACTTAGGGTATTAATAAATTTTCTAGTCGGTTTTTTTTGTGTTTGTATAGTTTCAACAATTATCTACTCTTTAACCCATCATATTTTTGATGAACTCATGTATAGTCTTGATAAAGATCCTACTCTCACAGGTCGCACTTATATTTGGGATAGGGGGATAGAGTTAATAGCAAACAATCCAATATTAGGAGCCGGATATCAAAGTGTATTTGTTATAAATAGCTCTGTTGCTGAAGATATTTGGGAGTTTGCTAGTGTACCTTCAGGTTCAGGTTTTAATTTTCATAATATATTTATCAATATATGGGTAGAGCTAGGGATATTGGGATTGATACTATACTTAGTTGGCGTATTATTTATGGTGAAAAGAATATTTAAATCTTATTTCATAAGTGACCCAAGCAAAGTTATATCCCTTTATATATTTTTATTTTTATTTATCCAATCATTTTTAGAAGCGATTTTATTTAGACAGTTTACACTGATTCAGTTTCTAATTTGTTTTGCTTGGATTTCGTTTGATACTTCAGAAAGGAGAGTAATTAATGTCGCATAAGGTTGGCGCAAACATAGTTATCTTTGGCGGTTCAGGGTTCATAGGTACTCATTTGATTGACTCATTATTTGCTACCGCAAGCAAGATAATTTCTATAGATATTAAACAACCTACAAAAAGAGTTAAAAATGTCGAGTATATTCAAGCAGATGTTAGAGACTTATCGACTTTAGAGTTATTTGAAGGCATTGATATCATTTACAATTTCGCTGCAATACATACTACTCCTGGCCATGAGCATCATGAATACTACGAGACCAATATCATGGGTGCTATTGAAATATGTAAGTTTGCGACAAAATGCAATATTAAAGAAATTGTGTTTACAAGTTCAATATCAGTATATGGCCCAGGTGAAGACAAAAAAATAGAAACGACAGAGTTAAAACCAACATCTTCATATGGTTACTCTAAAATGATAGCTGAAAGAGTACATCGCGACTGGCAACGCTCAGACAGTAACAATAAAATTACTATTGTTAGACCTGCTGTAGTTTTTGGTCATGGAGAAGGTGGGAATTTTACTCGTCTAGCAACACTGTTATCAAAAGGCATATTCATTTACCCAGGTCGTAAAGATACCATTAAAGCCTGTATTTATGTAAAAGACCTTCTTGAAGCAATCTCTTACGCTAAAGAAATTAATCTTGGTGAAGTAACATTTAATGGCGCATATCATCATGGTTACTCTCTAGAAGATATTATTGAAACATTTAAAAAAGAACATTTTCCGAACGTGAAAACTGTTCTGGTACCAAAGTTTATTGTCCTACTAGCGGCTAAAACCTTTAGATTGTTCAACGCATTTAATGTAGGTATACATCCTGATAGGGTGATGAAACTTGTTCAGTCGACAAATATATATCCTGGCTGGTTAGTGCAACAAGGTAAGACATTTGATGATGGTTTGGTAAAAGCATTAGCAGATTGGCATAAGGACACATCAGGAACGTTTAAGTGATGACAAAAAAAACAATACTCGTTGTTATTCCCTGTTTAAATGAAGCGGCGCATATTGGTCGACTATTACAGCAGTTTTGTCAAATTGAGAGTGTTCTCATTGTTGTTGCCGACGGTGGGAGCACTGATGGAACCCAAAAAATCGTTAAAAATTTCATAATTGACAACATAAATATCAGACTGATTCATAACAATAAAAAAATTCAAAGCGCTGGTGTAAATCTAGCGGTAAAGCTCTTCGGAAATGATAGTGAGTATTTTATACGTATTGATGCTCATGCAGATTACCCAGATAACTTTATTACTTCACTTATTCAATCGGCAGAAATGACTCATGCTGATTCCGTCGTAATTGCGATGGATACCGTTGGTAAAACGGATTTACAAAAAGTGTTTGCTGTCACACAAAACTCAAAGTTAGGTAATGGTGGGTCGGCACATCGAAATATTAAAAATGAAGGGCTTTGGGTTGATCATGGACATCATGCATTAATGAGAGTTTCTGCATTTAATCAAGTTTATGGTTATGATGAAACCTTTGTTGCTAATGAAGATGCAGAGCTCGATTTTAGATTAGTTAAATCAGGGTTTAAAATATGGTTAACATCGGCCACTCAAATGACATATTATCCTCGTGGTACTTTTACAGGACTATTTAAACAATATTATAAATATGGTATTGGACGTGCTTCTAATGTCATTAAACATAAATCTATTCCTAAAGTTAGGCAGCTTATTCCTTTATCTGTATTGCCGGCATTATTCCTTTGCCTATTATATCCTGTAAGCTTAATTTTTACTTTACCATTCATCAGCTGGTTAATTATATGTTTAGCTTATGGTGTTTTTTTATCAATAAAGAATAGAAAATTAATTATTATTTTGTCAGGACCCAGTGCTGCGGTTATGCATCTTGGATGGTCAGCTGGATTTTGTCGTAAATTATTTTCCAATACGTTATTTAGATAGGATTTATATATGGAAGTATGTATTGGTATTTGTACATATAAAAGACCTGAAATTAGACTTACATTAGAGTCTATTGTTGCTCAAGTTTTACCTAAAAACATTACCGTTACAGTGGTTGTTGCAGATAATGATGAAACTACTGCAGCGAAAGAATATATTGAAAATTTAGCCATTGAATTAAGTTTAAAATTAAAATACGTTCATGCGCCTAAAAGAAATATTTCAATTGCAAGGAACGCCTGCCTAGATAATACAACCAGCCCAATTTTTTTTACGATTGATGATGATCAAGTTGCATCGAAAAACTGGATTTCACTAATGCTAAAAAGATTAGATAAAGATAATGCTGACGTAGTATTTGGTCCTGTTAAAGCTATGTATCCAGACAATACGCCTAAATGGATTATTGCTAATGATTTCCACTCACACCAACCAGTATTCGTCGATAATGAGATTAAAACCGGTTATACAGGAAACACTCTCATTAATTTAGCTAAAGCGGATGGGCTTCATTTTAATTTAATTTATGGTCGAACTGGTGGCGAAGATACCGACTTTTTTTATAAGATGTACGAGAAGGGCGCTAAGCTGGCTTATGAACCTATGGCGATAGTTGAAGAACCGGTGCCAGATAACCGACTAACCAAAACATGGATGTTAAAAAGAAAGCTTAGAATGGGCCAATCATTTGGACAATTACAGCTAAGTACAAGCAGTCTCCTAGATAGAATTAAGTTGTTTTTCATATCATTATCTAAACTATTATTTTGTTTATTATTCTGTTTATTATTCTGTGTTAATAATGAAAAATTTCATTTTTGGCTTATGCGTGGAATTTTTCACCTTGGCGTTAATCTAAAGTCCTTGGGTCTGAATCATATTGAGAATTATTAATGAAAAATAGTATTTCAGTTATCATTGCTGCTTATAATTGTGAAAAAACGATTATAAAATGTATTAATTCGACTATCAACCAACCTTTAGTTGATAAGATTTATGTTGTTAATGATTTCTCAACAGATAGAACACTTGAAGTCATGAATAAAGAATTCAGTGCTGAAAAAAAAGTGGTTGTGCTTTCTAATAAAAAAAATATGGGCCCATCTTATTCAAGAAATAGAGCTCTCGAAATGTGTAATACAGAATGGGTTACTATTCTAGACTCCGACGATTTTTTGATTGAGAATCGTTTCGAGACATTATTATCTTATGCTGATGATTACGACATTATTGCCGATGATCAGTTTAGAATTGTAGATAGCAATTCAACTGATTTAACTAAAATGTTAGATATTATAGAACCTCAGGTTGTCGATCTTAACTATTTTCTTGATTCTAATATTACTAGGAAAAATGAATCTAGAAAAGAGCTAGGTTTTGTTAAACCGCTTTTGAAACTAAGCTTTATTAATCAACATAACTTATCTTATAAAGAAGACATGAGACTGGGTGAAGATTTTGAGTTTTATTCTCGACTGCTCTCGCATGGTGCTCGATTTATCCTTGTTGAAGCATGCGGTTATGTTGCAGTGGTCAGAGATGACTCTCTTTCGGCAAAGCACTCGGTTGAAGACTTAATATTGTTAAGAGATTGTAACTTAAATTTAATTAAAGATTTTAACTATGATACAAATGCGGAAAAGCTACTTTATAAATTATATTATTCAATTAATAAAAAAGTAAAATGGATTGAGTTTTATACATCAGTTAAAAAAAAGCACTTTATCAATTCAACTCTTGTATTATTCTCAAGGATTGATGTCTTTATCTTTATTTTGAAAAACTTATCTGAACAAATAAAAGTTAGGTTTTTCGATGAAAAGTAAAGCATCGATAGTTGCACTTTTTTTTAGTAAGTTTTTCCCTCCGATACTCAATTTTATTGTTTTTGTTTATAGTGCTAGAATTTTAGACCCAGAATCATTTGGTGAAGTAGCCTTAGCATTAACATTAATTTTTTTAGCTTCTTCATTATTGCCTACCGGCTGGCGAGACAGTTTATTTAAAATAGATATTTTGACTAAAGAGATAGTTTCAACTGTTATTTGGTTCCATGTGCTGGTTTCAGTGATTGTTATTTTTTTTATGTTATTGTTCTTTAATGTTTTTAAATTTGATTTTTATTCTGAAAATATTAATAACATGATTGTTTTATTGTTTGTGAAAGTTTTTTTTGACTGCTTTGTTAATGTGTATAATACACTTTGTGTTAAATATGAATTTTATTTCCAGCTAGCTTTAAGAACAATGATTTGTACCTGTTCATCTGCAATTACTGTATATGTACTACTACAGTTAAATTTTGGTGTTTGGGCATTAGTATTTAGTCAAATTGCAATTTCATTGTTTGGGTTTGTCTTTTTATATTCAAAATTTAAGTCGCAAACGATAGTGCATTTCGATTTAGATGTTATTAAAGACATGTATCAATTCGCTATGCCAGTTACATTTGTTAATGGTTTCACTAATTTCTTTATTCAGGCAGAATCTTTTGTTGTGGGAAGTTTTTTGGGGGTTAAAGAATTGGGGTTCTTTAATTTATCCAAACGTCTTTATGATATCATAGTTGATATATTTATAAGTACAATCAATGAAATTTCTCTAAGTAAAATCTCTAAAAATATTAATGATATAGATGCAGATAAAGGACTTTCATTCATAAAGTTAACTGCAATAACTTGGTGGTTAATGCTTCCATTAATTTTTTTGGCTTTTTATTTTAGTGATATATTTTTTGATGTTTTGTTTACAAAAAAATGGACTGAATCAATTGTTATATTTAAATACTTTTGTGCTGTAGCATTAATTGTTTCTTTAGGTGTACCACAACGAAATTTTATTATCTTATCTGGTGGCGCTAATTCTTTATCAAAGATTCAGGTTTTAGTTGCAGTTGTATCAATTCCAACTTACATGATTCTAGCATCTTATAGTATGGATTACTTTTTATACTCGTTAGTGTTTTTTAAGTTCATCAGCTATATGTCATCATTTATATTAATGCGGACATATATTGATTTTTCACTGTCTTCATATTTTAAAGTTTTGTTTAACTCACTATTATCGTTGTTTTTTGCTAATTGCATTAGCTATTTTTTAATTATGGAACGTATTGATAATGTTTATGCTTGTACCATTATTTATTCCTCTTCAATGATGATGTTTTATTTTGTTTTTTTAGAATTATTTTCCCGACGGTTTAAAATAATACCATCTGCGGGTAATTTTACTTTTCTAACAATAATTAGGTAAGGATATTTTTTGAAATTAACTTTTTTTGAATCAAACCCGCCGAATTTTGGCGACGAATTGAATAAATACTTGTGGAAAAATTTAATTGAGCCAGGTTTTTTAGATGAAGATGAAAGTACGCTATTTATAGGTGTTGGTTCAATTTTATGGGATCATTATCCGCTTGATGCAAAAAAGATTGTTATGGGGTCTGGGTATGGTGGTTACACTAAAATTCCTAATGTTAATGATGGTAGTTGGGATATTGCTTTTGTTAGGGGGCCCAGAACGGCGCAGTTACTCAATATAGATAAATCTAAAGTCATTACTGACGCCGCTATTTTGACTCGGTATCTTCAATTACCAACAAATGAATTTATAGAGAAAAAAATTAGCCGTATTGGTTTTATGCCTCATTATCAAAGTATTCAACGTGCTTGCTGGAAAGAGGTTTGCGATATTGCTGGTATTCAGTACTTAGATCCTACAGAGCCAGATGTTATGAGTACACTCACTAGGATTAAAAACTGTGATTTTATCATATCAGAAGCAATGCATGGGGTAATTCTTGCCGATACATTAAGGGTTCCATGGATCCCAATTCAGCCAAAAGTCGAAATACATCGTAATAAGTGGTTTGATTGGGCTGAGTCAATGGATTTATCATTACGTTTCAATACCTGCCCAAACTCTTCTATACTTGATTTGTGGTCTTCGGTGTCGGGGTTACGTGCCACTGGCAATCGTAGCATTCTTGTTCGGGATAAATTGAAAATTATTAATTCTGTTTTTATTAAAAATGCAGCAAATGTTTTATCAAAATTTACTATAGATGATGCTTTTTTAAGTTCCGATAATATTTTTGAAGTTAACTCCGTTAAGGCTCTAGAGGCGTTAAGCTCAAAATGTAAACTTGTTAGAGGTGTAGGATGAAGCACTTAGCGGTAATTATTCCGTTTTATCAAAAAAAATCAGGGTTATTGCTAAATGCAGTAAATTCGATTTTTTTTCAAGAAAATATCGATAGTATAAACATAACTATTATCATAATTAATGATGAGTCGCCAATTCAACCTGATAAAGAGTTGTTAAATCGTGAACCAGTTAGTCATATTGATATTCAAATAATCCATCAAAAAAATGCAGGTCCTGCAAAAGCGAGAAATGTTGGTTTAGATTTAGCTGATTCATTAAATGTTGACTATATCGCTTTTCTTGATTCGGACGACATTTGGCACTGTGACCATATACATAGAGCTTTACGATGTCTTGAAGAGGTCAGTGAGTTTTATTTTTGTGATCATCAGCGGTTTGACGAAGGTAAAAGTTATTTTTTTGAAAATCCATATATAAATAACTTTTTATTAACACAGAAAAAAGATCAATCAAATTTTTTTACACTTGAATCTGATCTGTTTTTTTTACATTTAATAGAGACTTATTTTTGTCAAACCTCTACAATTGTTTTTTGCCATAAAATACTTAATGGTCTTAGGTTCGATGAAACTTTAACTGTTGCTGGTGAAGATCATCTTATGTGGCTTCATCTTGTATCTCAATGTAAAAAAATTACTTTAGATGTAAAAGTTGGAGTTGATTACGGTGAAGGGGTTAATATTTTTACTTCTAGCAATCATTGGGGAACTCCTTCATCAATAAGAAATAATTTTGATCAATATCGTTTATATCACAAGATAAAAAATGAGTTTCCTCTCAGTGAATCAGTTAATAGAGTCGTTACTTCTAAAATGGAAGAAAAGTTTTCATTTTACTCTTATCTTTCTGTTAAGTTTGCTTTGAAGTTTAATTTTTTAGGATTTAAGTTGTTATTTAATAGTGATTTACCAAAGGTTTCAGTTTTTTTTGACATAATATTAACCTTTTTTAGTTATCTAATATCCAGAGCTGTTAAATGAGAAAGGTGCTTGTAACTTGCTTATCTGTAGGCACTAGAATGAAAAGTCTAGAAGAATGTGTTTTAAAGTTAAAGTCTCTTAATGTAGATGATTTTTATTTTGAACTATTAATTTTAGAAAATACACTAGAGCATTCAGAAGATATAAATAACTTGGTCAATAGGTATCAGTCATCATCTTTTATTATCAATCGCTCATTAGAGATTCGAGCTGGTATTCCCTTTGCTCGAAATACAGCCTTAAAATTTGCAATTAAACATGATTTTAATTTTTTAGCTTTTATTGATGATGATGCATACCCCGATAGTAATTGGCTTAATAGTCTATTAACGACGCAAGTAAAATGTAAGGCTAATGTTGTAACCGGACCTCAAATTCCTATATTTCCATCTGATGCTAGTAATTACTTTAGATTCGCCAGTATTTATTCTGAACGAAAGTTTACCCAAGAGCAGACGGTATCATGGGCTGCAACGAATAATGTTCTTATGGAGTTAAGTTTTTTTAAAGAAAAAAATCTTTTCTTTAACGAAAATCTAACACAAGGTGGTGAAGATAAAGAACTATTTCTTCGATCAAATAAGGCTGGAGCAGTTATTTGTTGGGATAGTAACGCTGTTGTATCTGAAATTGTTGTCGATTCTAGAATGACTGTATCTTGGGCTATTGATCGTAGTTTTAGACACGGTGCAACAGGTTATACTATTGAATCAGCCACTAAATCTAAAGTTAGTACCATAGTGGTTTGTTTGTTTAAAGGCTCAGCTTATCTCGTAAAGTCCTTTTTGTTTTTTCCGATAAAAGTTATTAGTTCAAAAAGATCTACACTTGACTGCATTTGTGATTTTTTTCATGGGTTAGGTTTTTTTTATGGTATTTGGTCTAAAGGGAAATTTAAAAAGTATCTATGACTAGAGTAATTCATAATGTAGACGTTTCTGTTGTTATTGCTGCTTGGAACTCAGCTGATTTTATTAAAACAGCAATTTTTTCTGCTCTTAATCAAGTAGATATCAATGTCGAAGTAATTGTTGTTGATGATTTATCAACAGATAATACTATTTCTGTCGTCGAAGCAATTAATGATCCTCGAATCACTTTGATTAAGAATAAAAGTAATACTGGGCCAGGAGGTGCTAGGAACCTAGGATTTGATTCAGCTAATGGAACGTGGATCGCTGTACTTGATTCTGATGATGAAATGTTACCAGACCGTCTATCTAAGTTATTGTCTTTAAAAGGTGAAGCGACAGATATCATCTTAGATAATTTTTATGTTAGAAATAATAAAGGGGATATATTAACTCCTTATTATAGTAAAAAAGAATTACCTTTAGGTCCATTTTCACTTCAATATTTAATTAATACCAATCTTATTTTCTCTAAGGTAAAGTCAACTGGTTATTTAAAGCCTTTATTTAAAAGTAGCTTTGTAAAAAAACACTCTATTAGATACTGGCCAGAGGTTAGAGTTGGCGAAGATTATTATTTTTTGGCGAGTTGCTTAGCTGAATCTGCTACGGCTGAAGTCGTTCCTTACATTGGTTATATATATAATGTTCGCGGTGGTTCAATATCCAGTGTATTAAGTTTACAACATATACAAACATTACTTAGTTCTGATGGAAAGTTTAATCAAATGTATAATTTAGATACATTCTCTATTGATGCTCAAGTTACACGTAATAAAAATCTCTTACGAGCGTATAAGTATTTGGAAATAGTAGGGTTGTTAAAAGAGCATAAATTACTGAAAGCTTTAATTTATTCTATTTTATTTCCTAAAAGCTCATTCTTATTGCATCTTCCTATTTTAAAAAGATTAAACTTATTCAGAAGAGGTTATAATGGATAGTCCATCTAAACTTCAATTTGTCGGTGCGCGTTCTAATTTCTTGTTACGCGTTATAGACATCATTATCATTACAGTTTCATTGCTAATCATTATGCATGGTTACGGTCAGGTATTCGATAAAGATTATTTATTGATACTTGTTGGCGTATTATTTTTTTATAGTTACATCGGTGAGTCTTTAGCATTATATCGTTCATGGCGTTTAGGACGTTTTTCGACCATGTGTCGTTTAGTTTTTATTACTGTCACCATAGCGTTCTTATTAATGACCTTAGTGCTATTTTTATTTAAATATAGCGAAGTCTATTCCCGCGTTACTGTGGCGGGCTGGTTTTTTCTTTCGGTGTTTTCTTTAGTCAGTTGGCGTCTCTTAGTTCGAGAAATAAAACGTATTCGAAGGGTTAAA
>TARA_R110001583_G_scaffold50022_1_pt1 | contig 12017 bp, 7 predicted proteins | sample TARA_R110001583 | Tara Oceans TARA_R110001583 (sample SAMEA4398432) | marine metagenome | biome: Polar Biome; feature: [MES] marine water layer (ENVO:01000295) within the mesopelagic zone...; material: water (ENVO:00002006), including particulate matter (ENVO:01000060) such as...... | reverse complement strand
AATATAAAAAAGCAGTAAACAATTGATTAATTCAATTATTTACTGTTTTTATTATTTAAGAGACTTTTTCAGTGCCCTCTGAAAATGTCTATCTCTTTTTATGCCAAGTGTAAGCTATAATTACTTAAGCCTGACAGCTTAATTTACAAGATGTAGATTAAGCTGTCAGGTTTGTTTTTTGGATAATGAAACCAATAAAAAACTTCATAGGAATCGTTATCTCGCTTAATTTCTGTATTATTAAGAATAATACCAAATAATGAAATTAAAGCATGGGAAGATCACATACAGCAGAATCATCGAATGTTCCCAAAGGGAAAATAAATAAAAGTGGCCTACGCAATGCCTTTAGGCTTTATAAATACATCAAACCCTATCGTGGACAGTACTTTCTAGGTATATTTTTCCTGTTGGGTTCGAGTTTGGCGAGTCTGGCTTTCCCAAAACTCCTTGGAGATTTGGTTAACACGGGCAATAGCACAACACTGGGACAAAGCCTGAATCAAACGGCAATCTTGATTGCTCTTGTTTTAATCGTTCAGGCGACTTTTTCTTATTTCCGCATTGTCTTATTCGTAAACGTAACCGAGAGGTCGCTTGCTGCGCTTCGTCAGGCCACATACCGCCATTTAATAAAGCTGCCTTTACAGTTTTTCGAAAGAAGACGAGTAGGGGAACTGAATAGTCGAATCTCAGCCGATGTAATTTTGCTTCAGGAAACCATGACTAGCACACTGGCTGAATTTATTCGACAGATTATCGTCATTACAGGCGGTATTACGCTTTTGGCTATTATATCCATAAAACTAACAGCCTTTATGCTTATTACGCTGCCACCAACTATGATAGTGGCAAGATTCTTTGGTAGATTTATTCGTAAATTCTCTAAAGATGTGCAAACAAAACTGGCAGATTCCAATACCATTATTGAAGAAACCCTACAAGGCATTCAATCTGTGAAAGCGTTTACAAATGAATCTATTGAAATCGCTCGATACAAAAAGAAGACCATTGAAATAGCTGATTTAGGCATGACGAGAGGCAAGTACAGAGGGGCATTCTCCTCGTTTATTATTCTCGGCTTATTCGGTGCGATTGCTGCTATGGTTTGGCAAGGTTCTCGTTTACTCCAAGCAGGTGAAATGCAGTCGGGAGATTTATTCTCCTTTGTAATTTATTCTGTTTTTGTGGGAGGGACTATTAGCGGATTGGCCAATGTATACACCAGTATTCAGAAATTTATTGGAGCAACCGAAGACCTATTTAAGATTTACGATGAAGAGCCTGAAGATATTCAAGATCTCAAGGAAATTGATCCCAAATATAAAATGCAGGGAGAAATTAGCTTGAGAGATTTGAACTTTGCTTACCCTTCAAGAATAGAACAGGGGGTTTTGAATAATATCAATTTAGAAATTGAAAGCAATAAAATGATTGCCCTTGTGGGGCATAGTGGGGCTGGAAAAAGCACCATGGCTTCACTTCTTTTGATGTTGCATCGTCCACCAAAGAATAGCTTGTTTTTCGATCAGATTGATAGTCACGAATTCCCTTTATCTGCTCTGAGAAGCCAGATATCATTGGTGCCTCAGGACATATTCCTATTTGGAGGAAGCATAAGTGAAAATATAGCCTACGGAAAACCTGGTGCAAGTGAAGCAGCTATTTACGAGGCAGCTAAAAAGGCCAATGCTTTAGAATTTATCGAACGCTTTCCAGAGAAATTTGATACCGTAGTAGGGGAGCGTGGCACTCAATTGTCGGGAGGGCAGCGACAAAGAATAGCCATTGCACGAGCGATACTTAAGGATCCTAAAATTCTGATTTTGGATGAAGCAACTTCGTCTCTCGACTCAGAATCGGAGCAGCTTGTTCAGGAAGCCTTAGAGAAGCTGATGAATGGAAGAACCTCCATTGTTATTGCACACCGTTTGTCTACCGTAAGAAAGGCCGATGAAATTATTGTGATGGAGCAGGGTGAAATTGTAGAGCAGGGCACACACGAAACACTTATGAAACTTACTGATGGCAAATACAATAAGCTGATTCAATTGCAGTATGCCACTTAATAGATTATAGAATGCAACACTATAAAATAAATAAAGCCGACTTTTGCGAGTCGGCTTTGTTATTTAGTAGAGTGATATATTTTAAACCTAATTAATGCAGAATAAAAACCAACAAATATTAACTTTGTTCAATCTATTCAGTTCTATTAATCGGGCTTGCGATGCATGATATTACATTAATTCAAATTATTCTTTGTGCCTTAGTTATTCTCTCTGCTTCTTTCATTAAAGGAATGACAGGTTTTGGATTTGCACTGCTTGCTGTACCTTTTCTTTCCTTGATTTTCCCTATGCAGGTTCTCGTCCCTGCTATGAGTTTATTCAATTTAGTAACGAGTTTGGTCATTTTGTTTAAGCTACAGGAGAAAATAAGAGCCTACTACTTTATCCCCATGTTTATTGCCAGTTTAGCAGGCATACCTTTAGGTATTTATGCATTGGAATATGTCAACAGCGAAACATTGCGCTTACTAACAGGTGTTATGGTGGTGCTTTTTTCTATCCAAATGCTGGGCAAAGTAAAATTAGCAAAACGCCACCTTTCGCTTCCAATTGTATTTGCAGGTTTTGTTAGTGGCGCACTAACGAGTGCTATATCGGTAGGAGGGCCACCTTTGGTCATTGCCATGAACAGAAAAGGATACCAAAAGGATAGATTTCGAGGTATATTTGCTTGGTTTAGTACTTTCTCTTCCTTTTTTATTACAGTTGCATTTTTAATGAAAGGAATGATAGAAATGGAATCGATTAATTTTGTGCTATTCTGCACACCTATCTTATTCTTTGGTTCTCATTTAGGATCTAAGTTTTCTACTAAAATTGATCCTGGTAAATTCAGGAAAATAGTTATTGGCATTAATATAATAACAGGTTCATTTATTATTATCTCCTCTTTGATATAATAGTCAGCTTAGAAAAAGGATGTTTCAATAGATGCTTTCTTTAACAACTTGAAGCTTAAAATATAAAAAGCCGACTCGTAAGAGTCGGCTTTGTTATTTAGTAGAATGAGCATTAAAGTGATTTGTTTTATATGATAAAATTTAGATGAGATTTCCAAACCAATGTTACGTTACTCAGCATTAGTTCATACTATTAAACCAAGTTAGTAATAGAACTGTATTACTAACTGGTTATTATGTCCCTCTAATTATACTACTATAATCAAAACATCTAATATCAATTAGTTACGTTTTTCATAATTAGGTCGTTTAGGTATTTTAAAACTTTTTGCACTATCCAATAACTTCAAAACTTCCTTAATACCAGCTTCTAATTGTATATCAATACCTTTGGCTAACTGTTGAAAATCTTCAACAATTTCTATGTCAGGATCCACACCATGCCCTTCTTTGAACCATTCACCATTAGGATCGTACATTCTAAAGGTTGGCATTGTGATTCTTCCATTATCAATCAAATTAGGCGCTCCGGATATTCCAATCAATCCTCCCCATGTACGTGTTCCAATTAAGGGGCCAATGCCTCTCTTTTTAAAATAATCTGGGAATGCATCTCCACCTGAACCACTAAATCCGTTAATCAGCATAACTTTAGGACCGAAATTGCCATACGAGGGCCATGCCCAGTCTTTACCATCTCTTACTGCGAAAAAGGCTAAAGGATCTCTATCTAATAATTCAACGAATCTATCAGGTATTTGTCCGCCACTATTGAATCGTTCATCTATGATTAATCCTTTTTTGTTCATTTGTGCATAAAACTGTCTCACCAATTCATTTTGACCATCACGTCCTGTACTGCGGACATATATATAGCCAATTCTTCCATTTGTTGCTTTATCTACACGTTGGCGATTGTTTTCTATCCATGATAAATGACGTAACCTGGTTTCGGAGCTCATTGGTTTAACAATGAACTTCTTTGCATTAACAAATGATGGTGTTTTATTTACAGTAATTTGTACAGGAGAATCAGCTAGTCCTTGAAAGGCAGCCGAAATAGGTTTTGTAGAATCTATTGGCAAACCATTTACGGCTAAAATATAATCTCCTTCCTTAACGCTTACACCTGGTTTTACAAGTGGTGATCGCACTTCAACATCCCAAGCTGCTCCTGAGATTATTTTTTTAATTCTATATTTCCCATTTTCTAAACTGATATCTGCGCCCAAATAACCCACATTCATTTTTTTTGCAGATGTTATATCACCACCACCAGTATAGGTGTGCGACGCATTTAATTCAGCAATAAGATCTCCAATAATAATGTTAACATCATTACGTGAGTTAGCCTGATCAATTAACTGACCATAACGAGTTCTCATGGTATTCCAATCCACTCCATGCATATTAGGATCATAAAGATAGTCACGCTCTAACCTCCACACATCATTAAATATTTGCTTCCATTCTTCTTTTGGAACCACATTCATGATCATTTTTTGTGTAGGAACAGTTTTGTCTATTTTTTGATCACCTTTAATATCAAGTACAGCGAGTTTTTGTTTTTGCATAACCAATACTTTCTTACCATTTGCAGAAACGCTAAAATTAGAAACGTTTGGTATAATGGTTTTAACTTCTCTTTCTTTGAGATCGTAATAATCAAGAGATGGTTTGGCCTCTTTAGATGAACCAGAGTTTGGGTAACGCGAAAATAAAAGTTTATCTTCTGTAGCAGTTAAATTGCCCAAGTTACCTGAAGCGATGTCTAACAATTCTACACGACCTTCAAATCCAGTGATATCAATAATGGTCTTTTCCACTTCTTTTTTATCATCTTCATTCTTGTCAGAATCTTTTTTCTTTTTCGATTTATCATCTTTTTTTGCTTCGTCACCGTCATCTTCAGGTGCTTTAAAAGCATCATTTTTTATAGCTAGCAAAGATTTTTCAGATTTGTTTAAAGTTCCAACTGCTATGCCGCTGGAGTTGGGGTAGATAAAAGTGTTATCTAAATCTGAATAAACCGGTTTAAAATTTCTGTTGGTTGCGAAGAAAAGGTGTTTCCCATCCTCGCTAAAGGCAGGTGAAAAATCAGTATAATACCCTGAGGTGAGTTGAGATACTTTATTGTTTTGTGTATCATATAAAAAAATGGCCGTTGAAGCGGGATTATCTGTACCACGAGCGTAAGCTGCCCATCTGCTATCGGGAGACCATGATACGCTGAAACTACGCAAACCGCCTTCAAACATATATTTACCTTTATCTGCCTTAATAACCACACCCGTATTTACATTCAGATAATTGATACTCATCGTTTGGTCTACAAAAACAATTTTTTTACTATCTGGCGACCAATAAATTGAATAATTGAATCCGCTTGTAAAATTTGTTACTGTTTTAGCTTGTTTTTCACCGGTCATATCATATAGCATTAATTGGTACTCGCCTTGAGCATCGCTCCAACAAGCTACAAAATTGCCATCCGGAGACCAGGATGGCTTACGTTCTGCACTTCCTGAGGTGGCTGTAAGGTTGGCAACAAATCCTTCGGTTGCTGGCAAACTAAATAATTCACCCCTGGCCTGAACTACAACTCTATTACCATCTGGTGATAGGGTCGTATTTTGTAATAAAGAAGCTACGTTTTTTTGTTGGGGAATGAGTCCTTTTTGGTCTGATACGATGTTGATATTGACTTCTTTTGTACTTGCCGATGACAAATTGTAGATGTGTAATTTTCCGCCAGCTTCGAATATAATGTCAGAGGAACTACTTTCGGGGAAGGTAATGTCAAAGTCTTTAAAGTGTGTTAATTGGGTGTTGGTTTTAGCCGAAAGGTCATGTTTCCATAAGTTATTTCGTTTGTTAGGCCCATTGTCAGACATATAATAAATTGCGTCATCATTCCACATGGGTAATTCATCATTCGCTATATTATTGGTAATGTTTTCTGATGCATAAGTGCTTAGATCAAATACGGTAATATCTGGGGCCGTGCCACCTCGGTATCTTTTCCAATTTCTATTTACTCTTGATCTGTCGGTATAGGCTATTTTTAAACCATCAGGAGAAAATGAAGCGTATTCGCCATAGGGTATAGGTAACTTTGTTGCTGGTCCTCCGGCTGCCGAAACGGTATAGAATTGACTGTACCGCTGACGGCCACTTTCTCGTGAAGACGCAAACAGAACTGATTTACCATCAGGAGTCCATCCTAAAACCCGATCGAACATACCATGGTAAGTTAATCGCTTTGGTACACCGCCATTTGCATCAATGAGGTATACGTCACTATTCCCGTGGTAGTTAGCCGTGTAGGCTATGGTATTGCCATCTGGCGAGAATCGGGGATAACTTTCAGAGCCTTCTGGAGAACTCAATCGATTCGCATTGCCACCAGATTTTGAAGCTATCCACACATCATCATCATAAATAAATGTGATTTGTGTATCGGATACATCCGGATGCTGCATTAAACTTGCACTAATTTGAGCGTTTATTGAACCATAAATGAATATGAGAACTAAAACTAAATAAACTTTTTTCATGATTTCTGTTTTAGCATTATATATTTCTGAAAATTTATCTTTTATAATAATGGTTAGCTATTCCATATAATGATAGCTTAAATTATATGATAGATATAAAATTCAAAGATTCATTAGATTTGAAACTAAGATAACAAAAGTTATTCATAGAATTTATTAAAAATAGTTTACAACTGAAAATATCAAAAAATCTGATTGAAGGGTTTTTTTTGATTCATACAGAGGAGTTTACGGTAGTTGTTTATCTTGTAAATTTGAAAAAGATTTTAATTTCATAAAATATGATATGAATTTTTATAAACCTGATTGGATTGAAAATTGCGATTGCTTTAAAAAAAAATGTATTAATTAAGAAGTTGTGTGAATACAAAAATACTCATGACAGTAAGTGCTGAGTTTCTAGGAGTCATTGGGATTATTTTATCCTTTAGATTCTTTTTTTTAGTACTGCTTATCAAGTTTAGATTAGAGGTTTTCTTCCTAGACGAGAAGTGTTTTCATGTAGGCATGAACTTATTTAGTGTAGAAGAGAGCTTTTTCCTCTTAGACCTGATGTTATTCGATCCAGATGAAAGGTTTTCTCATGTAGATTAGAGGTTTTCTTACCTAGACGAGAAGTGTTTTCATGTAGACATGAACTTATTTAGTGTAGAAGAGAGCTTTTTTTCTTCTTAGACCTGATGTTATTCGATCTAGATGGAAGGTTTTTTCTCCAAACATGAGCTTTTAAGATAATTAGGAATTATAAATCAACATGTAATAGAGAATGTAAATGTAGCAACTCCAGAGTTTTAAATTCTACAACAGAATTCGAATAGACAACGAATTTTAAAACATATGTAAAGGGACAGTTCGAAAGAGCTGTCCCTTTTTTCATTTTGTGAATTGTAGATTAAACAGACGAATTATAATATGATTGATATTAATACTTATCTTTTATAACTTGTATTTCAATCCTTATTATAATCTGTTGAAAATGGAAATTAAAGAGTTGAAATTATTTTCGAATAAGATTAACGAGCAAGAAGACTTTTACAGAAATGTATTGGGTTTTTATTGTTCCAGACTGACTAAGTCTAAACTTGAGATACAAGCCGGGAGCACGAAATTGATTTTAATAGAATCGGAGAAACAATTCTATTACCATTTTGCTTTTTTAATCCCCAATGGGACATTAGATACTGCTATTGATTTTTTAGAAACCCATTCTATTGAATTATTACATCTTAATGAGGATAAAGTCATACAATTTAAGTCGGCAAAGGCTATCTATTTTTACGACAGGGATGGTAATATTGCTGAGTTTATAGAAAGACCCAATTTAGGATACTCATCATCTCGTGATTTTTCTATTGATCAGATAATTAAAATTAACGAAATTGGTCTACCTGTTTCGAATCCCCTGCAGATGGCTAAAAAGCTAAAGTCTAAATTTGGAATAATACCAATAAAGAATGCCCCTTTTTATGAGGATTTTTGTTGGGTAGGAGATCATGATGGAGTTATAATAGTTGTAAAGGAGGGCAGGAATTGGTTACCAACTGAAAAACAAGCTGTCGTAAATGATTTCTCAATTAAGTATAGTGAACAAGCAAAGGATTATAGTCTGAGTTTTAATAATAATGAAATCAAAGACTGTCTTTAAAATGATAAAGATCGGAAAGCAAGAGTCTTAAATACTATTCTTAGATATTTTAGTTCTCGGATGAAGTTTGATAAAATGAAAGCGTAGTTTACATTATGCAAAATCCATTAAACGGCTCTTATTATTTGTCGAGTAGCCAATTTTTGATCATTAATTTAAAATTCATTACATGTTAAATATGTAGGTTGAGAGTTTAAAAATTAATTATATAAATAGATATACATTTTGTAATTTTATTACTTGTCGGTCATTAAATTAATGAAGCTATGGATAACAATATAAGTAAGTGCCCGTTTACGGGCGGAGTTCAAAAGCAGAGTGCTGGTAGTGGATCCTCTAACCGCGACTGGTGGCCTAATCAACTTAAATTGAATATACTTCGTCAAAATTCCTCCAAATCTGATCCCATGGGTAAGGCGTTTGACTACGCTAAAGAGTTCAATACTCTCAGCTTGGATGCCGTGAAGAATGATATATTTGATCTCATGACAACATCGCAAGACTGGTGGCCAGCCGACTTCGGCCACTATGGGCCCTTATTTATTCGAATGGCCTGGCACAGCGCTGGAACATACCGAATAGCTGATGGTCGTGGTGGTGCGGGATCAGGTACTCAACGCTTTGCCCCACTTAATAGTTGGCCTGATAATGGAAATCTGGACAAAGCACGTTTGCTATTATGGCCCATAAAAAAGAAATATGGAAAAAAAATATCGTGGGCTGATTTGATGATTCTCGCAGGTAACTGTGCTCTTGAGTCTATGGGATTCGAGACCTTCGGTTTTGCTGGCGGACGTGTGGATGTTTGGGAGCCAGAGCAAGATATCTATTGGGGGGCTGAAACTGAATGGCTTGGAGACAAGCGATACACAGGTGATCGTGAACTCGAGAATCCTCTTGGTGCCGTTCAGATGGGATTAATTTATGTTAATCCAGAAGGTCCCAACGGAAACCCTGATCCACTTGCAGCTGCACACGATATAAGAGAAACTTTCGGACGAATGGCTATGAACGATGAAGAAACTGTCGCACTAATTGCAGGTGGTCACTCATTTGGTAAAACCCATGGAGCAGCCGATCCGGATAAGTATGTTGGTAGGGAACCTGCTGCAGCAGGAATTGAAGAACAAGGCCTAGGTTGGAAAAATACATATGGCACTGGGAATGCAGGCGATACGATTACAAGTGGCCTTGAAGGGACATGGACTACGACGCCAACTAAATGGAGCAATAACTTCTTTGAGAATCTATTCGGCTATGAATGGGAGCTAACGAAGAGCCCGGCTGGTGCTCACCAGTGGAAACCAAAGGGTGGGGCAGGTAAAGGAACAGTGTTGGATGCGCATGACCCTACTATAAGTCATACACCAATTATGCTAACAACTGATCTCTCTTTGAGAGAAGACCCTGCTTATGAAAAAATTTCAAGACGCTTCTTTGAAAACCCAGACGAGTTCGCTGATGCATTCGCTCGCGCATGGTTCAAACTAACGCATCGTGATATGGGGCCAATCACTCGTTATCTGGGACCGGAAGTTCCTAAGGAAGAACTGATCTGGCAAGACCCTATCCCTACCGTTACGCATCCATTGATTGATGATCATGATATTGATTCACTAAAGAGTAAAATTCTTACCTCAGGACTGTCTATTTCTCAGTTGGTATCTTCCGCTTGGGCTTCAGCATCAACTTTTCGAGGATCAGATAAACGAGGAGGAGCTAATGGTGCACGTATTCGCCTAGTACCACAAAAAGATTGGGTAGTTAACATGCCTGCTGAACTATCGAAAGTTTTAGATACTCTGGTGAGTATTCAAAAGGAATTTAAAAGCTCACAGACTGATGGTAAGTTAGTGTCACTAGCAGACTTAATTGTTTTAGGTGGATGTGCAGGTGTTGAGCAGGCAGCGAAGAATGGAGGGCATGCTGTGAGGGTGCCTTTTATCCCTGGTCGAGCAGACGCTTCACAAGAACATACCGATGTAGAATCATTCGGCGTTCTGGAACCAAGTGCTGACGGATTTCGAAACTACCAAAAAGGGCATTGCTTTGCATCTGCAGAAGAATTGTTAGTCGACAAAGCGCAGCTTTTGACACTTACAGCACCTGAGATGACCGTTTTGATTGGTGGTATGCGTGTTCTTAACACGAATTTCGATAAGTCCAATCATGGGATCTTCACAAATGATTCGGAAGTGCTTTCCAATGACTTCTTCGTAAACCTACTTGATATTGGGACGACCTGGAAGGCGACTTCGGAAGACGAACATGTTTTTGAGGGGAGTGATCGTACAACTGGTGAGCACAAGTGGACAGGCACTCGAGTTGATCTCATTTTGGGTTCGAACTCTGAATTACGTGCTCTGGCTGAAGTATACGCATGTGAGGATTCTAAGGAGCAGTTCGTGCAAGACTTTGTGGCCGCGTGGTCAAAAGTAATGAACCTTGATCGTTTCGATTTTGCCTAAGTGTAGCACAGTATGATATATTAGATATTTAACATTAAAAGGTGGTCAAGTAATAGGCCTCCTTTTTATATTCTCAATCCTATTGTTTATAAAACAGTTAAAAGTTTGATAACTGTTTTTAGAAAAAAAAATCTCTTAATTGTATTCTTCATTTTTATTATTTCTATTTATAGACAGCTATTTAAAGTGATGCTATTAATCTATCATTTGTCCTTTTGAGTAGTTTATCATATCCAATAACATATCAATAATATTATCTGAATTGTTTTTTTTAAAATTTTTAAACGTGCAGGATATCACCATTCCTGTTTCAACTCTGTAGGTGAAAATCCCAATACTACGATTACCAGGTTGTGCTATTATCTTTATTTCATTGATTGTTGTTCCTATCCCATCACTATATAAACATACCATCTTCCAGGTAATATTCTTTTGGTCATTTGAGAATTTATTTAATAAATTCAATATAGATGTTCTGTCTTTCATAGTCATTAAAATTTAAGTATAATTCAAACTTAAATACACTCTATATGTCTTATTGTCAAAATATTTTAATCTAACATCGTTTCAAAAAGAGGTGAATCTACTGAGTTTCTGTATGCAATTATTTTTTACAATCAGTACTATTTACATACTTCTAGTAGTTAAAAGAACCCTATTTTTATCAGATCCTATAACAGTTATTAACTGAAAAAAACATTCAGATAAATTCAACTACCTATTTTTTCATAATATTGAATTAAAGCTTAAAATACTATTTTATTATCAATGTAGGCTAAAATATCTAGCTTCTAATCGATGGTATTGCTTGTATTTACTCCAATTATCTTGATTTGAACGCGATCCAAACCACTAGCTCTGTTTCTTTCTGGACTTCTATTTGCTAAGAAAAACGATTTATAAATATGTTGGATATTGATTCGGCTTAAATTAGGGTACTAATAATCAAGCGTAAATACCATTTTGAAAGTTTACGCTTACCAAGTATTTAAAATCCCCCTCTTTTTTAAGTAATCAGGATTCCTCTTCTTTTTAAAGAGAGGTGGCAAGCTTTGCTTGACGGAGAGATTCCTAAACAGAAGCTCAAAACCTAAAAGCTGAAATTGATAAAACAGATAAGGAAATAGACCAAATGGTTTATAAACTTTATGGATTATCCGAAGAGGAAATACAAATAGTAGAAACGGCCTAGAATAATATATCTAGTGCGTAACTACCTTTCCGGAACATCAAGCTACAAAACCGTCAATCCTCGCAAGAGTTTGGGCTTTTTTTTAGGCCTTCTCCTTTATACATAGGCTCCCCAGCCATGCCGTTGGAGCCTTCGTATGTGTACGAAGGCACTTCATTGTATTTTGCAAAGCCTCTGTATGTGT
>TARA_R110001583_G_scaffold176205_2_pt1 | contig 12026 bp, 9 predicted proteins | sample TARA_R110001583 | Tara Oceans TARA_R110001583 (sample SAMEA4398432) | marine metagenome | biome: Polar Biome; feature: [MES] marine water layer (ENVO:01000295) within the mesopelagic zone...; material: water (ENVO:00002006), including particulate matter (ENVO:01000060) such as...... | reverse complement strand
CGTCCCGCCGCTGGGTAGCGGGCGGGGTTTTTCAACGGCCTGCTAATGATGTCAAAGGGTACTTCTTGACTTCTTCGATACATTTCCGCTGCCGCGTTGCATTCTGATGTTGCTGGTGTAGCTCGCATAATCCTCGAATTGGCGAACAGGCGTAACGCTCACGGTTTCTGCGTTGCCAATTGCAAGGAAATACGAACCGGGGCAGAGACTCCCGAAATAGACCCTGCCGCCACTGCTCCGTTGGGTCTTAATGATCTTGGAGTTGCCGGGGACACCTTTTCTCAGTTCGACAGTAACCCCTTCACCGAAAGTCTCTAAGTCGATTGTGAACTCTGTAGAGCACGCAAGTGCAAATACGGAATAAGTCAGAAGGACCGCACCAAAAATCATTTGTTTGCACATATCCACCTCTCATCCCTCCAGCGAGAACCCTCTTGGAGCCAATCTTGAAATACGCTTGTGATACGGGCATATGTAGACAGTGCCCACATCAGCGCTTCCGACCGAGAGGCGATAGGCATCAACACTCCCAGGAGTAGCATCGCTGGACATTGAACCGAGACGATTGGCCTCTACTGGACTTCCACGATGACGCAGTCTGCCCAAGTAGAAATTACTCCCCCGAACGGAAATAGTCGGCACCGGATTGGAGACAGACAAACCAAACTCCCCATATCCGCCGGGTATTTCGTCTTTGTCCGTGCCCTCTGAATAAATCCACGGCATATCGCCAAGCATCTCCTTGACGTCAACTCCTTTTCCAGCCATTAGACCGATTTTGTCGTAGTAGCTTGCCTCGCCTTCAAGGTAGGCAAATACTGAATATGCTTCCGCGTCGGAAATTCGCCCCTCGGATCTCGCCATGAAACTTTTGACGAATCTCTGATCGGAGTCGAACTCGCTGATATGCAGTAACGCTTTACAGCCCGCAACAAAGCCTTTCAGCTTGTCCTGCGGAATACTACCTCCGACCAAGACATCAATCCGCTGACAATCGCGCCTTACGTCGGCCTCGCCGCCCGGGAAAATCATTGCGTTCATCTTTCGGAACATATCCTCCATGTCCCGTTCCTGCTTGGATTTGAAAAGACCAAATAAGGCCATGCTCCCTCCCGTTAAATTCAGACGATGAAGTGGCGCCCACTACGGCACCGCCTACGTCCAGGTATCAGACAATGCCTGTGTATAGGCGCATATCGTCGGATTCGCGTGCATCGGCCGGCATCAGATCCCATAGTCTTCCATTGACCTTTTTCAGGTCATCCCAATCCTGAGCGGCGATGTGGCGCTTGCCCGCCTCAATTAGTTGCCTAGCCTGCAACTGGTCATTCATGGAGTGGCTGGTCTGCATCAGATGCTCGAACATGCCAATGAGGAAGTCGGGCATCCGCATGAGAATCGCGAACCGGATTCGCTCGATTTCGGCTGTTGCCGCCTCAATTCGCTCTGGATTTGAGGAATTCACAAAAGTCTGCTCGCGCGCGACAACCTCCCGGAATAAATGCTTCTCGCGGTCATTTCCATGTTCGGAAATCAATTCAGCCATCTCCGATTTCGCCGCAAAATATGCAGTTTTTGCGGCATCGGCGCGCTTGGAAGCAGTCAGCTCGAAAACATCCTGAGCGATCTTCCGTTTTATGTCCTCAAGCTTAAAGCGGTCGTCCGTCACGTCGTCGTGCGACAAGGCCCCGCATGCGGCGATAAGCCCCTGAACTTGAGATAGCAGCTTCCCCAACCCCTGTGAAGCGTCCGAGTTGCCGTTGGCGTCGGCTTCGTCAATCTCTACCTGTATTTTCGATTCAAGTTGCAGAACATCGGTCGCAAGCATTTTGGTGTCGACCTGACGGGCTGTGCCCTTGAATACTTGAGAGAACTCTTGACTTGTACCGTTCAGATAGGCCGAAATGGTGAGATCGCGCGACTCCGAAACCTCGAACGTCAGGTCGATTTCGGTGCCACGTATCAAATCGCGGTTAATCTGCTTCCCGGTAATCAAAAGAACGCCGATTGGTTTGTTTGTGGAAGCGTGCCGCTCCGAAGGGCCTTCCACGATCATGATTCGTATTTCATTGTTCGGGTCGTCCGAACCCTTGATTAGGGTTTTCGCGACCTCGACAGAACCCTTGCCCTTGGCAGGCAAAACGCCATTTTTTGCGAACACGCGTTTGAGCCGGGTGTCCTTGTTGGCCACGTCGTCCACGACCAAACTCAGGTCTTCCGGAAGCATTTGCCCTGCGACACTGTAACGACCTTGAGCAATTTGAATGGCATCGAACCCGACATCCACCGGATTGTTTCCTGAGTCCAATACAGAAAACTTGAATAGGTTGTATGCGCCCTCACGCAAGGGCAAGTCCTCAGAAATCCGCGCTGCCAGAGCTCTTAACCCGCTGTCGAACGAACCATCCTCGCTGGTGATTCGGTAAAAGAGACCTGAAACATCGCCCTCGAATTTGGCGGTGAATATCTCCTCCGATTCCTGAGTATTCTTGTTGTAAACAACCTTGATTTTCAGACTTCGTGAATTCTTGGGAGAAGAAGACGCTTTCTCGGCGGCACCCAGTTCTTTTGAACCTGCAAACCATGCAGCGCCAATAGCGATTGCGTTAGTCGGATCAATTGAAGTATTAATCGAAATCCCCATCAATTCTTCGATACGCTTGCGCACAAAAGGAATGTAGGCGCCGCCACCGACCATGAGGACAAATTTGAGATCATCGGGGCGCAGTGAATTTCTGGTCAGAATCTTTTTCATCATCTCTGCCGTAGTATCGACAGCGGACTTGATAAGGTCCTCAAACTCAGAGCGGGTAATGGTCAATAGCGAATCAACCGCGTTCCCGTCCTCATCCACAAGACTGACCATGCCGAGATCGATTTCTGCAGAGGTCTTGCTTGAAAGCTCGATTTTCGCCGCCTCGGCCGCATGCAGAAGGCGATACCAAAGTATGTTGTATTTGCCTTTCTCGCTTTTCATTTGGGCAAGCAAATCGCCAAAATTGCCGCGCCGACAGATTTCCGGAACGACCACCTTTTCGACGAGCAGGGCGTCAAAATCGGAGCCGCCGAGGTAGTTATCGCCCTCGTGATCGACGACAGTCAGTTCGCCCTCAATAATCTTTACCAGCGCAACGTCGAACGTACCGCCACCAAGGTCATAGACCATCCATTGAGAGTTGCGCAAATCCACGCCCTTCTCTTTATTCGCATAAGCCAGACTGGCTGCAATCGGCTCTTGCAGGAGCACGACCTGCTTGAAACCAGCCGCAAGTCCCGCCTCCTTGGTCGCGTTTGACTGAACCGTATCAAAGGAAGCTGGAATGGTGATGACGGCAGCGTCAATCTGCTCGCCCGAGTGAACAAAAGTCTTCAGTTCCTTGAGGACGAAAGCAGACAGCTCGACCGGAGTTTTTGAGCCAGCTTTAAGTTTGATAGTCTCGGTTGTCCCCATTTTTCGCTTGAAGCGACTGGCGACACCCTTGGGGTCTTTTTCCGCATAGGTTCGCGCCTGGTCGCCGATCATAATGCGGTCGTTCCTGAATGCGACGACGGACGGCAGTGTTTCCTTGAACCCATTGGGATTCTTGAACACCTCAATCTGCCCTTTTTCAAATTTAGCAATAAGGGAATTCGAGGTCCCCAGATCGATGCCGAAATTGATTGTCTTGCTCATTTTTCACTACCCCTTTCCCTGGATTCCACCACCACGATACCCTTCTGAACGACCTTGGAAAAAGCAGCCTCTCCCGCCCGAATAATCGGCTTTATTACCTCTACGACAACGAGGTTTTCAGTGTCACTTCCTGAGATAGTCGCATCGAGATCGGTGCGGGTTTCCTTGAACTCCTGGCCCATTGGGTCCTCGTAGAAAACCCCCATCTCCGCAAACGTGTCCTTCATCTTATTGATGTTCCGCGTCGCATTCCCAGCATCGCCATGCAGAGCGAGTTTCTTTTCGACTTCATAAATATTGTTCAGTGTATTGAGAATCCACTTTGGAATCTCCATCGTAAATGCCTGTGCCATTTAGTCGTCCGTCCCGTTCTTGATATTTACCAAAATTTTCAGCAGTGGCGCGTTATCGGTATCCCTGAGCGAGAAAGAAACTCGTTTCTTTGGGTCGTTCGCGTCGATGATGAACAAATCTCCGTTCTCCGTTGCAACTCGAACCCTGCTCCAGGGTGTGAAGTGCTGATCGGAAAAAATCCAGCCCTTGACCTCATAATGAACACCCTGACTGGTAACTCGGCATGGACCGATGTCGACAGAACTGCCCCGGGAAAGACGCTCCTGAACTCTGACAACCAGTGATGGGAAAACGTAATTTAGGGATGCATTAATGAGGTTGTCGAAGAACTTCTTTTGCTCGTCCAGTTCATGTTGGCTCGCTTTCCATTGGAAGGCTATTCGGCGACCATCATCTGCGGAGAATCCGATCAGGAAGTCCCACGTTTTTCCGGCGCTTTCGGTGGTAATGATCGCGCCCCATCTAACAGACGAAACATCACTGGCCGCAATAAACCTATCGCCCTGTCGCACTCCCTCCTTGGTGATTTCCCAGCTCAAGGTACCGCTCGTTAACTTAGCTTCGTGCTTGCGTTCCTTGCGAATGAGGTCCTCGATAGTTTTTACGTCTTCCTCGATCGTCTTGTTTGCCGCCGCCGAGCGGAATTTGAATCGTTTGGCAAGTTCGATGATTTGGCGCGAAAGGTCGATGTCGTCATGGACGTTGAAAGCTTTGATTGCCAAGCCACGAACTGAATGAACAGCATCGTTTTGGAATTTCTCGAAAAACACCGGGAGGAGGTTCATGATTTCGAGCAGCCGACCGCGCTCCAAAACACCCTCAACAGCTTTCACCGTCGGCTTGTTTTTGTCTGCGCCTTCCCATAAATCATTTAACGGCTTAACGAGATTTTCCACTGCGCGCTGGGTATTCCGGAAACAATCATCCTCCATTGATTTCGGAATCCAACGCCTGCCATCAAGAAGACATTCGATAATGACGGTGTTCCCTTGATCTATGGCTTTCGTCAACACACGATCAAACTGCGGGGCGAACAGTTTCCCGAGCCATTCGAGGAATTCGTCATCCCATTCGATCCGCTCAATCGTATCCAACTCGGAAGTCTCTGCCTGCATCAAGAAGTGCTCATGCGATCCCTTCGTGAGGAATTCGAGCAAGGGCTTGTTGGAATACACATGCCAATGCCAGTCTTTTTTTTGCTCGGTGTTAAGTTCGTCGCACAGCCCGATTGCTCGTGACTTGTCGATCGTTACCCCCGGCATCCAAGATACGGCCCCGTCTTCCAGGTCGATTTCCTGTAGCAAAGATTTTTTGAGCTTCTGTAGAGCCTTTGCATCGAGTTCGTCAACGTCGGCGTCTTCAGGCGGATTGAGGAGTTGAAAAGGGTTCATGTAGTGATCGAACCACTGCTCCTTGGGAAGGAGCGTCGTCGCGTGGCGCCTTGCTCTTTCGGCCAAGTCCAATAGTCGCGGCAACACCTTTGCGATGCTCTTCTTCGAGGGCTCGTAATCTGCCCAATCCCGGAGTGTCAGTCGCCACATATCTATGGCGTCGGCATCCTGTGAAATCGAATCCCTGTTGTAAGCAAGGCCGAGGTTGTAACGCTGCGACGGATGGCGCGCCTGCCAGCATTCCATCTTCCAGCAACGAATAGCCTCGTGGGTACGCCCGTTCCTGAAGTGAAGGATTCCAAATCGGTTAATCTGGAACGACGAGAGGCTGGAAAGACGTTCGATTCTTTCCAGGATCGAAATTTCCTCCTCGTCCTGATCTTCATCGTTCTCGTCGGTAAGGATGCTGGACATCCCTTCCAAAGCTGTTGTTTGCTCTTCGTCGCAAGCCAAGGTCATTTCAAATGCTTCCTTGGCCTCGTCTTTTTCTCCCGCCTTCAGGAGCAGGTCACCCAGTCGCGCCCACGTGTTACTGGCATCAGGAGACAACTCGACTGTCTTTCTCAATGCCACGATTTCGTTCTTAGTGTCGCCGAGAGCCTTCCTGCTCAAGGCGACCTGCCACCAGGCCTCGGAGTCTTCGTCGTCCTGTGCTACAGCCGCCAAGGCCGAGACCAACGCTTCCTCGTATCGCTTTCGACCCCGCTGTTCTTTCGATTTTTCAATCAACTCTTCGGTTGTTAATGGCACTTATGATCCTTCTTTCAGGAGTAGATGGTCTTAACAGGGTGTTGAAAATTGCGTCGTCACCTTCGGCTTCCAGCTTGGCTGGGAAAAATCGACTCTGAAGAATCCCGGCGGGGTTCGCTATGAAATGCGTTCCAGCCGTCTCTCGAGCCGATTCTGCTACCGCAATTGAGCAGCGCTCCCGTCGCTGCAAAGACGTTGTTTCCTATCCCATGCCGCGCTTCGAATGGCGCACGAGCGCCAACGAATTACGGCGCCAGCAAATGACCCAATCGCGTCAGGTTGTACGCGGCGAAATTGAGCAGCGCATGCGCGCGAATCTTGTCCAGGCCGCGAGCCATCAAACGGCGCAGCGTGCCGATATCCTTCACCCAGCCAAAGGCTTCCTCGATCATCTTTCGACGACGCAGACTGACCCTGTAGCCTTCGGTGGTCTTGATGTGCTCGGGCACGGCACTGTGCTGGGTCTTGGCCGCTACGTGCGGGACAATCCCCAGTGCGGTCAGGGTGCCCACGAATTCGGCGGTGTCGTAACCCCGATCTGCAGCCACAGTGGATTTTCGGCCCCTCCTCGCCGGCTTGACGCTGCGCTTGACCATCAACAGCGCGGCCTCACGTTCGGTGGTCCCGGTGGCTGGGGTCGTGTGCACATCGACGATCAGCCCGTGCCGATTCTCGGCCAAGGCGTGCGTGGTGTAGCTCAGAAACGCCATGCCACCGCCTTTGCTCGCGAGCCTCGAATCGGGGTCGGTGCGCGACACGTGCGTCGCATTCGAGCGCTTCTGGCCTCGGAAATCGACCTCGGGATTGCGGCCCTGATCCGGTCCGGGCGGTTCATCCGAGCCGTCGCGTGCGGCCATGCTTTTGTGCGAGGCCCATGCTCGCAACAGCGAGCCGTCGACGCTGAAATGCTCATCGGACACCAGTTCGGCCCATTCGGCGATCGCCACCACGCCACCGAAGAACTCGCGCATCACGCTCTCCTTGAGCAGGCGATCGCGGTTGGCCGAGAACGTGGAGTGATCCCAGATCGCCTCGTCCAGCGTCAGGCCCACGAACCAGCGGTACATCATGTTGAAATCAATATGTTCGACCAGCGCCCGTTCCGAGCGGATCGAAAACAGACATTGCAGCAGCGAGGCACGCAGCAGCCGCTCCGGCGCAATCGAAGGACGTCTGCCTTCGGCATAGAGCGCATCGAATTGCGCAGACATCGAACGCAAAACCAAATCGGTAAGCACCTTCACGCGACGCAGCGGGTTGTCTCGAGGAATTCGATCCTCGAGATTGACGTAGCTGAACAAGGGGCTCTGTTTATGGTCGGTGCCGCGCATCGGAACAATTGAAGTGAAAATGCAGATCGTATTGTAACGTCCGGAAAAGCCTTGCCGTTGCTCGGTTCTGGCTAAATCAACAACCTGTTAATGAGGAGCATCCGGTATTAGCTTTGCATTATCGCCACTTACCCCTAACCCCGCAATCACACGAAAGATATAGCAGAACGACCGTAGCAAGCCGACTCTCAACACCTCGCCAATTTGTGCCACCCAACGACGGCAACCGCTGCATTGCCAACAGTGGGCCCGAAAACCTGACTGTCTGTTCAGGGTCGGGTCCGGCAGTAGCCCGAAGTGGTGAGCGGTCATTGGCCCGCTTTGGTGGCTGAACGGCTGTTGACCGGCGCTTTGCCGCCCGACACTGATCGCAGGCCCACGGTCGGCATTGGCCGACCTGCCGACAGAGTCAGTGTGTAGCGAGGGGCAGCTTGAAGATCAGTAACCTGTCATAGCGTTTGCAGATGTCATCAGACGCCTTTGGGTCGGATCCGGAAGTAGCCTGAAGTGCCAAGCGGTCACTCGACCAGAATTTTTCGGCTACTACCGCTGACCGGCTCATTGCAGCCGTTCCTGGTGCGATACCGCAACGGCAGGTCAGGCCGGCTTCCAGTCCTCGGCCTGAGGGGCCATTCAACATGTGCCCGGTGAACGGCCGCATGGCTGCCGACACCGGCTAATCGCTTTGTCCCTTAACGACAACGAGTATGATCTCTCTGAAGGGTATCTTGGAACGCAGGGCAATATACTCTCTGCCACTCTTTTCAATAACGTATCTAAGATCGCTGATCTTGTATGTCTTATTCATGATAACGGCAGTCTCGCTAGAGCGGTCGAGAATAATATCTCCTTGAAATTCAGCCTCCAGCCCCTCCAGTATGTTCATCATCGCTTGCTTCTCATAATCACGAGCCTCGGCGATGATCTCCGTCCAAGTTACTGCTACGAGTCCACCTTTAGCTCGCTCTTGGTTGATTTCCGCCAGCTTTTTACTCGCAAAGAAATATCCTATGCCAACGGCGACAACACTGGTGGCGACCAAAGCCCAACTCGCTACTGTCAGGCCAAGAAAAGTTGCAGGAGCTAGGCCTAAACTCTGAGCGACACCCGATAATCCAATCGCTGACAATCCGCCTCCCAAAGCGGCTCCTACACTAGACAACCCTCCACCCATTGCAGCCAGGACGCCCGCGGCTGATGTAATTCCCAATCCAGAAAGCATTCCTGCATTACCCGCAATGAAAGCACCGATCCACGTGCTTGATAGAGTACCCGCAACATAGCCCCCTGCAGTCGTTGATGCGATCCAAGCACCAGACGAGTGGAGAAGGGGTACAGCGACCAAAGGTAGCATCTCTACAGTTCCCGATATATGGAAGATTATTCTCAGAGAATATACTACTTAGCAGCAGAATCAGGTGCCTTATAAGGGCCTGCCGGACAGCCGATGTGATTGAGCGCGTGAGGCCAAAGGCGGTGAGTCGGAGCATTTGCCCGTGGCCAGTCACCAAGAACGGCAGCTGTACTTTGATACCTGACGTTGAACTCCTGTCTCATTGACCGGCGGGTTTGGGTCGGATCCGTAAGTAGCCTGAAGTGCCAAGTGGTCACTCGACTAGAATTTCCGGGCTACGACCGCTGACCGTCTCATTGCAGCCGTTCCTAGTGCGATACCCGACGACCGCTCCGGCCGAGGACCGGAAGTCGGCAGGAGCCGCCTGTCCGCTCACCCTAAATAAGGGTCGGCAATGCGGCTCACACCGGCCACATCTTCGATCACGCAGAGTGAAGGAGATTTCTCGAACTCACCCGCTCGCTCCTGGCGTCGTTCCATTTATGACATAAGCCTAGACGCGTATTCAAACCGGCCCCATGACTGTTAGACTGGCCGGATCCAGGCAAAAACACTGACCGAGAGATCGTATCCTGATGGGAAGCCCTAGTATGAAAATGCGTTGCGTTGGCCTCGTAGTCGTAGGAGATGTCATCACAGTTGTTGATGCACAAGTACCCAACGACATTGGCGAGCCAATTACCATTCTGTCTGACACGACCTGGAATCTGCAGCAAGGCGACCGCGGGCCTGCTCTCGCCGTTCTCCATCAGCGTTGTGCCGATTATCTTCGTGAAAACGAGATCGCCCTTGTCGTAGTAAAAGCAAGTGCGCTGCCCACAGGCTCTGTGAAACTATCTCTGCTGGGGAGTGCCGAGGCAAGAGGTGTAATCATCGCTGCAGCCGCCTCTGTATCCGAAGTCGCGATACTTTCGAAGGCAGTTATTAGCCGGACATACGGGGACCGCAAAGTCGACGAGTACTTGAAAGATGATGGCTTCTGGGATGATCACACGGAAGGCGGAAGAATGCGGAAGACCAGCCGCGAGGCCGCAATGCTTATCCTCGCCGCGAGGAATCGTTGATGGCGGCTGTTGTTCCTGCTTTGCATATCGGCGCCAAGCTCGGCAACGGCCATTTCGGCGAGGTTTTTCTCGGTGAGGATGGAGTCCACGGCAAAGTCGCGGTGAAGGTGTTAGCCCGCAAGCCTAGGCAGAGTGACGATGAGTGGTTGGCGTTCAAAGCTGGCTTTCTGGCTGAAGCTCAGAATCTTTCGAAAGCCCGCCATCAAAATGTCGTCCAGGTTTTCCACATTGAAGAGCTTCCGGATGGAAACAGCATCCGCTTCTGCATGGCTTTCTGCCCAGGTGGTTCGCTTCAAAAAAGCTACGATGCGGGCCCGATGCCACTGCTCAATGTGCGCAAAGTAGCTACTGAGGTGTCGTTAGGCCTTGAGGCGCTGCATGCGCGTGGAATGCTTCATCGGGATATCAAACCTGGCAACATCTTAATTGACGGTACTGGGTTGGCTCAACTGGGCGATTTCGGATTGGTCACCGATAACCTAATCATGGGCTACGGTTCGCAGGCTGGTTATTCCGACCACATCGCACATGAGGTTTGGCTTGGTGGCGGCACGAGCGCCAAAACAGACATATGGGCCCTTGGGATGACCCTCTACCGCCTATTACACGGTAAAGCTTGGTACGAAGAGGCGCCGCCGCCGCGACTCATAGTGCGAAATGGCGGATTCGCCGACACGCTTCGTTGGCTTCCACACATACCGAAAGCTTGGCGCAGAGCGATTCGGAAGATGCTCCATGACGATCCAGCGCTTCGGTACCAGTCTGCGGGGCATGTTTTGAATGCTTTGTCGGCACTGCCTACTCTGAATTGGTCTACCGCCGTAACTCCTGATCGGGTGAGGTGGCAGCAAACCTCTGGAGGAAGGTTAAGGGTGGTCGAATGGAATCGTCACTCCGCGCGCAAACATGAATGGAAAGCGTGGAGTGAGCCCGTGGGAAAGCGTGGAAGAACAATGTCTCTCGGCGGATCGAATTGTACTATCGGCCAGGTGCAGGCGATAAGAGAGCTTGAAGCCTTCTTCGGGGTTTAGAAGCTTTGGTCAACGCAGCGAGCGGGGCAGTATGTACCGCTCGCTCTCATCTGCTTGGGTAAGCGATTTAAGCCCAAGATGTTTTGCCGCAATGGATCGCCGAGATTCCGAGCAGTAAGAGCAGTAAGACCTGCTTGCGACCACGCCCTCACCCGGCTGCCAATAGCGCTGGCAATACCGGCAACGGGGCAGTGCTGTAGTTAGGTTCGCTGACTTTGTGCTCATGGCTCAATCGCTCTCCGACATCGGAGTCAAAACGCTTGCAGATCTCACGTCGGACTGTGCATGCATACAGTGTAGATCTCAAGCAGTCGCCTACGCAAGCGGCCAATGAATCTATACGGACTGCAAGAGCAGCTCTCGCCCTAACCTATTTGGGTTTCGCAGGTTGATACCAAATGTTCCCATTAGCCGGCCGGAAACGGTCGGCGCAGCGGTAATCCCCCCTTTTTTAGGGGGAGCCAGAAGTAGGCCTACGCGGCCATGGCCACGAGAGCGGAATTTCGCCGTAAGAGCCGGGTGACGGTCTGTTCATGTGCATAGAGCGGTCGACCGGAACTCCGGTGTCAACCGTCCCCTTCGGCCGAACAAGCGCCGTTGTGCGGGGAGAATACTGGGGTGAGCGCACCCTGTAGCCACAATGAGTAAGTGATCTACGGTACTCCTTGAACTCTGGCCGAGCGTCCATATTGAGACTTTTGGCTGCGGCTGCACCAACCGAACGTTTGGAGGAAGGGATCCGTTCTGGAAATCCAGGGGGAACTCACTGCTCTGTATCGCACACCTAGTCCGCACATTTGGCTTTGATGCAGTGACGAGCATGTCAGCCCCGCCCCATCAGTTCGCGCTCTGCTGCATCCGCACGCTTTCGCTCGTCCTTTACCGCCGTCTTGAGTTCAGCGATGTCGACGCCTTGGCGCTCAAAAGCAGATTGCAGCGCCTTTAGTTCGGCACGAACTGCAGCAAGGTCGCGTTCGGCGGCACTTGCCTCATTGCGGAAATGTTTGACTTCAGCCTGGGCAGCCTCAAGCTCGGCTTCGAGCCGCGGCAGCACCTCAAGCTTCATTTCTGCGCGTGA
>TARA_R110001583_G_scaffold37474_4_pt1 | contig 12030 bp, 6 predicted proteins | sample TARA_R110001583 | Tara Oceans TARA_R110001583 (sample SAMEA4398432) | marine metagenome | biome: Polar Biome; feature: [MES] marine water layer (ENVO:01000295) within the mesopelagic zone...; material: water (ENVO:00002006), including particulate matter (ENVO:01000060) such as...... | reverse complement strand
TCTAATACATCATACAAGTTATGTCAGGGTTTCTTTTTAAAGCGACAGCCTGACTTAGGGCTGTCGTTTCCTGAATTATTATTTTCCTGAGCACAAAGACAGATTATTTTGTAAATGTATTAATAAATCGGTACGTCTCATAATAGCAATTAACTTGCCATTCTCTATCACAGGGAAAATACTCTCAGTTTGCTTTTGAGTTTTAATAGCAACTTCTGACAAGTCTTCATCGGCAGTTAAAAAAGTAAAGTTTTTGGCCATGATATCATTCACTCGAACGGGTTTGTCACAATGGTAAGCACTAATTAATAATGCTGTTTGACAGTCAATAAGCGAGACCATACCAATCAGTTTATTAGCACTATTAACTACGGGGAGTTGTGTTTGTTGGCTGCTTATTAAAGTGTTAATAATGTCACTTAATGGCGTTTGGCAGCGCACAGTAAGGGGTTGTTTGTGCATAATGTCTTTAACCGTTTTTTTGCTCATACTATTACCTTGTTCAATTATCTTGTTTACTCAATACAGAGATAGTACGATATAAATTTAAATAGGTTAAATCGATTGTTTTTATTGAATTGATAGTTTTTTCTTTTTGTTGCTTGTTGCTTGTTGCTTGTTGCTTGTTGCTTGTTGTTAGTTGCTAGAGATTAGTGATAGGGCAGTTGTTGATCATTAGTATTGCTTGCTGGTTGTTAATAAAGAGCAGGTTAATAGTTAATACTGAAGTGTGTCGTTTATTAGTGCAGACTTAGAGATTAAAAAACCGACCTAATATTTATTGATGCTAGCGCTCTGTTTAACCCGTTAGCCATTCTAAATAAATAGAAGAACCAACGGGTTTGCCTTTATTCAATTGTTATTGTTAATACTCAATACTCAACTCTTAATTTGTGGGCTCGGCAGCACTTAATTGTTGATCAGAAGCTTTAATAGTTGCTTTCTTTTCGACTTCGATAGCTTCCAATTTCTCTATGTCAGAGTACTTTTTATTTTCTATAACGGTTAACCGCTCAATTTCAGACTGCTTTTCAATTTTTATCGTTTCTAATCGTTTAATCTCAGCTTGTTTTTCAGCTTCTATCGCCGCTAACTGTTCAATCTCAGCTTGTTTTTCAGCTTCTATCGCGGCTAATTGTTCAATCTCAGCCTGTTTTTCTGCTTCAATTCTCATTGCATTCTCTTGTTCTTGCACATGCCAAGTTAATGTTTTTAAATACTGGCGAATATTATCCACATAATGCTGTGCTTCTCTGCCTCGAGCGTAACCATAACGTGTTTTTGAATACCATTTTCGTTGATGTAATAAAGGTAAGTTTTCTTTTACATCTGCCCATGAGTCTGGATTTTGCTTTTTCATTTTGGTGATACGACGAGCATCTAATAAGTGTCCTAAGCCTATATTATAAGAGGCTAGTGCAAACCAGACTCTTTCGTCTTCTGGGATGCTCTCTGGCACTCTTTTAATTAATTGAGTGAGGTATTTTGCCCCTCCTTGAATACTTTGTTGCGCATTCAAGCGGTTTTTAATGCCCACAAATTTTGCCGTATCCAGTGTCAACATCATCATGCCTCGTACTCCAGTGGGAGAGCGCGCTTTAGGGTTCCAGTGAGATTCTTGATAACTGACCGAAGCGAGTAATAACCATGATGCTTCTGGTGTTGCATACTGTTTAAATAGGTCTTGGTAAGTAGGCAACTTGCTACTAATACGTTTTAAGAAAGTTCGGGTATCTACATAATCAAAATGACCGACATGGCCAAAGTACTTTTCTTCAATTTTTGCAATTGCACCTAATTTATATTGATTTCCCATAAACTCAATGATGGCCGAATATAAGGTGTCATCTTGCGTTTTACGAATTAACCAAGCCACAGGTTGTTTTTCATTGATAGTGAATGCTTCGGCTAAGGCTGGGTAGTAGCGTTGTTTTTGAGCTAGAGTCGTGCTGTCAACAATAGCAAATTTAATTTTCTTTTCGGCAATTTTCCGTAATAAGGATTCTTGATCTTCATTTTCTAATACATCAAGAATTAACTCTGGATATTCTTGTAATGACTCGGCGATATTTTCTTCGTGGCTACTGCCCTTCAAAACACTAACCGGCCCACTAACATCTGCCATTTCACGAGGTCGGTAAGTACCTTTGTGATAAACCAGTTTTTGAGTGAGATAATAATAAGGAGGGGAGCTGCGATATTTTTCTGCGCGGTTAGGTGTTAATGTTAACCCTGCTCCTGCAAAATCTATTTCGTTGTTGTCTAGTGCTAAAAATAGGTTATCTAAACTCTCGAACTCTACAACAACCAATTTCACTTTTAAATAGGCTGCAAACTTCTTTCCTAGTTCATAATCTAACCCACTATAATTTTCGCCGTCATAACTGTAGGTTAAGGAACCATTGATGGTGCCCATTATTAATGTGTTGCGTTTTTGCATTTCTTGCAAATCAGTGGTGTGTACAAATGGGTTGCACGCAGAGAGTAAAAGTACAAAAACAATTGCTAAAATTATCTTTAATCGTGCCAAAATATAGGCAAAGGAAACAGGTTTATTCATAGACAGTTATATTAATCCAGTTAGTCGAGTGAGTACATTATCTAATAAACGATTTAAATATCCATTTATTTACCAATTAACGGGTTTATTTATCCCAGACTATAGAGTGTTTCTATTTAATAAAAAATGCTTTTCTTTTATAATATAGCGCTAAACCCAAGTTCATTTATTTATCCAACGAGAGTAATAACCTATGGAAATTTTGCGAGGGGCACCAGCCTTATCGATATTTCGTGTTAATCAGTTGTTGAAAAACTGTGAAGCATTAGATTTACCTGTGACAGGCTTATATGCAGAATTTATGCATGTTGCAGACTTATCTGATTCTTTAAATGACCAAGAGTTAGCTGTATTACAAAAGCTATTAACTTACGGACCTAAAATAGCAGAACATGATCCGGTAGGCATGCTTCTCTTTGTTACTCCACGACCAGGCACTATTTCACCTTGGTCTTCAAAAGCAACGGATATTGCTAAAAACTGTAATTTAACTAAAGTGAAACGTTTAGAGCGTGGTATCGCTTATTACATTGAAACTGCTACTGAATTGAACCAAGAGCAAATCAAAATATTAACAGATTTATTACATGACCGCATGATGGAAGTGGTATTAACCTCGTTACAAGATGCTGCAACATTATTTGTGCAAGGCAAACCTGGTGAAATGTCCAGTGTTGATGTCTTAGGACAAGGCCGTAGTGCATTAGTTGCTGCCAATGTGAGTTTAGGTTTAGCATTAGCCGATGATGAAATAGATTATTTAGTTGAGAACTTTATCAAGTTAGGTCGTAACCCTAACGATATCGAGTTAATGATGTTTGCACAGGCAAACTCAGAGCATTGTCGTCATAAAATATTTAATGCAGACTGGACAATCGATGGCCAAAAACAGCCTAAATCATTGTTTAAAATGATCCGTAATACCCATGAGTTGCACCCTGAGCATGTTTTATCTGCGTACAGTGATAACGCGGCAGTAATGGAAGGTTACCAAGCGGGTCGTTTCTTCCCAAGTGTTGATGACCGTGAATTTGGTTATCACCATGAAGATATTGATATCTTAATGAAAGTGGAAACACACAATCATCCGACGGCTATTTCACCTTTCCCTGGCGCAGCAACGGGTTCTGGTGGTGAGATACGCGATGAAGGCGCAACCGGTATTGGCTCTAAACCAAAAGCAGGTTTAGTCGGTTTTTCTGTTTCTAACCTACGTATTCCAAACTTTGAACAGCCGTGGGAAACAGATTTTGGTAAACCAAGTCGTATTGTTTCTGCATTAGACATTATGTTAGAAGCACCATTAGGCGGCGCGGCATTTAACAATGAATTTGGTCGTCCTAATATTCTTGGTTATTTCCGTACTTATGAAGAGCAAGTAGAAAGTCATAACGGCAATGAGATCCGTGGTTACCATAAACCAATCATGTTAGCGGGTGGTTTAGGTAATATTCGTCGCTCCCATGTCCAGAAAAAAGACATTCCAGTAGGCGCTAAGCTAATCGTATTAGGTGGCCCTGCAATGAATATCGGTCTAGGTGGTGGTGCTGCATCATCAATGGATTCAGGTGCTTCATCAGAAGATTTAGATTTTGCTTCAGTACAACGTGAAAACCCAGAAATGGAACGTCGTTGTCAAGAAGTGATTGATCGTTGTTGGCAAATGGGTGAAGACAATCCAATCCAATTTATTCACGATGTAGGCGCTGGTGGTTTATCAAACGCAATGCCGGAGTTAGTGAATGATGGCGGACGTGGTGGTATTTTCGATTTACGTGCTATTCCAAATGATGAAAAAAGCATGGCACCACATGAAATCTGGTGTAATGAATCTCAAGAACGTTATGTCATGGCGGTTAAGCCTGAAAATCTAGCGACGTTTGAAGCTATCTGTAAACGTGAACGTGCATTATATGCAGTGATCGGTGAAGCAACTGAAGAGATGCATTTAACGCTTAAAGATCCTGAGTTTGATAACAAACCAATCGATATGCCGTTAGAAGTATTATTAGGTAAAGCACCTAAAATGCATCGTGATGTAACCACTCAAACAGCAACAGGTAAAGCGTTAGATCTTTCTGGCGCAACGATTAAAGAAGCGGCTGAACGTTTATTACGTTTACCGTCGATCGCTGAAAAAACATTCCTTATTACTATTGGTGACCGTACGGTTACTGGTTTAGTTGCTCGTGACCAAATGGTTGGGCCGTGGCAAGTACCTGTTGCCGATTGCGCAGTAACAGCAGCAAGTTACGATACTTACTTTGGTGAGTCGATGGCATTAGGTGAGCGAACGCCAGTTGCATTACTTAACTTTGGTGCATCTGCTCGTTTAGCAGTAGCGGAATCAATTACTAATATTGCTTGTTCTGATATTGGTGATTTTAAACGCATTAAACTATCTGCTAACTGGATGTCTGCAACGGGTCACCCGGGTGAAGATGCTGGTTTGTATGAAGCCGTTAAAGCAGTTGGTGAAGAGTTATGTCCTGAATTAGAACTAACAATTCCTGTTGGTAAAGATTCAATGTCAATGAAGACTCGTTGGCAGGAAGAAGACGGCAGCGAGAAAGAAGTTATTTCTCCTTTGTCTTTAATCATCACCGCATTTGGTGCGGTGCGCGATATTCGCAACACTGTGACACCGCAATTACGCACTGATCAAGGTGAAACTGATTTAATCTTAATTGATCTTGGTAATGGTAAAAACCGTTTAGGTGGTTCATCACTTGCGCAGGTTTATAAGCAGTTAGGTGATATAACACCTGATCTAGATAACCCTGAGTTATTAAAAGGTTTCTTCAATGCAGTGCAAAGTCTAGTTGCAGAGCAGAAATTATTAGCTTATCACGACCGAAGTGATGGTGGTTTATTCTCGACTATTGCTGAAATGGCTTTTGCTGGCCATTGTGGTGTAACAGTTAAACTTGACCAAGTGGGCAGTGATGATTTTGCCGCTTTATATTCAGAAGAGTTAGGCGCCGTTATTCAAGTTAAACGTGAAGATAAAGAAGCGGTATTAAATACCCTTGCTGGTCACGGTTTATCATCTAGTTCATTAGTGATTGGCTCACTTAATGAAACAGATGAAATTGAATTTATTCGCGATGGTAGAGATGTATTAGTCGCTAAACGTGCTGAGTTCCGTGGAATTTGGGCTGAAACAACACTGAAGATGCAATCGTTACGTGATAACTCTGAATGTGCACAGCAAGAGTTTGACTTGAAATTAGATGATAAAGATCCTGGCCTATCAGCTAAATTAACCTTTGATATTAATGAAGATGTTGCTGCACCTTATATTGCTAAAGGTGTTCAACCACGTATGGCAATTCTTCGTGAGCAAGGTGTTAACTCTCAGCAAGAAATGGCTGCTGCATTTAACCGCGCAGGTTTCTCGGCGATTGATGTTCATATGAGTGATATCTTATCGGGAGATGTTCAATTAGAAAACTTTGCAGGTTTAGTTGCTTGTGGTGGTTTCTCTTACGGTGACGTATTAGGGGCTGGTGAAGGTTGGGCTAAGTCAATCTTGTTTAATGAACAAGCACGTAACCAATTCCAAACTTTCTTTGAACGTGAAAATTCATTTGCATTAGGTGTTTGTAATGGTTGTCAAATGCTATCAAACCTTAATGAATTAATTCCTGGTTCTGATTTGTGGCCGCGTTTTGTTCGCAATAACTCTGAACGTTTTGAAGCACGTTTTAGCTTGGTTGAAGTACAAAAGTCTAATTCATTATTCTTAAATGATATGGCGGGATCACAGATGCCAATTGCTGTTTCTCACGGTGAAGGGCGTGTGGAAGTAAAAGATAGTGCACATCTTGCTGCTATTGAAGCAAGTGGTTCTATCGCGTTACGCTTTATCGATAATTATGGCAATAATACTCAAGCTTACCCTGCTAATCCAAATGGGTCGCCAAATGGTATTACAGGCCTTACTTCAAAAGATGGGCGTGTTACGATTATGATGCCACATCCTGAGCGTGTATTCAGAACGGTTGCTAACTCATGGCACCCAGAGCAATGGAAAGAGGATAGCCCGTGGATGCGAATGTTTAGAAATGTACGCAAACAACTAGGCTAAAGTTAAATATTAAAAGGGGGCTTCTGCTCCCTTTTTTATATTTTAATTTGAAATTAAGTGCTTGATTTTAAATTAAAATATAAATTGTTTAAATAAAGGAGTGATGCTTGTCTAGTGCAGTTAAGAAGGTTTTATACATAGGGGAAAATCTCAAGTTAACTGAAACCTTACTTTCAATTAACGCTAATACTGATGATTTTAGTGTTACTCATGAACTATGTGTTAATAACCTTGAAACGATTATTAGTGAAGATAATTATCATTATTTTATTTGTGAATTACCTGTTTTAAGTTCAGTAAAAAAACAGATCAGCAAAACATTCCCCAGCATTCATTGCACTTATTTGGCCGAGCAGGCAGGTAATGTAACCACTGCTGATGTATCCGAACCACTCAATAGTAAATTGATTTCAGCGGATGTAAAAGCAGCATTAGATTGTATTAGCATTCCTATTTATTATAAAAATAAGCAAGGAAAAATAATTGCATGTAACGCTTATTTTTCACAAGTATTTGGCCTATTACCAGATCAGTTGATCGATCAAAAATTAGACAGTCTTTTGCCTAAAGGTTTTGTTAAGAAAGTTAATCAGCCTGAATTAAGCCTATTTAATGATCACCAAGTTGATTTGCTTGAGTGTGAAATTCGTGATGTTACTGGGAGCAAACGCGAATTTTTGATCCGTGAAGAAATGAGTAATGACAAGGATCTTCAAATCGGTATGTTGTTTGATGTAGCTGAGATGAATGCGGCTAAGTATGCACTTGAAATAGAAAGGGTTATGTTACGTACAACGGCAGATCTTTCTTCTGATCTTATCTTCTTTAAAGACTTAGAAAGTCGCTTCATTGGCTGCAACAAGCAATTTGAAGAATTTGTTGGTTGCCCTGAAGCTGAAATCATTGGCAAAAAAGATGATCAATTGTTTGAGTTAAATCAAGCAAAAATGTGCCAATCCCAAGATGCTATGGTGATTGATAACGATGAAATATATATAAACAATGAATACCTCACTTATAACAATGGTGAACAACACTATATTTTTATGCAAAAAGTACCGCTTAAAGATAAAGAAGGCAAAGTGAAAGGTTTGGTTGCTATTGGTCGAGATATTACAGAAAAAGCTGCGATTCAAAAACGTCTCGAACTTGCAAAATTGGTATTTGAAAATAGTCGTGATTGCATATTAGTGACCGATGGTAGTGGTGTAGTAGACACCTTAAATGATGCCTGTGTTGAAATATCAGGTTATTCAAAAGAAGAGCTCTTAAATAAGAAAATTAGCTCTTTTGCTTATGGAAGTCATTATCGTCGATTATTTGTAGAGATTGAACGGGCTTTAAAAAAGTATGGCAAATGGCAAGGTAACGCAAGTTTTCAAAATAAAAGTGGCGAAGTCGGTTATTTCTGGTTAGAAATTTACCAGGTTAAACAACTAGGGATCAAAGCGGAAAACCGAATTTATTCATTTACCGATTTAACAAAAAATAAATATAATGAAGAAAAAATACAATACTTGTCTAAACACGATTCGTTAACCGGTCTTAATAATCGTATCGCATTATTTAATCACTTAGAATCTGCTATTGCTCGCTCTAATCATAAACAGATATTGATGGGGGTTTTATTTGTAGAGATTAAAGGTTTTAAAGCGATTAATGAGCGCTATGGTCGTAATCAAGGTGACTTGGTGCTTAAAGGTGTTGCTAAACGCCTTCAGCAGTCTGTTTCTGATAAAGATATCATTGCCCGTATTAGTGATGACCAATTTGTATTAGTGGTTGAAGAGTTAGAGAACGAACAAGTGGCAGCTCTGATTGCGCAACACATTGCTTTGCAGTTTGCTGAAGCCATTATTATCGATGGGATGAGTGTTAACTTATTTCCAGCGATTGGAATTAGTATTTGCCCTGATGATGGTATGGATTTAGACACTATTTTATCTAATGCGGAATCTGCGATGTTACGTAGTAAAAAAGATAAAAGTAGCTCATATCATTTTTATACCAACGAACTAACCGTTAACTCAGCCCATCAAATTGAGTTAGAAAATGAGCTAAAACGAGGCGTTGAAGAGGACCAATTTGAAATTTATTACCTACCGCAATATGATCTTAACAAACGCAAAATTATTGCTGTTGAGTGTGTATTACGCTGGAATCATCCGCAGCAAGGCATACTATCACCTAGTCGATTTTTAATGCTAGCAGAGCAGTCCGGGTTATTAATAGAGCTAGGCATGGCTACCTTTATTAAAGCTGCCAAACAAGCTGCACTGTGGTATAGCTCCGGTACTAATTTTGGGCGTATTGCCATTAATCTATCCAAATTAGAATTATCACAAATATCGTTGATTGGCTCGATTCAAAAAGTGTTATTAGACACCGGCTGTAAAGCCAGTTGGTTTGAGTTCGAAATTGAAGAAAGCTTATTCAGCAGTGGCCTTTCTACTGTGCAAGATAATCTGCTTAGTTTAAGTCGATTAGGTGTTTCTTTAACCGTTGATGGCTTTGGTACAGAGCGTTCGGTGCTGTATTCAATTGATAAACTAAATATTGAAAAATTTAAGATATCAAAGCACTTTATTCAAGGTGTGCCAGGTTATTTAGCGGGAGAAGCTATGCTTAAATCCCTTTTTGTGCTCGCAAGCTCGCTTGGGATCGATGTTGTAGGCAATAGCATTGAGAATGATCATCAAGGTCATTCTGTTTGTGATAAAAAATTAGGTAATGAGAAAAATAATGGTCCAAAAGAAGTGATGACAGCCACTGAAGCAACTTTTTACTTAAGGTGTTATAAACGTAGATAGTTTATTCATTATCATTGTAGTAGCTTATATTTATCGTTCTTTAAGTCATTGAAAAATAACTATCGAGAAAGTGAATATTTGCTACTATCCGCTCCATTGAACGAGTCTTATTTTTTCGCTAAAAAAACCGAGTAATAAAGTGAGTTACTTGGTTAATGTCGTTAATTAAATGATTTCGAATTTATACTTACTTAGATGAGAGTTTTATGGAACGGTTTGTATTTGATATGACTTGGTTAGACAGTGAAATTTATATTGCACTTTCAGCAACTCTCTATTTTAGCCTATTAGCAATAGTTTCAATTCGTGTGGTATTAAAACGTAATCAGATCGGTGTGTCTCTTGCTTGGTTATTTCTTATTTTCATATTGCCTTTAGTAGGCATGGTTGGCTACTTTATTTTTGGAGAGTTAACGTTAGGCGCAAAGCGCAGTAAAAAACGTAAATTGCTTTCAGGGAAGTTTTTAAACTGGATCCAGCAACAGGCAACTACCTATAAACAAAGCAAAGATCAAATTAGCGAGAATGCCCATTCAATGCAAGCATTTGTAGAGTCCTACACTAACATGCCTATGGTAAAAGGTAATAAACATACACTATTAACTGATACCGACAAGATTCTATTGGAAATCACTAAAGAAATTAAAGCTTCAGTAAAGCACTGTTATTTAATGTTTTATACCTGTAATGAAGGTGGTTTAATAAATCAGTTATTAAATGAATTAAAAGCGGCGGTAAGTCGAGGCGTTAAGTGTAAGCTACTCTTGGATTCAGTAGGTAGCCATGACTTTTTCAATTCAGGATTAGCGGCAGAATTACGAAAAGCGGGTGTTCAGGTTGTGGAAGGTTTGCCTGTTGGTGCATTCCGCTTATTATTTCAAAGGCAAGACTTAAGGTTACATCGTAAATTAGTTTGTATTGATGATCATATTGCTTATACAGGTAGCATGAACTTGGTTGACCCCGCTTTTTTTAAGGTTCATAAAGGAGTTGGTGAATGGATTGATGTGATGGTGCGTTGTGAAGGGCCGATTGTACAACATATGCAGGGATTATTTTTATGGGACTGGAGCTTAGAAACAGAGCATAAGCTGAATTTACCTGCGGCGAATAAGACTTTATTTTGTATTGCTGGAGATGAGAATTCTCAACTTATTCCCTCTGGGCCTGAGTTTGGTAAAGTCGCTATCCATCAAGTTTTATTAACCGCTATTTATGAAGCCAAATACAGTCTTGTACTGACTTCTCCTTATTTTGTACCCGATGAAAGTTTATTAACCGCTTTACAAGTTGCTGCGATGCGAGGGGTGGATGTAAAAATAATTTTACCTGCAAAAAATGATTCTTTGATGGTGAAGTATGCTTCTCGTGCTTTTTTTGATGAGTTGCTCAGTGCAGGAGTTGAAATTCATCAATTCCATGGTGGTTTATTGCATACTAAAAGTCTTGTTATTGATGAAAAAATGGCGCTGGTGGGTACGGTAAATTTAGACCGTCGTAGCTTCTGGTTGAATTTTGAAATGACCATGTTAATTGATAATAAAAATTTTGCAGGTGAATTGTTAAGAACACAAATGCATTATACGTTAGCTTCTAAGCAGGTGAGCTTAGAGAAGTGGAGACAGCGATCTTTCTTTAAACGCTTGTTAGAAAGCATTATCTATTTATTTAGTCCGTTATTGTAGTTTGACGCGTCTAGGTCTATAGCCTATTTGTTCTCTTATTTAAATTTTTTGCATTTTCTCGTCTGTGCTGGTCCAGTCTGTTTGATGTTTATTCGCTGTGTTTTCGCCCTGTCGGCGACAATACTTTCTCTGAACAGCAGAAAAAGTATGCAAAGAAACTGACACCGAATCGTTTTCTGATGTAAATCATCATCACTTTTATAACGCATCGACGGTGAATTGTTATCGCATTTGAGTGTTGGTGTTTTTTGGGGTGTGGGCTTTAGCCTGCTTTTTTGGCTGTTTAATGTTTTCTGATGTTGGCTATAAAGCACTTGGAAATAATGGCAGTATTGGTCAGCGAATACTGTCGATTTATTTTAAAAACTTATAACAATGTTTATCTGAAGTATTTAACCGTTTTACGATGTTAAATCTAGTGTTGAAAAAGCACTACTTAAGCTTTGAGTAGGTGTATTTTGAGTATTAAATAAAGCGAGATATCAGACATGAAGAAAAGAAAAAGCCCTTGTATTGATCAGTGTGATTTCTCAGGCAGCAAAGGGTGGTGTTTGGGATGTGGCAGGACGAGAAATGAGTGCCAAAAATGGAAATCAATGACACCATATAACATTACTATTCTTCAAAAAGAGCTTAAAAAGAGAATGCTAGAAATCAAGGTTGAAATGAACTGATAAAAAGAAGACAAAGAGACTGTTATTGAATCGTTTTCTTGCCCAAATAATAAATGGCTTTTATAACGCACCAGCTCTTACGGCACATCCATGTGCCAAAGGAGCCTAATCCAAACATCCTGTTTGGTTTTGCTAAAAGCTATTCATAAATTGGGAAAACTCAACGGCGGTGTTTTGTTATCGAATTTGAGTGAGGTTGGTTTTTTCGGCA
>TARA_R110001583_G_scaffold9560_2_pt1 | contig 12042 bp, 20 predicted proteins | sample TARA_R110001583 | Tara Oceans TARA_R110001583 (sample SAMEA4398432) | marine metagenome | biome: Polar Biome; feature: [MES] marine water layer (ENVO:01000295) within the mesopelagic zone...; material: water (ENVO:00002006), including particulate matter (ENVO:01000060) such as...... | reverse complement strand
TAAGTTTTCTATGTAAATCAAAAGCAGTGTACGTCATAGCTGAATCCGTACCAAACCATCTGTTTTTAGTAGCCCATTCTGCCGCTTTAGGGTCAGGAGCTTCCACATTTGATGGAATAGTAGTCTCTTGTTTAGGTTGTTCTTTGGCTCTTTTTGCTTCCATTTCATGCCTAGTTTTTAACTCGGCAAGTTTAGCCTGTTCATAACCTAATTGGGACATAGCTGTTGTTGCTTCTACTTCTGATTTAATATCATTGTTTTCTCTAGCAGTTTTTAACTTAGCTTGCGCTGCTGATAAAGAAGACTTGATTCTATTTTCCATTTCAGATGCATAACCTGTATCTAATTTAGAAACTTTGGATGTTAAATCATCTTTTTCTCTCATGATACGTTGAGTATAAGAAACAGCTTCATCTCGCTGTCTTTCAGCCTCACGCATTTTTTTGGTTAACTTGGCAATACGTTTTTTAACGCCTTCGCCATAGTCGTCCATTTCTTTTTTATCTGATTTTTCTTGAACTACAGTTTTAGATTCTTCTTGTTCAGTTTGTACTTCAGTTTTTTGTTCGCTAACCTCAGCATCAGACTGCTCATCAGATTTCGTAGATGAATCATCGGACTGATTATTGTCCGTACTATCAGTTTTTGCATTTGTTTCCTCCTGTTCTACTTCCTTTACTTTTTCTTCCGGTAAAGCAACCTCGGCACCAGGACCACTAGTGTCGATGTCTACCATTTTTCCTCTTTGTTTTTCTTCTACGTCTGGCATAGTTTTTCTCCTCTATGTTAAAATTCGTGGAGTATATCTTCGGGGTTCTCCACGGTCGCTAGAACTTCATCATCATTAAGAAGTCTAACTTCACCCCCTTCTATTTTAATTCTTGATCCTGCATAACGTGCAAAAACAACCCAATCTTTTTCTCTGCACCAAGGACCATCTGGGTATCTTTCTTTGTCCCTGTAACAATCTGGACCCATTTTTAAAACCACTCCACAAGTTGATGCAACTTGTGAACGTTCAATGGAATCGTCCGTCATAATAATTCCACCCTTTGTTTTTTCTTTTTGTTTAAAAGGTAGAACCAATAGTCTCCATCCCGTAGGAACGGGAATTTTAGATGAATCTTTTTTTTCTGATTTAACCCCGACTAATTTTTTATTTGGTAGGCTTATCTTTGGGGCTGCCTTTAATGTCGATAACTGTTCCTTGTGTATCATAATGCTCCTTCTTTTCTAGCAGGTTGGATATTTCCTGGTTTAAATATTGATATGTTCGTATCTGTCCTAACATATAGTTGTATTTTTCCATATTGTCAACACCACCAGATACCATAGTGGTAATAACGTCTTGATGTCTGTCGTTGATAAGTTTCTTTATTTTACTAAGTAAAACGAGATCTTCCATAAATTCTTTCTAAATGGGTACTAAAAAACTACCAACCTTTTTTTGCTAATTTTGGCTGTCCTTTAATTAATCCACCTTTTGCATACATAGGTCTGCTTTTCATTCCCATATCTGGAGAATAAAACCCGTGTTGTTGAGCGTTTCTAGCAGCACCTGCAATTCTTCCACCCGCTTTAGCTCCTACAAAAGTCTTAATTTTTTTAGAAGTTTTACCTGAAAGTTCGGGTTTAGAAATGTTAATTTTTTTACCAAAAAAACCTTTTCCAGAAATTAAAGGTTTTTTCTTCTTTTCACCTTTTAAAAGAGTTGAGTATTTTTTGCCTTTATGAGTAAAACTATCTTTACCCATTTTTTTAGCTAATTTAAATTTAGCACCTCTATCAGATAATTGTTTACTCTTATCACCTGATCTTGCTCTTTCACGGTTAGTGTATTTTTTTTGTGCTTTAGACTCTTCAGCTTTAGTTCTTGTGTGGTATTCTAATTTACCTTTTTTCTTGTCATCTCTTGTAGATCTAAATTTTGATTTACCTTCTGATTTTGCTTTTGAAAACTGTTCACCAAAAGTAGGTGCAATTTTTTTTCTTACTTTTCCAAAAAATGATCTTACTTTACCTGGTTTTTTATCAGCCATAATTAACCTCTTCTTCTAAGTTCTCTGACGATTCTTCTTTTTTCATCGCCTAGATTTGCTTTTCCTCTTTTTGTAGATCCTTTTTCAGCATCTACACGACCTAATTCTTCAAGTCTGTTCATTCTAGGTGTATTAACATGTCCACCTGTTTTGTATCCTTTAGGTGATACTTGTTTGTTGTATAATCTGTTTACCATAATGTTCCTTTTATATAAGTTTTGTTAAATTAACGCAATCTATTTCTTAGGTCCACCATTTCGGAATATTTGCGTCCCTTTTATTCCAAAAACACTCGCTACAACCAAAATCCATAAATTTGTAAACCATTTTGGCAAATTCGAGAAATACTCAAAAAATACGTTTATTTTCGCCATAGCCTGCGGATCGTCTGTCCAGACCGACCAGGCGAGCACCACGATGGGGAGTGTCAAAATCGCAAGTACGATTTCGTCCTTGTAGTCGTTTTGCCGAGCTTCTAAAAGCTTACCCTGGTAAGTTTCCTCACCGGAAGCCATACGCTGTGCATGCATAAGCTGTGCATCCGACATAGCCATCTTTGTCTTTTGTCGATTAGAGTATATCTTACTCCCAGCTTGTAAAGCAATTTTTGCTAAACCAAACCAAGCCATACTAGTACCAAGTAGCTGTTTTCTTTTTTGTCGACAGCATACGTCTTGTACCTCTTACTTTATTCGTATCGCCTGTTGGAATATAGTTTTTAGCATTGACATCAACTTCAGTAGCGGCTCTTGAGTCAAGTTTTACATTTTGACTTGCAACTTTTATAGTTACGCCACCTTTTTGATATCCGTCTTTTCCTACTCCTAACTCTTTTGACATAGTTTCTCCTTATATAAACCTAACTAGTCCACCACTTGCGTGTTTAGCTCTAGCCATTTTTTTGAAAGTTTTAGCTAGGTTATATCTTTTAGACCCTGGCTTGCACGATGCACTTCCAAATTTCTTGCCGGTACAAACTCCTTTTGTACCTCTTGCTTTAATTGATTTGTTAACTCCTTGAATCCAATTCTTGTCTGCTTTGCCACCTTTAGCAAAAACAATTGGCACAGTGTTTGCTTTATCTCTATACCCTGGTAATTTTTTACCTTTACCGTGACGAATTTCATCTATTTTTTTCTTTTTCCATGTTTCATATTCTGAAGAACCTTTTTTTGGTTTTTCATCTAATCTTCTACCTTTACTTTTAATTCTTTGGCCAATCTTTCCACCTTGATTTTTTCCAGTTCTTTCTTTAGCTTTTTGAGCACCTGGCCAATCTTTTGCTTTACCTTTCCACAAAATAATTCTTTTAGGTTTAATCGGTTTTTTATCTACCTTTCCGCCTTTAGCGAAGGGTACTCTAGCTGTTGAATTATAACTTGTCATAATATTTTATATACCCTATCTACGAGGACCTTTCAAGATCCTTACATCTCTTTGTTTGAATCTATCAGATTGTTGCTTGGCGTCAATAGTCATCTGTGTTTTCTCTAAAGAGGTATCTGCTCTTAAATGAGCTAAGTCTTCATTTTGATCAAGTTTTTGATGTTGAGTATGTTGATTCATCATTGTTTTCATACGATCAAGATCAATTTTCTCTTGTCCTTCTTGAACTTTTCTTGCATCATCCATTGCTTTAAGATCAAGTTCTCTTGCTCTTAACTTCGCAATAGGATCATTACCAAATTCACCCATAATTTTTCTCTCCTCTTTTAAGAACTCATTCATCATCTCAGCTTCGAGCTTAGCTTTTCTTGCTTCGACCTTAATACTAAACTGTTGTAAAACTTGTTGTAGTTGTGGGTTCTGTTGAACGGCTGCAGGATTCTTTTGAATTTCTTGGAATCTTACAAACTCATCTCTAAATTCTAGTTCTACCTGTTCTTGAGCCATTAAACTAATATGTTCAAAAATATTCTTTTCTAAAGAACCAAGGATCATGGGATTGTTTCTTGCCATATTCGTTCCCATAAAGGCTAAGTGAGTATCAATGTGTGCTCGATGATCTTGCTTAGGAAAAGCTTGAAAAGGTTTTCCTGCTAAAGCCATCATATTTTCTGTTACAGGATCAGTGGGTGTTGGTGGCTGAGGGGGAGGCAAAATAAGATTAACATCTTTAACTCCAATTGCATGATACATATGTTTATACGCTTCATACATATTGTGCATTCCAGGGTTAGATTGTGCAAGTTGTAATTCAGTTTGAGCTACGCTAATTCTTTGTGTTTGAGAAAAGATGTTAGGATCTGCTACAGGAACAATATCAATCTTGTCATCAAAGTCTTGAACTTTAATATTTCTTTGTGCACCTACAATATCGTAAGGATATTCATCAGGTAAATACGTTTTAAAGATATGGGCTAATAATTTAAATTCATTTTTAAGACCTACATAGAGTCTTTTGTGAATAGCAGACATCACACGAGAACCTCTTTCTAAGAGCGCAACAGTTGTACCGACGGCTGCTTGTTGGTTACCGTCACCAACATTCATATCTGCAATCGATGCAAATCGTTGTCCTGCTTGAACCACAACCCCCATTAATTGTAATAACGTTGCTGATGGTTCTTTAAAAGGTAGAGGCATAAAAGCATCTCTAATATTTCCTCCAGGTGCGTCTACATCTCTAAACTCTCCTGGTTGTATAGATTGTGCTTGATCTTGAACTCTTATTCCTCTTTGTTTAAACCCGGCGGGTAGATTGGATAATGTACCCGCATCAAGTAATTGGCGTAGCGCTGTTGTCGCTGTTCTGGAGAGACCACCAATCATATGGATCAGACCAAAACCATAAAACCCAAGTCCTGGTAGAAATTTAAAGTGGACAAAATATTGGATTTTTTGTTTTAGTGGATCGTCTGCTTTGAAGTTTCTTTTAATCGATAAAACTTTTCTTGAACCCTCATCAATCGTTACAATGTAAGGAAGTTTAATTCCTGTAGTATCGCCTGTTTCATCTTTATCTTCAAACCCATCAAGATCAAGATTAACATGACATTCAATTAATTTAAAGACATCATCATTTCGACCTGATCTACGAATCCCTTCAAGTTCTCTTTCTTTTTTCTCAACGGGTGTTTCTGAGTCATAGCCTGGTTTAACATCGATATCTAAATAGAATCCAGAGAGCTGTTGTTTTCTTAAATCATTTTCCGACATCTTAACCGTATGCATCACGGCAACGGCATCTTCTAAACTTGTTGCTGTGTAAGGAACAATCAAATCATCCGCAGGAACAAATTTGGAAACGGCTCTACTTAAAAGTTCATCATAATAAACTTTCTTAAAAGCAGAGCCTGCGAGAGGGAGGTAGAATAACATTTGGTCAAAGTCAGGTTCGTACTCTTTCATTTGATCCATAATTTGATAATTCATAAAATCTCTAACCCGAGTCGCTTGCTCTTGTTTCTGTTGATTAATCGCTCCAAGAATTTGTGTTCTTACAGGACCATCTGCGGGTAATAATTCTTTGTACGCACCTGCTTGAAACTGGGTTACAGCTTCAGCGAGGACAGGATGCGTAGCACCCGAAGCCCCTTCAAAAGGCTGCGACGGGTTAGTGTATTTGAAACCTAAAAGATCTAGACCTTTAGTGTAGGTTTGTTCCCACTCGGATCTAGAATTTTTATATTCAGTATAATCTCCAAAAAGTTCTCCACCGATTTTGTCTAAAACATCATCGGGTAATAATTCTGCTAAGTTTGTGTAATGATCTTCAGTGCCTGCCTGGTTCACGGCCCCTGGTTCAAAGTTAATATCGACGGAACCATCTTCTTGTTCAATAACTTCAGGTTCACCAGGTGCTGATTCTTCAATCGTTTCTTGTGCTTCTACGATTTCTTCTTCAGGTGGTAACGATACGGTTTGTTCGACATTAGGCAACGCCTTGTCGATGTTATCTTGCTCTGCCATTTATTTCCAGCCTCTTCGTGCTAATTTTGGTTTGCCTTTAATGAGTCCACCGGATTCATAACCTAAAAAATCCTTCACATCTTTTCTTTTAGGGTTGGCAGAAAATTTTTTTATTTTAGTATATGTTCGTTCTTTAATAGGTTTTTTTCCAGATTTAACACCAACATCAGCTGCTCTAATTTTACCTTTTTTAAAATCTGCTTTAACCCCGTGATCTTTTAAAAGTTTTATAGCTTTTTTAGTTGCAATTCTACCTGCTGCTAAAGCGCCACTAGCTATAATTGGTACTATTGGTCCTGCCATTTATTTCTCCAGTTTCACCACTCTAACTTGTTTATAAGGAACATTCAAGCCCTGTGGATTTGGCCCTCGTTTCGGGGGTACCGTTCTTGTTAGTCGTTTAACTCTTCCACCTTGCTTATAGTCTCTTTCCCAACGCTTTGCAATCTTTGGTAAATTGGCGTGCATATAACGTCTTTGCTTTTCTGATTTAAATGGCATTATCCGTAGTATATCCTTGATCCCCGGACTGTGACTTCTTTTGCATCCTCCGGGTGTCTTAAAAATCCTCCTTGTCTCAATCTCATTACTGCTTGAGTCATCGAATCCACATAGTCATCGTGATCGCCATTAGGGAATGCTGCACATTCCTCAATGACTTCCTGTGCATATTGTTTATGCATCGGAGCCCATATTCTACCACTTTCAAATAAAGGTGCAACTGAATTTACTCGAACGTGCTTATCGTTTCCTCGAGAAGGAGTGAAGTTCACAACTGGAATATCCATAGCTCTTAGTTCATGGGTCAAAGGTATCCCTGATGCCTTGGCCTCGATTAAGACCATATCAGGTCGCCAGAACAGAAAGGATTCATGAGCCACACGCCGAAGCTCAGGGAACTCGTACCGGTCTTTCTCAGCATCTAACAAGATTAAATGAAGCCCGTTATCATCATCGCGGAACACGCCCCAGGTTGTAATAGCAGAAAAGTCAGCAGATTCTTTTTTCAAAAAGGCTGTATCATAAGATTGAATAATATAATCAACTTTAGGAGGATTATCTTGTTCCCAATCTCTCCACCATTCTCTTTTGATAATAGCACCTTCGTCCGCAGTCGGTTGTTGCATAAACTGCGCATTCCATTTCTTAACAGGTAAAGATGCTTTTTGAGTTTCTAATTCATCAATGTTCCAATACTCTGGCCATACAGGTTTATTGTTAGGAAGAATTGCTGGAAATTCAACAACCTCCCATTGATCTCCTTTAACTTCTTTTTGTGCTTGGATTAATCGACCTGTTAAATCTTTAGTTGACCAACGAGTCATTACAACCACAATAGAACCACCTGGTTGTAAACGTTGTCGTGGTCCTGATGTATACCAATCATAAGCTTTATCAAAACCATCTTGGCTTAAAGCATCTTGTTCTTTATGAGGATCATCAATAATTAATAAGTCAGCACCTCTTCCTGTAATAGCTCCACCTGTACCAGCCGCAAAGTATTCACCGCCTTGGGCAGTTTCCCACCTTCCTGCTGCTTTTGAATCTTCTTGTAGTCTGGTTTTAAATACTTCCTGGTAATCTTGAGTATCAATTACATTCTTAGCTTTACGACCAAATCTTACAGCTAGTTCTGCTGTGTGAGTCGTTTGAATTATTTTTAATTTTGGATTTTTCCCAATCATCCAAGCAGGTAAAAAGTTAGAAGCAAATTCAGATTTAGTATGCCTAGGGGGCATATTAACAATGAGTCTTTTGATTTCGCCTTTGGCTAATTTATTAAATTTTTCTGCAATTACTTTATGATGGTACCCTTCTATAAACTCAGGCCACATATGTTTTATAAAAGCTAGGAAGTCATTTTGAACTAGAGACTCCTTTTCTTTTTGCTTAATCTTTAATGCAGCTAATAAATATTCTCTTTCGTTGTCTGGACTCTCAAAATTTTTTATAATATTTTTTGGGGTTTTCTTTGAATTTTTTATAATATTTTTTTTCATAAATGAAACAGGATTTTAAGCTGTCTGACTGTATTGATCCTTGACTTTAGTAAAGATTTAGGATCCCTTACTACATTTAAAGTATTCGTTATTAAATATCAATAGTAATTCAGTACCTACATTGGTACCTCTATCAATCATAACATTAACAAGGGACTACGTACTCTAATATATTATATAAAGGTATACCTATCGGTATACTCTAAGGTAAGAAAAAAAAATTAAGGCGCAAGAACAAGCGCCCCACAATGGGGGCGCTTGATTAATTGTTAATCTAGTAGAACCATATATTCATTAGTAAAGTTTTTACTAAACCAATCTAAGCCCTTGCGCATAGTTTGATGATCGTTGATAACCTCACTACCTATGATGACGTCATAGATCGCAACAGCGAAATTAGGTAGCATAGTTTTTTCCCCACTAAATCTATTCGCTATCTCAACTTTCTCTAATGGGTTTTTACCAAAGTTACATTCGTTAAATGGTTTCGGTATCTTGATTGTTTTATTTTCGTACTTGATCTCGTTCATAGTTTTTTCCTTTCTCAAATGATTTACTTAATTGATTGCTTAACCATTGTTCACGATCTTTTTTTCGGTCGTTCATTTGATACAACACGAAAGCAATTATGATCGCAACATAAACAAACAACATTACATACAGTACAACATTATAATTAATCATTTGTTTTTTCCTTTCTCATTTTTTGCATACGATCAATTAATTTTCCAATAACTTTTAATTGTCGTATCATTTCTTTTTTACCTTGCTCATTTAAACTAGAATAGATCGTAGCATAATGGGGCAATTGATTTTCCCATTTAGATGAAATATCTAGTGTTTGTTTTTTTGTTTGCATTTGTTTTTTACCTTTCATTTCAAAATAATAGTTCAGCTGCGCAGGGATATCAAGGGTAAAATTAAGTTTGATTTTGGACAATTCCAGGGGGTAGCCTAGTATCAAGAAAGTTTAAGATCTTAATGTGTGTAGTTCTATGGAAGAAAAAATTTAAAGCTTTCCTTAATATTTTTAGAATTCAAGCACAAGCAAGCAAAATTATATTTTCACAGTTCAAGCACAAGCAAAAAAAAACGAGGGCGATTTTATTCGCCCTCGTTTCAAAGTCCAATTAACTTATGATCTAATTTGTTTGTCCAAGATTTTTTCTACTGTTCCTCTATTGTCAATGATACTTTCAAGATTATCCTCTAGCCATACAGTTGAACATCTTGATGTACAAAAAAATGCAAGGATATTAGAAGAATAACCCCAACTTGTTCTATTGTGGGGTTTCCAATAAGCCTTACGAGATTGATACCTTTCAAGCTTTTTATTCCAACGATCTTTAGTATCGTGATTGCAACATTTAGGGTTTTGACAAATGTTTTTATCGGTCATTTTTTTCCCTTTCTTTTTTTCTTTTATAATCGTCTATGTGCATTATTACACCCATAACAATGCACCCTAAAATTATAATGATGAGTTCTTTAGGTATCATTAACACCCCCCACAATAATTGTCGTTATGGGGGTTTCGGTAGTCCACAGTTAAAGGCGATTTACAAGATAAGCAAAAAACACCTTTAAGTCGTTCTCGTTCTTTTTTTTCTGCATCTACTTTATTAACCTCTAATGGTGTACGAGAAATATTAGTAATACTCACAACATCAGACAAATTAAATCGTCTAAAATTGTCTGCTTGTTTATCCCAATAAGTAATGATATTTTTACTTACAAGAAATTTACTGCCCTTTCTCATATCCCCATAACGAGTAAAATAATCTTTTGAATTTATTTCGCCATTATGGGTTTTAGGTTTAACGACTATCGCAACTTTGTCATTATTTTTAAACAACATTGAACGACCTCGCTTTCTCTATTTTTTCTAATCTTGCCTTTAATGTAATTAATTCTTTTAACAAGATTAAATTGTTATCGGAATTTGATTTAACTAATTTAATCAATTCCATTATTTGTTCTTTGTACATTGTTCCCTTTCTGCGAGGTAAGATAAAATCTTACCTCGCTTGTTAATCTAATTAATATTAGATTGTTGTTGTTCTCTATACAAGGCGATTTTTTCCTCTCTTGTTAGTTTCGCCTCGTTTCGTTGAGCAATACGATCAGCAACATTTTGGGGGTTATACATAACTAACCCTGTTGAGTTTGTTCTAATAATCTGACTTTCTTCAATCAAACTATTATTTAAACTCAAAGCTTTAAATGTACTGTTTGCTAATTCAATACCCTCGTCAAGATAACGATAAGATTTCAAGGCACTCTTTATATCTTTAGTGTCCTCAAAAATTCCTCTTATCCACTCTTGATGAGTTTGTACTAATTTAGATTTCATAATCAAAAATGTTTCCATTTGTGAAAATTCGTCTTTAGTACAAGGTATCGCCCTTGATCTGCAATATGATGTACCGATTACATCACAAGTAAATTGATCGTTAAAATCACGTGCAAGATTTGTATTATCCTCGCTACGATTTCCTAACCCCAAGAACTTTGTATTTGCGTCGGTATGTTTTTGCAAATGTGGGTTTTGTTGATTGTTCTCTTGCTCAATGTTTATATCAGCATTTAAGTCATTATCTTTTAACTCTTGCCGATAGTACGCATAAGCAAAATCATTGTCGTGATTATACTCACTACCATTTAACGAACCATTAAGTTTAAAATCAAAATGTTTTTGATTAACTTTCGGTTTGCCATTTTCATCTACTGCATCTTCATCAGTATATGCAAAATAGTAACAACTATCTTTTGCGACAACATCACAAGGCGAACCATAAAGAGTTTTGAAATACTGTAAAGTATCGCAATGCTCTTTTGGATATGCCCTTTGAACAATCGTCTTTGCTAGGTCAAAGTGTTTTGGATATTCACTTTTGACTTTTTCCAACTGTTGAAAGTAATTTTCTCTCTTACTGTTGAAAGTATTATTTTCAAATGAATTCCGAGCAATATTACAAATTTTTGTTCTATACTCGTTATTCATTTTTATTCTAGCCATTTTTACCTTTCTACAAATCATTGATTTGATTTGCTCTTTATTAGTATCACACCTTGATATTTTTTAAAATGATATTATATGGGATATTGTGAATAGGTCGGTAGATGATATTTTCGTCAATTTTCAGAAATGAATAAAGTTTTAACGAAAGTATTTAATCCTTTGAAAGTCTATTTACACCCTTTCAAATCCCTACAACTTATGGTTGTAGGGGTTTTTATTTTTTATTTTATGGTTAGGTCACAGGCACAAGCAGAACTACTCAGTCAAGCTCCTTCAGCTGCACACAACTCACGACAATAAACTATGAAAAAATCCAATGTACAAGCAGAACGACACAGTCAACCAGGTGGACCACTACGCAACTCACGCCCGAGAACTGATATTTTTGAGCAGAACTACTCAGCAGACCAGGGCAAGCTCCACGCAACTCACCTGCTCACATCAATTTTTTTTCTTTTTTTGTTAGACTACAAGCACAAGCACACAGCAGACCAGGAGGACCACCACGCAACTCACCTGCTCACTTCGATTTTTTTTTCTTTTTTTCTTAGACTACAAGCACAAGCACGCCCCCGTTAAGGGGCCAGGCACCAGGCAGCGAAGCCACGCGCCACTGCATTTTTTTATTGACATATGGGAATATATGGGATATTTAAAAACATGCTTAAAAAAGACGCAAAAAAAATAGCTCATAGTTTAACACGCACGAGCAAAATGCCCGGTTACAGTTACAGCTTGCCCGCATGGGAATGCCAAACAGGCAGCAAGCTGGCCCTGGTTGAAGGGACCCCCTGCCATGGTTGTTATGCATTAAAAAATAACTATACAAGATACCCTGCCATCAAGGCAGCACAATACAAAAGATTAAATTCGATCACAAGCGAGCTATGGGTCCAAGCCTTAACAGCTTTAGTTAAAGGTCACAAAGTTTTTAGATGGCACGACGCAGGAGATTTGCAGAGCAGCGACCACTTGAAAAAAATTTTTCAAGTTTGTGAAAATACACCTGAGACAAAGCATTGGCTGCCCACTCAAGAGCGCAAGTATTTACCTCTTCCAGGGTCTTCAG
>TARA_R110001583_G_scaffold195461_1_pt1 | contig 12063 bp, 7 predicted proteins | sample TARA_R110001583 | Tara Oceans TARA_R110001583 (sample SAMEA4398432) | marine metagenome | biome: Polar Biome; feature: [MES] marine water layer (ENVO:01000295) within the mesopelagic zone...; material: water (ENVO:00002006), including particulate matter (ENVO:01000060) such as...... | reverse complement strand
TTGGCGGACGCGGGTTCAAATCCCGCCATCTCCACCAAATTGAAGAAAAAGGCTCGTTACCGTATTTTGGTATCGGGCCTTTTTTATTACTCCATCGAACGAGACACCTCACACCGCCAAAGTCAGCAAATCATAAATTAACTTAGAAAATCCTTTCGCTTTGATTGGGTCTGACAGTAACTGCATCATCTGGTTTTGATGCGCTGCGCTACTATCCAAAATGGCATCATCAATCGCTTTCGCAAAATCGCCTAACATCGCTTGCTCTGGGCTGTTGTTGGCAATCTGTTGCATGACCTGAATATTCTCACTGAGTTTATCGCGTACGGTGTAGGCGTAGTTCACCATGTCGTTTTCAGTTAACTGATCGGTAATAAAGAGTTCGTTTAAACGCTCAATTATTTGCGACAAGAACTCTTCTTTTTTGTCTTTTGCTTTAGCTGACCCCAAACCTTCGCCGGGGACTAATTTATACTCTGCTGAGTCTTCTTTTAGCTTTAAATCTTGCTGACGAATCACCGACAAGCGGTAATGACTTAACTCAACATTACTTAAATCGATATCGTCTTCGTCCTCGATAGACTCACGCAACATAGGGCGTAAATTACGTGCATACAAACAGAGTTTTTCTAAGTCTTTATCGTTGTAATCAACAATCTGAGACATAAACTCGTAAAAACGCACAAACGTGCCCAAGTCTTTTTTGAAGATTTCTAGCGCGTCTTTTTCTTGTTTACATTCTTTAAAACTATTCTCGGCATTCGCAATTAACACCGGATCATTCGTGCGCTTAGTGCGCTCAAACATCTCTTTCGCTTGTTTAAATGCCTCAATGGATGACTTATAGCGTTTTTGCCAACGTTCTACCGCAGGCTTGCAGATGTTCGCGATGGCCGCATTGCTTTTGCTTTTCACATAAAAGGCGTTACAAAACTGCTCGACTTCTTGCCACAAGAAAACACCTGAAGCACGTAGCTTGTCGAATAAGTCAAAAATCAGATCAGGATCAGAAACATCAGCCAATTCAGCCGTTTGATAATACGGCTGAAAGGCGGACAGAATATCATCCGGCTCATTAAAGAAATCCAAAATGAAAGTGCCGGTTTCTGCCTTACTAGGGAAAATACGATTTAACCGCGACAGTGTTTGTACACACTCGACCCCGCCCAGTTTTTTATCGACGTACATAGCGCAGAGTTTGGGCTGGTCAAAGCCAGTTTGAAACTTGTTGGCAACAATCATCACTTGGTAATCGTCGCTATCAAAGGCTTTGCGCATATCGCGGCCTTTGAGGTTGGTATTCATATTGGCTTCGGTGAATTTTTCACCTAATAATGCTGTGGCGTTAGGGTCTTTCTCGTTGTATTCCACCTCACCAGAGAATGCCACCATAGCGCGAATATTGGCATAGTGTTGCTTGTCATTTTTCGTTTCAGAGTAAACCTTCTCGGCGATGTACTTATCAAAAGCGAGCTTGTAGCGCACGGCTTCTTTGCGCGAGCTGGTCACTACCATGGCTTTCGCTTGTCCGCCCAATAACCCCATCACGTTGTCTTTAAAATGCTCGACAATGACCTGCACTTTTTGGCTAATGTTGTAATCGTGCAAACGCACCCACTGGTTCAGTTTGACCTTGGCCTTTTTGCTTTCGACCTCTTGATCGCTACCCGCCATTTTCATGGCTAAGTTATAGGCAACTTTATAATTGGTGTAGTTTTTCAACACATCTAAAATAAAGCCTTCTTCGATGGCTTGGCGCATCGAATACACATGATAGGCTTCGGGCTTATTGGTTTTAGATGGCGCTTCATTCGGCTTAGGTAAACGACCAAACTGCTCAAGCGTTTTAGTTTTAGGCGTGGCGGTAAAGGCTAAATAACTCAGGTTTTTAGACGCGCGGCGTGAAGCCACCGCAGCATCGAGAATATCCTCAGTCGAGAGCTCTTCTTCGTCACTTGTGGCGTCCATCATCAGCACTTCTTTTAACTGACGCGCGGTACTGCCGGTTTGCGAACTGTGCGCTTCATCGGCAATCACCACATAATGGCGCTCTTTTAAACTGACACTGTTTTCGATGGCTTTTAACACATAAGGGAAAGTTTGAATGGTAACGATAATAATCGGCTGCGAGGTTTCCAGTGCTTTGGCGAGTTTTTCTGATTTGGAGCCATCGCCCTCGTTGCGGTTAATGCGCCCCACCGTGCCCTCAACCGAGGTAAACTGCGAAATCGTTTCTTGCAGCTGATCGTCCAGTACCGTTCGATCTGTCACCACAATCACCGAATCAAACAGCTTATTGCCCTCCCCAGTGTGAATCGCCGATAACTGGTGCGCCGACCACGCGATAGAATTCGACTTGCCCGAACCGGCACTGTGCTGAATTAAATACTTATTGCCCGGCCCTTCCGTGCGTGCGGCATTCACCAACTTAGTGACCACATCCCACTGGTGATAACGCGGGAATATCAGCGCCTCTTTTTTGTACTTGCGCCCTTCCCAGTCTTCTTTTTCTTCAATTTGTAAATGCACAAAACGGGCGAGAATATTCAGCAAGTTATCGGGCTGTAATACCTCATTCCACAAGTATTCGGTGGCATACTGGTTTACATCCGCAGGCACGTCGTTACCCGCGCCACCCGTTGACGTCCCTTTGTTAAAAGGCAAAAAGAAAGTCGTATCGCCCTCTAAACGAGTCGCCATATACACTTCGTATTGGCTCACAGCAAAATGCACCAAAGCACCGCGTTTAAAGGTTAATAGCGGCTCGGGCTTTTTTGTGGTGGGGTCAATGGCAAAGCGGGTGGTTTTGTACTGTTTGATGGCGTTTTGCACGGCTTGCTTAAACTCAGATTTCAGCTCTAGCGTCGCCACTGGCAAGCCATTCACAAACAAGACCAAATCAATGCGCCATCGTTTAGAACGAGTGCCTTCCTCGGCTTCATGCTCATCCGTCGCCCAAGGGCTGTAGACCAGCTCTGGCACCACGCGTAAACGGTTTTGCTGATAACGGGCTAGCGTATCGGGGTTTAGGTCGTGCTCGGGCTTAAATTGGCACAGGCTAAAACGCGTACCGCGATCACGCAGCTCATGGCGCAACACCCCTAACGTCCCAAAGGAGCGCAGCTCTTTATTCGAAAACGACGCAGCTGCATTGGGGTCAGCCTTGTTTAGCTGAGCAGCAACACGCTCTAAAAACTTAGTATCGGGATCATTAGGGTATAAGGCACAGAATTTTTGCCATTGCTCATCTTGGGTGTCTTTCACAAACCCCAGCAAATCCTCTGAATACAGTGCCAACTCACGATTGTAGTGCTCGGGCTTACCCAGCAACCAACCATTCGCCACCAACTGCTGAATCATTTCGTTTTGAAATGCGAATTCACTGGCACTGGCCATTCTTTAATCCCTTATTGTTTTTAGTTCACGTTACTTAATGCGACATCACCTAATCGTACGGTCTTTCGTTTGCTGCATCCACCCACCCTAATGATAAAACTAAGCAAAATGAACGAAATACATAGCGGAACTAACGTCGACTTATTTCCATTTCCCTTCACTGACATCCCACTTAAAAGGATATTCAGCGCCTAGGGCGGCTGCTTGATAAGCGGGCTCTAAAAAACGTCGTAACCCTTGCTGTATATTTTCAAAAGACTGATCACTGACGATTCGATTTTTATTCAAGAAGGCATTCCACTGTTTATGTTTGTTCGTATCTTGCATAAATTCAGCCGTAAAAACAGACAGCATCTCTGGGCTCATCACCGTATTCCGCCGATTGAACGTCGATCTAATGGCAGAGACTAGTAGAGTACCATCAAGAGCAGTCCCATCGAGAGCATCCTCGCCGAGTAAAAAATCACCTTCCTGTAAGCTATGAATAGCAATCATCCAAATATCATAAAAATCTTTAATACGACTATTAAACAGACCCAGCGCCACCATGGCGTGAAACTTCTCAGCGATCACCGTATAAACCGGATAGATCTTCATTATAGGAGCAGGAAAATCTAAAAATGACGGAATAGTTGCCAGCCTAGCATTAGGCGTGACAGCATCGCCAAAACCAATATCAACTTGCAAACCTATTTTCGCTTTTTCTAAATGAGCAAACCCTGTGACTCTCACACCTTGATAAAGTGAGTCTTCCTTAATTCGAACACCTTGAATTGATTCAATATCAAAGATCAAACCATCATCGGCTTCTATAGCACAAATGACTTTAAAATCATTGACTAGTACATCAGTATCGTTTGATCCAAAACCCAACAAATCAATATCTTTAGTAGGACGATGCAGATCTCCCGTCCAAACCGAAAATAACATCGCCCCTTTCAAAAGAAACTGATCGTGATACTCCGACACACTCAAGCGATACAATAGCCGCTGAATCGCATACTGCTGTAACACGAAATCAAATGACTCACCGCGTTCACGCGATAAGTTCAGCAGTTTTTGGCGTATCGACGCCGCTTTATTAGTCACCAAAGGCCATTCTCCTTATGTACCTTGCTTACAAATATCGCGCAAAGACTCAACCCAAAGACTCCATATAAGGTTGCATAACCTTCGCCACACGACACACCTTGGCGTACCTAAGCAGATCATCCATCGTGAACATTTGTGCACGCCAACCATCCTTTAGCGCTTCTAGGGCGACGTCTAACCCAATCTTATTACGGTACTTAAAACAATCGGCTACGGTTTTCGCCGGACAAAAAACCGAGACCATTACGCCATCGATTTTATGCTGCTCAACACCTTCAACCAAGCCTTCATGAGACATAGTGACAAAGCGCACCGGCGGATAATGAATACGAGGACGGCGCGACTTGCGGTCAATGGCCAACCAAACTTCAAAAGGATTTTGTGTACCCAAGCCATGAAAACTCAAAGCAGACAGCAGTGCCACCACACCATTAGGTGCCAGTTTAGCGACCTCAATCAAAGACTGGTGGCGGCTGGCTTCACGATCTGGCCATTGATACAAACCACGGCCCAGCTTAACCAACACGCCTTCACGCGCCAACATGTTTAAGTAGTCTTTGGGCAAGTCGTGAGCCAGCAAATCGCGCGGACGAATAAGCCCTCGCTGTATGGCGAGATTGATCACTTGTTGGCGTTTTGAGGTTTTAGACATAAGCATAAATTCTTAAAATGTCGGCATTTGTAAATATATGCCGACACTTTGATTTATGCAACCGCATAACGACAACTAACAGTGTTTGTACTATCGACATCCATGAACAAATAAGAAGAGACCCAATTTGGGTACGATCAAACCCAAATTGGGTATTATGTAAAACGGAGAATATAGGTACATAATCTCCTATCACCCTGTTATTCATCCATATTCTTTTTTTCTGAATATTCAGGTTTGCATTTAAATATCTCGTTATCCTCTGAAAAACTGTCAATTAATACCTTTTCAACAGGCTTGCTTAAACCATCCACAGCCCAACGTTTGATGGCAAAATTAAGAATTCTTTGCTCTCGAATGTCCAAAAATTTTTGATAAACAGAATACCAATAACTTTTCACTTGTCGCTTGAACTCATGACTATTATCAATCTCTTTTTTGGCAGCTTCAAAATCATTACGCAACTCACGAATCATCAAGGTATTGGGCTGAGCTTTTGCACCTTCAAAATACTCTTCGATTTTCTGCTCAATACGGTGATCGCTCACTTTTATATTGATAGTTTCCATTAAAATAATAAAATTACCAAGTCGTCTTTTATTCACATCCAAATCGTTTATATCATCATAAAGAGAAATTTCTTTCCTAGCCCAAATATGCTCCTGATGATAAAAATCATTCGGTGATACTTTATCGCGAGATGCAACAAAACGAGCTATTTGAGAAGACTGACGATTCTGGCTTAGTAATTCATCTTCATAACTACCTAAGAAAAATTTTAATCCTTGCCATTTGTAATAATCACCAGATTCATTTTTATCTAAAGTTAAGTATTGAATAAATTTTTGATCGTTAGCATTTTCATCGACAAACCAAACTAGATATTCGTATAGATAATCTGTCGCTTCATAACCCTCAGAGTCTTCATAAAGACTAAAGTCGTTCTTATGATAATAGTAAGCGAGTTCAAATAACTCACCTTGACCACTATCGTTTCGATTAGCAATACCGGTAATGTAATACCTGAAATTTAATTTTTCTAAAACATCAAGAATTTTTACACGCCGCTCTACATCAAACTCCTTACTATATAGCGATACTATCAAGGGTAGGATAGATGCTTGCGCAGGATGAAGTGCAATGCGCTGAAGGATCTGCTTTTCTTTATCACTTAAACCAGAGTTTCTCGAATCAAATAGATAGGTATAGGTCTTAGCAGAATTGGTAACAAACTCAACGAAGTCAGAAAGCTCTTGCCAATGCACAGCATCAGCAGCAGGGCAAAACTGCTTCAAATTATCGTAAACGTGATAGCTTTTGCTCTTGTTGTAATCTTTGAAAACAATCCAGCAAACACGCAAGAAACGGTTTTCATCATCATTACTGGTAAAATTAGCACTATTCAATGACTCTAAAAGAACAGGCCAATTGCTGTTCACTTTCACTTTCAAGTCATTTATTCCATGACGCCCAGCGAAGTAAATAAGATAGTTCTTTATCTTTTCTAACTCGCTCAAAGGCTTACCACGATTATTAATCACCTCAAACATAATACCAATCTCGGCATCTTTTTTAGGTGCATAAAGTAAAAAACCAAGTTTCTCAGTAACTGCCAAATAGATACATTCTAATTCGTCACGATCTTTTCCAGTCAAATAAATTTGAAAGTGGTTAGCTGCATCAACAATATTTTGGTCAGCTTTACTTTTTATCTTTTGATTGACTGGTTGGCCATCATCTAATATTTCATGAAATAAAGGATCACGGATAGAACCTAACTGCAATTGATAGGTTGTATTACCAGTATCAATACCAGATCGAACATAAACTTGCTCTATCGTGCTTAGAGACTCTGAATTTAACTCAATCAATCCTATTTTTTTTGCAGCTCTAAGTATGCATGACATGAAGATTACAAGAGAAGTAACGCGTTGCTGCCCATCGACCAAATCAAAAATCGAGCTTTCACCATTTTGGCTTGCCACTACCGTACCGGTAAAGTGTCGATGATCTTGGGTAATAATCTGGATAATATCGCCGATCAAATCTTTACGCTGCTCTTCTTCCCAAGAATAACCTCGCTGATAATCCGGCACACTTAACTGGCGGTTGCCCGAATCAAAAATATCTTTAAGCGTTAATAACTCATAGGTTTTATTATTCATGCTATATCCTTGCAATTATCCAATTCAGGGACGACCCTGTTTATAAACTCAATTTTAGCTGTGGCGGCGACAAATCTTGTGCCGCGTAGCGTCATTGACTCCCTTATTCTTTGTAGTTCACTTTATATACCTAGTATGTTTTCAGCCAATAGTACGAGCATTCGTTTGCTGCATCCAGCCAGCCAAGCTAAAAAACTGAGCAAAACGAACGAAGTACACATTTTAGGTAAGGTCAGGTCCAATTGAGGTATTCTCTTATCTCTATCTCACCGATTATTCAGAGAGATACAAACAAGCGCTAGCTGAGATCGTAACTCAGTGCAATCAGTACCTTTGCTTTTTCTACGTCACCGGCATTGCGAACAATAACTTCTAAATCACCAGTACCCCAATGCCCTTTATCGCGCATGTCAGCGGTAAAACCGGCTTCAAGGTTTATAGAATCGGGGTCTAAAGTTAAATAGATACGAATAGAAGGATCACGAACGGGTGCCCATACCTGAACACTGGCGAAGTTTTTAATGACTTTAATCGCCGTATAAAACTTCAACTCTTTACGCTGAACCTCATCTCCTAAGGACAAAGCAAAATCGCAGATTTGGTTGTATAACTCTAAATGCCCAGCAGATGCTTGCTGCTTACGATCTTCATGCGTATCTCTGCGTGTTTCGTTGGATGAAACAACTTTAAGAGAAGCATCGCCATTAGCTTGTGTGCTTTCGATTTCAGATTCTATAGCCTGAGAGTTTTGCACCGTATTTCTGCTACGGGCCGCCATCACCTGGGCTTCTTGCACATTAACCAGCTCAAGCAGTAATAAGTCATCGCCAAAATAGCGATAACGCATTAACTCGATATTGCGGTTAATCTGCTGCACTGCATGTTCATCGTAACGGTTATAATCGGCGGCAATACACACCAAGCGCGTACCCGACCATTCAATGGTCTCAGCGGCTTCGGCTCCTAACACCTTCATTACCAGCAACTGAAACTCGGCCTGATGATCCAACAACCAATCTAAATAAAATAATCCCTGATTAATCACGTTTTCATTTTTCGAGCGTTTATACTCGATAATCACAGGGCAGCCGTTTTCATCCAAGGCTAACGAATCAATCCGGCCTTTATGAGTTTTCCCCGTATCGTATTCAGACGCGAGAAAACGCATCCCCAAAAACGTCGGCATATTCGCCTCAATCTGCTGTTGCAAATTGCTTTCCAGCGCCGCCATATGGCCCGCTAACTCGCTGACGCCATCGCCTTTTAATGAAAACAGTTTGATATCACTCATAGCCCGGCCTCCTTGCTTAAATCAGCTTCCGTGTTTACATCAACGGCTGCATTTAACTCAGCGTCATTCCCGCGTAGGCGGGAATCCATTGTATTGTTTGAAGACTCAGGCGCGACCCAGTCACGAACGTCGATCTTGCCGGTGACAGCGGCAGAGATTAGGGCGGTTCGGCGTTCAGATAAAAGCTCTACGGTGACTTGTGTTTTCCTTAATAAGTTTTCAAACTTATCATCCTGCCTCGACACCTCATTTAGAATTTCCGTTTGGTCATTTAATGAAGGTGGATAAGGTATGGGAAGCTCGCCAAGAATCTGCATATTGAGTCCATCCATAGTAGATCCTTGCGAAGAAAATAGGAGGCGAGACTGACTCACATCACTACCAATCGACAACTTGATAAAATAGGGATGAACTTTATCTTCCATAACTTTATATTTAACCAATCGGGGATTAATAATTCCGCGCTCAATATTTTCTGGAGCAACAGCCACTTTGCCTACAGTTCCCATAACGCTAATCAAAATATCATTGGGAAAGACTTCGTATCTTCGCATTTCTTCAAACTTTTTTTCAGATATGTAGTAATCACCAACTGAAAAGTCATCTGGTATGACTTGCTGCTGCCCATAAACTCGAATGCCTTTTAATAAATACATAGATTTTGTAAGCGAAGAACCATATGGGCCAGCAACACCTTCATGCACCAAGTGTTTAAACCTTGCGACGTCCCAATGCTCCGGCACTTGGCCCAACCACTCCACTCCAGAGTCGCGCATAGGGGCGTTGGGGTTGAGGCCTTTGGTGACGGCGTGGCTGATGACGGCTTGGCGTTTTTCTTTGAGCAATTTAATTAGCTGTTGTTGCTTTTCGATAAGGGTGTCGATTTTGGCGGTTTCGTAGTCGAGGAAGTTTGCGATTTTTTGTTGTTCGTTTTTTGGTGGAAGAACAGTCAATGTATTTATAAGATCCCCCATATACACACCACTTTGAGCACTTGCTTTAGATTGGGCTTCCAATTGAGATTGATAGGGTTTTGATTCAACAAAATATTTATAAAATTTCGATTCTGCTAATCTTGACAATCGCAGGAACGCAACACTACGTTGAAATGCATGAGGTTCATCAAATTCATAAACACAGGTACGACCAATAGTCCCAACACAAGTAATTAGTAAATCTCCTTTTTTAGGAAATCCATTTCCTGTAATTTCTTGGTGGTCTTTCTTTGAAATCATACTTTCAGAGTCGCTAATATTAATTCCACTATACATTACATTTTTAGCGCTTAAAAAAGGTAACCCCTCATTAACTCGGACATGAGTTCCATGAGTTCCATCTTTTATTCCAATTACAATTCGTTTGAAAAATATTGACTGCCAGTGAGTAGGAATTTCAGCTACCCATTTTGAACTTATTCTCTTGTACTCAGGATACGTCTGATACTTACCACTCAAACCCACCTTATCCATACACCTTCTCCATCTCGGTTTCGAGGCCGGCGAATAAGCAAGTCTGCATTCGGGTGACTGCTTGCACGACTGTCGCCAGCATGGATGCTGGCGTCAAGCCTACAAGGACGTATTTACGGCGTGTCGAGCAAGTCGATGCGCGGAGGCTGACCGTTTTTTTAAAGTCGGTTACGCGTAACGGATTCCCGCCTTCGAGATAATGACCCTTCTGCGCGAAAATCACAGTATCTAAAAAAACCATCAAGAGTGTACCTCCCGCAGTAATTCCATGATCTCTGCACTCACCGCATCCAAATCCGCGTCGATCTCGGCCAAATCCCTTGGCGGCTGATACTGATAAAAATGGCGATTAAACGGAATTTCATAACCCACTATGCCGACCTGCTGATCTTTTGCATCGGTTTTGCTGGCGTCTATCCAGGCATCCGGCACATGAGGTTGTACTTCTTTAATAAAATAGGCTTCGTTCAACGCATCAACTGTTTGGCCTGGGTCGAGCGCGACGTTTTCGTTATCGCGCAAATCGCCATCGGGTTTGTATTCAACAACTCTTTTTCCGCTACCGGCACCCCCATCAACCTCAAATAGACCATAAAGCGGGTTCGCTTTTGCTTTATGAATCTTTTTGATGACTTTTTCTGCCGCTGGATTCTTCCAACTTACCGCGTCGGTGATCGCCTTTTTTTCTTTCCCGTCGAGTTTAATATTCAGCGTTTTGCAGGCTTTATTCAGCACTGCATCATAGCCATTCATATCATCGCACTGTTCAGTGCCGATGATGGATTGTAGCGACTTGCCCAATAAAAAGGTTTGTAGGCAATCAAGCCAGAGTTTGCTGTCGAGCAGGTCTTTTATTTGCTTCTCTTTTAGCTCGCTGTAATGGCTTTTGAGGTAGGCGCGTATTTCTACCGCGTGTTCTGTTAGCTGGCCATACCCCTCAGCTTGAACATCATCAGCCCAAGCATGTCCGTAGGTTTCGTAAATCCATTTCATTGGCGCATTTAACGGCTTATTGGCAAAGCGCAGCTCGGCAAGGCGCTCGTCGCTAAACTGATAGCTTTCGCGCAGTGGGCGCTCGATGGTAATACGGCGATAGCCAAATTCGTGGTTGGCAAAGATTTTACTGGCGAAGGTTTTAACTACTTCGGCCTTTGGATTAGCTGCTTGGCGGCCACGGCTGCTTTTAACTTCGGCAGACTTTTCGCCAACAAAATCCGCGACTGGGCGAGCATCCACCACCTCAAAGGCACCAAAAGTACGAATGATGGTAGCGATGTCGTCGGCGCTCATTTCATTGCGCTTAGACCCTAACGATTTACGCATTTTGCCGCACAGGTTAACGCCGTTAATAAGTTGGACTTTGCCTTTTCGCTCTTGCGATTTTTTATTCGAGAGCACCCACACATAGGTGGCAATGCCGGTGTTGTAGAACATATCCGTTGGCAGAGCCACGATGGTTTCGAGTAGGTCGGCCTCTAAAATATAACGGCGAATTTCGCTCTCACCCGAGCCTGCACCGCCAGTAAATAACGGTGACCCATTAAGAATAATACCAATGCGCCCACCGCCGTCGCTGCTATCACGCAGCTTGCTGATTAAGTGCATTAAGAAGAGTAGCGAGCCATCCGATACGCGCGGTAAGCCGGGGCCAAAGCGCCCATCAAAGCCTTTAAGAGTGTTTTCGTCTTTGATAGTGGATTCGATTTTTTTCCAATCGACACCAAAGGGTGGATTAGACAGCATGTAGTCAAAATTATTGGCGTAAAGCTGATCGTTAGAGAGGGTGTTGCCAAGTTTGATGTTATCGACTTCTTGCCCTTTGATGAGCATGTCGGCTTTGCAAATGGCGTAGCTTTCTGGGTTTAGCTCTTGGCCATAGGCAATCATTTTTGCGCCGCTGTTTAATTCGAGCACGTATTCCATACCCGAGGATAAAAATCCGCCGGTGCCCATGCCACCGTAACATTCACCACTGGTGACAATGGCTACAGGCCTGGA
>TARA_R110001583_G_scaffold172439_1_pt1 | contig 12085 bp, 5 predicted proteins | sample TARA_R110001583 | Tara Oceans TARA_R110001583 (sample SAMEA4398432) | marine metagenome | biome: Polar Biome; feature: [MES] marine water layer (ENVO:01000295) within the mesopelagic zone...; material: water (ENVO:00002006), including particulate matter (ENVO:01000060) such as...... | reverse complement strand
CTGTCGAGTGCGTCACTAATATCGTTTAACTGAAAGTCTTGCATTTGCGCGCTGGTGATTACAGACACCGATTGGGGGATATCAAATATATCTAAATCTAATCGAGAGGCCCCACTCGCTGAGTGAGCGCCATAACCATCAATATACGAGCCCGTTACTTCGATTTTTTCAATGGCTTTTGCTTCGTTTTTATCGCTTGTTTGAGCAAGAGTCATATTGGAAAAAACGGTCAGTAAGGTGAAATACCTAAATTTTTGCTTGATCATGATGGTGGGCGAAGCCTTGTAAATAATTGAAATTGGATTTTAGTTATAAGATTATTCCATATGCAAAACTTAATGTAAATGATATTGGTTATCATTTGCGTATTGAGTTTATTTTTCTATCCGTCTGATTTTACTTGCAGTTATGATTTTGAACAGCTTATATATGTTATCGCTGTAGTAATTCTAAGGAGTTTTGGATTAACGCTAAATCTTGGCTGCAAGGCCTACCTGTGTCGTCGGCATTAATCACAGAGTCTAGTAATAGATTTAAGCTTCCCCGCTTGATACGTTACGCGGTGATGGTCGTGCTTTTGTCAACGTTGACACAAGCACAAAAGGTTACTGTTGAGTTCGATACACTTATTACTCTACTGCATGAGCGTTACGACCCCTTGCGTGCTGATGTGGGACGTAAACTACAGCAATTGCTTAAAGAACTAAAAAGCGACTCTGAGATAGAAAAAATTAATGCGATCAATGCGTTTTTTGACGAACAGCTGACGTATCAAACTGATATCGTGTTGTGGCATGAAAATGATTACTGGGCGACTCCTCTTGAAACGCTGGGCGAGGGGAAGGGTGATTGTGAAGATTTCGCCATTATCAAATATATTATGTTGCGTTATTTAGGCATAGCGGAAAGTCAATTACGTTTAGTTTATGTTAAAGCGAGAATTGGTGGGCCCAGAAGCAAAATCACACAGGCGCATATGGTGTTGTCGTATTATTTACCGGGAGAACAAGAGCCATTGATTTTAGATAGCTTATTGGCTGATGTGGTTCCAGCTTCTCAGCGGCCAGACTTAATACCTATATTTAGTTTCAATACACAAGGGTTGTGGACAAAAGATTCAGCTGACTCAGTTGCTAGCCCCACGGCTAGGTTGTCAAGATGGCGCAATGCACTTGATAAAATTAAGCGCGAAGGGATCACATGGAGTTAACGTGCAATGAACAAAAAATAGGAATTTATCGATGTCACTAGTTAGACAATTATGGCTATCAGTGATTTTAATTCTTCTTGCTAGCTCCCTAACAAATTTTTTTATTAGTACTTACTTCGAGCGCAAGAACTTACAAGAACAGCTGTATTTAAAAAATGTTGATGATGCGAATTCGTTAGCCTTAATGTTGTCCCAAGGAGATAAACAGCCGACGGACATTGAATTGCTCATCGCGGCTAAATTTGACAGTGGTTATTATCAGCGTATTGAATTAATTAATCCTGCAGGGCACAGCATATTTAAACGGGAGTTTAAGGAAAGAGAATTAATTAATGTCCCTAACTTTGCTCGGCGAATTTTTGAATTTGAGGTGGCTCCAGGGGTTGCCCAAGTCAGTAGCGGTTGGGATAGAGTTGGTACTTTGTTTTTGGAAAGTCATACACAATACGTGCACCAAGCACTATGGCATCGCACTCAAGCTTTTTTTCTCAGTTTCATTGTAATCGCGTTGATCGCTGGTGTATCAGGTTCATTGGTACTGCACTTTATCTTAAAACCATTAGACATGGTGGTAGAGCAAGCACATCGTTTTTCAGAAAAACGATTTATAACCCTCCCATTGCCTCGAACAAAAGAGTTTGGCAAAGTCGTCTCAGCAATGAATTCCTTGGCGGTACATTTTAAAAAAATTGTCGAAGATGGGAATAAACGTTTAGATGAATTGCGATACAAGAGCCAGCATGATGAATTAACCGGTCTTGCGAACTGTGAGACGTTTGAGAGACTACTTGACGCCCAGCTTAAATATCGGGACAGAGAAGGGCACAACGTTCTATTTATGGTAAAGATTTTTGGCGTTGGTGAACTTTCTTTACGCTTAGAAAAATATGAGATAGATAACATTATAATCGATTTTTCTGAAGCCTTAGTAGGCTTTGCAAAAAGTATAGATAATCGATATACAGATGTTAGATTTGGTCGCTTGAGTGGATCTGAGTTCTGCATTTTACTCACCGAAGCACAAGACATAACCTTGTTGAGTGAAATGCTAATTGACGCGGTGCGTGAATTTAAGGGGCGTTCACGTAATATGCATGAATTATATATTTTGCATTCGGGTGTGTATCTTTCTCCTGACGAAACACGTGCGGCATTGATGCGTCGTGTCCATGCGCTACTCATTCAAGCCTCAAAGGAAAGATCGTTAGCCGCTTTAGATAGAAAATTGACGATTGTTGCGCCATTTAACGATGACATACAATGGCGAAGCGCCTTGAACAGGGCGCTAACAGATGGCGTAAAAGTGTTGACTTATCCCGTTATCAAAAAAGATGGTAGTGCGATCCACTACCAAGCCATGATGGGACTAGAGCTGGATAATGACATACGAAAAGGTGGTTATTATGTGCATTGGGCCCGTCATCTGAATATGATCCCTGAAATTGATATTCGCATGATTGAGTCGGTATTAACGAAATTAGGACACGAGATACAGGCCTACGATTACGCCATTTTATTGTCTTACGATACCCTGGCTGATCCTGTTGCTGTAGACTCAATTGCTCAGCTGCTAAAAAAAGATCCGCTTAATGCGCGACATATTTGTCTAGAAGTTAGAGAAAGTGATGCATCCAATCACTTTGAATTGTTTAAAGCCTTTACCTTTCAGCTTAAAGATACAGGCTGCAAACTTGGTTTGAAGCGCGTAGGTAGCTCGTTTGCTACGTTGCTTGATCTGCAAGAATTAGGTCTGGATTACATCAAAGTAGACAGCGCATTTGTTTATAATGTTTCGATTAATCCGTCCAACCAAAATTTCCTACAGGGATTGTGTTCCTTAGCGCATTCTTTAGGGATGGATGTTATAGCTGACGGTATTGCCAGTCAGGAAGATAGCAATACGTTATTTGAAAAAGGTTTCGATGGCGTTATTTCATTAATGCAACAATTTTAGCGTTTTCAATATATTCTGCTTAGCCATAATAGATACTTCGCTAAATTAACGTTCGGTCATAGCGATTGATGAGGCCCTTAATAGGGGTTTTAAAATATAGTCTAAGACAGTTTTTTTACCGGTAATTACATTAACTTGAGTTGTCATACCTGGGATAATTAGCATGCCATTTTTGAAACTATTGGAATCAGTTTGTAGACGTACTATATAATATGTCTCGTCATTTTCGTCGGTAATGGTATCCGCGCTAATATGAGTTACCTCGGCTTCAAGCCCTCCATAAATAACAAAATCGTATGCGCTGAATTTGACCATGGCAATTTGACCTGGACGTAAAAAAGCGATGTCTTTGGGTTTAATTTTAGCTTCGATAATGAGTTGATCGTCCAACGGAATTATCTCGATAACATCACTCCCAGGAGGCACCACTCCCCCTATGGTATTGGTAAACAGGCGCTTTATCGTACCTTTCACCGGCGACTTCAGATCCGCTTGGTAGACAACATCAGCTAAACCAGATTCAGTTTCTTTAATGGAGTTAAGCTCCGTCGCCACATCACTTAACTCATTTCGCCAGCGATTAATGGTTGTTAGCTCTTCTTCCCTTATTTTTGAATTAGCCTCTTTTATGGCCGATTCATTGCGCCTGATCACCGACTCATTACGCTTTATTTCGCCCTCGATTTCCACTAATTGTCGTTCTAAACGAATGATATCGATATCTGATACTGCTCCGGATTTTAACAGCGGGCGTGTAACCGCAACTTCTCTATGTATTAACGCTTTTGTAAGGATATATTGCTCTTTCGCTGACTGAGCTTCTTGAAGTTCATGCTCTTTTTGGCGAGTTTGTTGCTGATACATCGAGATATGTTGCTTGAGTTCCTCTACATTGGCTATGTATTGATTTTGTTCGTGACGTACAATTTCAGGGGCTTGTTCTATAAGCTTATTCGAAAAGTCAGGTTCGCTGCTTTCGATTAGTGCTTTCAATCGAGCTAACTTTGCGCTTAAGGATAAAAACTGACTTCTATTCTCGCGCAAGGTTGACATAAAACGCGTGGGATCAAGTTTGAGCAAAATATCACCTGCATTTACAGTCTGACCTTCACGGGCCAGTATTTCTTTGACTATGCCGCCATCAAAAGATTGCACCAATTGTAACTGGTTAGATGGCACTACTTTTCCATCGCCTCGTGTAACCTCGTCTAAGGTTGCATTAGCCGCCCAAACCAGCAAAGCAAAAAATGAAAAGACGATGAAATAAAGTAGCATTTTTGCTTTCAAGGGATTTTGTTGGAGCTGCTCCCAGTGAGCATCGAGCACCCAATCATTATTATTCGGAGGAGATAACCAACGGTTGAAAATACGTCCAACGTAACTTTTTTTAGGCTCTTCATTACTGCCAAATAGCACGCCGAGTTTATCGAAAGACTGTTGTTCAGTGGTTGTTTTATGGGTATTTTTATCCGTCATACACTGGCCTTCACTTTTCCACTTTTCAGGGATTCGAGGACTTTGTTTTTTTCTCCATTAAGCACTACCTTTCCTGCATCTAATACAATGATATGGTTGACCATAGTAAGTAGTGACACACGGTGTGTAACTAAAAGCATTGTGCGTTTTTTGCTGACGTTTTCAAGAGCCTGTTTAACTTGGTCTTCTGCATGATGGTCTAAGGAGGACGTAGGCTCATCAAGAAGTAATAATGGTGGATCAGCCACGATCGCTCTGGCGATGGCTACAGCCTGTTTTTGTCCACCGGAGAGATGATGACCGTGCTCACCTACTTGCATGTCTAATCCGTCAGGATGAGCGTTCACAACTGATAAAAGTCCGCTGAGCTCAAGCGCTCTTGTGAGTGCTTGTGGCTCAGTATGCTTGGCAAGATACATAATGTTATCTCTGAGTGAACCAAAAAAAAGGGATATTTCTTGGGGTACGTAACCTACATTTTTTCGTAATTCAGATAGTTCCAACTGTTGCAATTCAATACCGTCAATGTAGATATGACCAGCGGTGGGGGTATAAAGACCTAATAATAATTTCTGTATAGTACTTTTTCCTGAACCGTTTTTCCCCAAAATAGCGACATGATCACCCGCTTTAATTCTAAAGCTGACGTTAGATAACACGTCCTTTGAGTCATCGTCATAACGAAAGAAAACATTTTTAAACTCTATTTCACCTTTGAAACTGTTGTGGGGTATTTTGTGAGTATTAAGCGGGCGCTCTGAGGGTTGGGCCATTAATGTGTTCAGTACCTTCATTGAAGTTGCTGCATTGTGATATTGCGAAATAACGCCTGCCACAAGGTTAATTGGATTCATCGCACGGCTACTTAGCATGTAAGCAGCAATTAGTGCACCTTGCGTCAGTTCACCTTTACTAATGAGATAGACGCCAATGATAAGAATAACAATACCCACGATTTGCTGAATAAATTGCGACACGTTGCTAATTGATGAAGAGATAAAGCGTATTTGTGATTGAGTCCGAGCGAGAAAAATTGTACTTTTCTCCCAATCGATTTGTACTTTGGATTCTGCGTGGAAGCTTTTTATTTCCTCTATGTTATCGATACTTTCTACCAATATTGCATTTTTTAGTGCGCTGGATTGCATTGCACCATTGGACAAGCCGTGTAGTTTTTTTTGCGCCGAAAATGCGTAAACTACTATGACTAAAGAGCCGAATATTATGGGTAACACGAGTACGGGAGAAATAATGGCAATAATTATGCTGAATAACAACACAAATGGCAGATCGACCAAAGATACTAGTGTCAAAGAGCTCAGCAACGATCTAACGGACTCAAAAGATTGAATGCCGCTGGCAAAAGCACCCGATGAGGGAGGCCTGTCCGCTAGTCTTATATTAAGAATTTTTTCCATTAATGAAGCCGACACTTTTACATCAATTCGACTCGCAGCGAGTTCTACGTAATAGTTGCGCACCATTTTTAACATTAGGTCAGCAAGTAATACAATAGTAACGCCAATGGCAAGCATCCACAGTGTCTCAATTGCACCATTGGGTACCACCCTGTCATATATATTCATAACAAACAGTGGCATGGCGACAGAAAATAGATTGATAACGACAGCTGATATAATAACGTCACGATAAAGACTTCTACATTCTTTAACTACACCCCAGAACCAATGACCTTTGTTATTTCTATTTATCGATGGGGCTCGCTTATCAAATTGATGCTTCGGGCGGACAAATATGACTTGTCCAGAAAAGCGCTTATTTAACTCCGCTATTGGTTCAACAAGGTCAGCTCCGGGTAAATCTGGATAAATTACGTTTACCGTTTGCTGCTCAATATTAAGAGATAGTAAAACGCAAGCGGTGTTGTTATCCAAAATTAAAACTACTGGCAGAAGGGAAGGATTGATTTGTGTTAATGAACGCGTCGCAATTTTTGATTTAAGGCCTGCTCGCTCAGCTGCCCTAGAAAATATCGATGGCGTTAAATCACCATTAATTAAAGGAAGGCCTGAAAATAATACATCTTTTGAAAACGTTAATTTGTAGTGCTCACATATTACTTGCAAGCAATTACTCAATTCCTCCTTCTCTGAACTCCTCAACTCTTTTTCCATAATTTGCTCTCAAACATTTCTTAGGGATGCGTACCTTGTGGACCAGGTTATTATTTTTCATACCTATGTATAGAATTAAAAACCCAAGAATTAATTTTCTACCTATTTTAGTTATTCTATATAATAAAATGTAGTATCTGATTATATTAAAAATAGCCGTTTCAGTTTTTAGGACAGGAATATTTAATGTCTGATTGGATATCTGCTGTATCTAATTTCGTAATATCTGGCAGATTATTAAGTGAAATATTTAAGCTTTTAACTAATATACCAATTTCAGCTAAAACATTAATTAAGGCCTGTGTTTGACGGTATTGAGCATCGATGTATGCGCGGCTCGATTCGAAATATTCGTTTTCTGCATCAAGCACATCTAGCAGGGTTCGCTGACCAATATCAAACTGATCTTTATAGGCCGTTTTTACGCGCGAAGATGACAGTTTATGTTGATTTAAAACCGGTAGGAGTCTGTTTGATGTGGTGTATTCATTAAAGGCAATTTGAATATTCTGGCGTACATCACGGCAGGTTTTGTCGCGTAAATCTTTCGCTACATTAACTTGTTCTCGAGCTTGTTTTATTGAAGCTTTGTCTTGACCGCCACGATATAAATTATATCGAAATTGTAGTCCGACAGAGCCTTCGGTGATGGTGTTATTTAAGCCAAATTGATCCCTGCTTTGACTACCGTACCGTGCAATGAAATCAACTTGAGGCTTGTAATTAGCACGCTGCGTTTTCACCCCTAATTTTTCGGCTTCGATATTATGCATTGCAGCAAAAAAGGATGGGCTAGTGCGATAAGTTAGTTCAAGTACTTTTGATAATTCGTTATCTAATTCAATGTATTGCATTGGTATTTTCTGTAAACTTTCCTTTGGCTCTCGCCCAACAATACGTTGAAACCTAGCACTGACGTCATATAAATTATTCACATCGGTAATAACGTTTGATTCGGATAACGCTAAACGGCCGTTTATCTGTTCTAAATCTGCGGCTCTAGCAACACCTGCGCTGACACTTTCTTCAATTTGCGAAAAGACTTGTTCATGAGTATTCAAGTTGTCTTGGGCAAGTTTAACCAGGGCTTGATATTGTTGTACGTCTAAGTATGCCAACGCGGTTTCCCTTGCTGCATTTTCAACACTATTGGTAAACTCAAAATATCTGACCATCTGAACTTGTCTAAATCGATTTACTTCGTGTTTTACGCGAGATCCGTTATACAACGATTGTGTTAATACCATTTCTACATCATTGCTCGAGAACTCTGTGTCGCTACCATAGTTGCGGTCTTTATACTGGGAATTGGCGACTAAATCTACGGTGGGTTTATTGCCCGATTTTGCGACACGAAGGCTGTGTTTAGCTGCGTAAAAAGTATGCCAAGTCGCTTGTACCTCAGGATTGGTATCTATTGCGTCATAAATAGCGTTGGCGATAGAATCTTTCTCTTGAGCGTAAGATGTTGAGGATAATAAAAAACTAATGGAAATAATAAGGCGAGTAAATTTCATATTAATGCTCATGTAAAGTGCGTATTAATGGGATATCTTGTGAAGTAAATGTTTTTAATGCATTTTTTCATATCGACGTTTTATTATTTCCTAACGGTAGTCTAAAAAAAATTATTTTCAATAAAGTAATCTTAAATTAATAAAAGCTAGATTTTTCGTTAACTTAGGTTGCATTAACTTATGTCGCATGGATTAATTTTTTTCCCTATACTAATAATCTATTAATTGTTTTTTTCTGATTGATGTTAGAGGGATTTATGGTTGATTTCGAATATATCGTTGAGCGTATTGAAGGTGATGATTCAATTACGGTGATTAATGAAAATGGTGATATTCGATTCGTATCAGTGGGTGAAGTCATTAATATTGGTGATACGATTTTGTCGATTAAGGGAGGGCAAGTCGTCCTCACCGCTGGCGGCCAAAATTTTATTATTGATAATGACGCCGATGTTTATATCGGCGCAGATCTGGGTCCCTTGCAAGATATTCAAATCAAAGACGAATCAGAAAAAAACGTTGAAGATGACTTTTTAACAGCACTTGATGGAGACGGTGACCTATTAGATTCATTGGAATCAACTGCTGCAGGTTCAGCTTCAGGTACAGGTGGTGTTGAGGGAGATGGTTCGTCTTTTGTCCGTGTTGAACGTATCTCAGAAGACGTTGCTCCAATCGAATTTGAGTATGAGCAGGCGAACAGCGATAGAATTCAACTTGAAACTCAGGAAGTCGCTGCAGCCGATTTTGATATAGATTTTGATTTACCTGCAGAAATTAACGATGCAACGCCCACATTTTTTGGCACGACATCTGCGCCAGCGGGCAGCGTGATTGAGGTAGTGATCACAGATCAAAACGGGAATGCTCAAAGTGTAACAAGTGTGGTGGAAGATGACGGAACATTTACCGTTATTGTGGATAGCGTATTACCAGAAGGTACGTTTACGGTTGATGCAAGCATTACTGACAATCAAGGTAATACCACTACGGTTTCCGTTAGTTCTTCTGTCGATGTTACTGCTCCAGTTGTTAGTAATTTAGTTATTGATGGCGATACTAATCCCCCAAGCGTTTTTGGTGAAACGGATTCTCAGTCAGGTACAGAGGTGACAATTACCTTGACAGATGCCAATGGTGATAGCCAGATCATCAACGTGGTTGTGCAAGATGATGGTAGTTTTAGTGGAACGCCTGATACAGCATTAGCGGAAGGCGACTTTACGGTTGTCACTCAAGTAACTGACAGTGCAGGCAATACCACTTCTGAAACGTCAACAGGCAGTGTCGATACCACCGCTCCGATAGTGACAAATACAACAGCACCAAATAGCAATAGTGATACCCCCACATTTACAGGTAACACCAATGCTGAGCCGGGCAGTGAAGCCACGATTACGGTGACAGATGGCAATGGTGATAGCCAGATCATCAATGTGGTTGTGCAAGATGATGGTAGTTTTAGTGGAACGCCTGATACAGCATTAGCAGAAGGCGACTTTACGGTTGTCACTCAAGTAACTGACAGTGCAGGCAATACCACTTCTGAAACGTCAACTGGCAATGTCGATACCACCGCTCCGATATTAACGGTAGATGCGCCAGACAATACAAATGACATTACGCCAACGATTATAGGGACAACAAATGCACCTGCTAATTCTACTGTTAATCTGACGGTCACAGGCAGTGATGGCGAAGTACAAATCCTTAGCACCAGTGTGCTAGCAAACGGTACTTACAGCGCGGATGTGCTTAGTAATCTTTCACAAGGTAATTATACAGTAGCGGCCACAGTAGCTGATAGTGCAGGCAACGAGGCGAATGCGAATGATACAGGCAGTGTCGATACGACAGCTCCATTGTTAACGGTAGATGCGCCAGACAATACAAATGATGCGACACCAACGATTACAGGCACGACTACTGAGCCGGTGAACTCTACCGTGTCGATATTAGTGACCGATGCTGACGGGATAGAACAATTATTAAGTGTGACAGTTTCAGCCAATGGTACCTATAGCGCAGACATACCGAATGATTTAGCTGAAGGAAATTACATGGTACAGGCAAGTATTACGGATGCTGCCGGCAACGAAACAGTAATCAGTAATTCAGGCCGTGTGGATATAACAACGCCAACGCTCACCATGAATGCGCCTGATATTACTAACGATAATACTCCGTCTATTTCTGGAACGACTAATAATGCAGCGGGAACTTCGGTAAGCCTCACTGCCACTGATAGTAATGGAGCAATACAAGTGCTTGTTGCTATCGTTCAACCTGATGGAAGTTTTAACGTCGAGGTTTCAACTCCTCTTGCGGAAGGACCATTCACTATAAGTGCTTCAGTAGAGGATGAAGCGGGTAATGTAATTACTGCAACGACAAACGGGGAAGTTAACAGCGCACTGCCAAGTTTGACACTTGACGAGTTGCAAAGCGGTAATGACGCATCTCCAGTTGTGAGTGGAACAACAGACGCGCAAATTGGTTCTTCAGTGAACATAACGATTACTGATAGTACTGGCAGTATCCAGATACTAAATGCCAGCGTGCAAAATGATGGGAGTTTCAGTGTAGAGGTTCCAGTACCGCTAGCTGATGGTGTTTATAATGTTGATGTGACTGTTAATGATGGTTTAGGCAATCAAGCCCAAGTATCTGCTAATGGTAGTATTGATACAACAGCGCCAACGCTCACTGTCGATGCGCCAGATAATAGTAATGATGCGACGCCAACGATCACAGGGACAACAGATGTAGCGGTTAATTCTACGGTTAATCTGACGATCACAAGCAGTGATGGCGCGGTACAAACACTGAGTGCTAGTGTGCAAGCAAATGGTACTTATAGCGTAGATGTGCCTACAGGGCTCACTGATGGTATTTACACTGTGACCGCGACGGTCGCAGATGCCGCAGGCAATGAGGCGAATTCGAATGACACAGGCAGTATCAATACAACGAGTCCAACGCTAACGGTAGATGCGCCAGATAATACAAATGATGCGACGCCAACGATTACCGGGACAACGGATGCAGCGGTTAATTCTACGGTTAATCTGACGGTTACAGGCAGCGATGGTGTCGTGCAAACACTTAGCACTAGTGTGCAAGCAAACGGTGCTTATAGCGCAGATGTGCTCACAGAGCTCACTGATGGTATTTACACTGTGACCGCGACGGTAGCAGACGCCGCGAGCAACGAGTCGAATTCGAGTGATTCGGGCAGTATCGATACAGCGGCCCCAACATTAACCGTCGATGTACCAAATAATACTAATGATAGGACGCCAAAGATTACGGGCACAACAAATGAGCCAGAAAACTCTGTTGTTTTTATGTTGGTTACAGATGCAAACGGCATAGAGCAAGTTTTAAGTGCGACGGTTTTAGCCAATGGTAGCTACAGTGTGGATGTGCCGAATGATTTGGCCGAAGGGAGTTATACGATCCGAGCAAGCATCACGGATGCTGCTGGCAACGAAACGGTAACGAGTAATTCAGGTAGTGTGGATACGCTTTATCCAAACTTAACGCTGGATGTACCAGATAGTAGCGCAGACTCAACCCCTACAATTTCTGGGACAACGAATGCTCCTGAAGGATCAACCGTCCAAGTAACAGTGATCGATAACGGTGGTAACGTTCAGATATTGAACACTCAAGTTCTTAATAATGGTTCCTACTCGATAGATGTACCTGAGGTATTAGCTGAAGGTGCCTATAGCGTTGAAGTAAATGTAAGTGATCAAGCAGGGAATCAAGCAACTATCACCGACACAGG
>TARA_R110001583_G_scaffold92400_1_pt1 | contig 12091 bp, 8 predicted proteins | sample TARA_R110001583 | Tara Oceans TARA_R110001583 (sample SAMEA4398432) | marine metagenome | biome: Polar Biome; feature: [MES] marine water layer (ENVO:01000295) within the mesopelagic zone...; material: water (ENVO:00002006), including particulate matter (ENVO:01000060) such as...... | reverse complement strand
TTTTTGTTGTTGTATTGCGTTAGTATGGGCAACGCAGAACCCAAAGTCTGGTAAGTGTGTTTCCCAGATTCCATAAGAGACTTTTCTAAATGCATTTCTAGGTTTTTCCTTAAGCATATCTACAAGCTTCTTGTGTAATCCGGATTCTTTTTCTAATCTGTCTTCGTTTATACATATATAATAACATGTTTCACGAGGGCTGTCAAGTTCGAAGAACCATTTTTCTGACATATTCTTTATGTCTATTGCCCCAATAGAACAAATCCTATTCATTTCCAGGGGCTTAGAAATCTGACCTATTTCTGGGTCAGTATATTTAAAAAAATTAGTATAGTGTACTGATGAAAAGATAGCTTGGTTGATCATATCAAAATAATTTTTAATCGATATATCTGATAAACTTTTCTCTAATTCGGTATTTGAAAAGATGGTCAGTGACTTTAATAAGCCAGAACGTGCATATTCTTGCAAAACGCCATATACTGCATTTTCTATTAGCTTGGGGACTCCAGTTAGCAGCTCTGTGTCTGGCTTTACATAAAAGACTTCAATTTTTTTATCTTTTATTTGTTCTAAGATCCCTAAAGCGTAATTAGAGCTATACGATGAGCCAGTTATGAATACCTGCACATCCTCTTTGACATCTTTAAAAAAAGACTTTAGATTAGGTATGTTTTTTTCGTATTCTTCTGGCTCTTCAAAAGTTTTTAAATTAAATGAATTTTTTGAATTTTCACAATTACCGCATAATCGATATACATCATAATTGCTTTGTGATTTAAACTTTTCCGCTATTTTGGACGCCGCGGTACCGATGCCGATAACAGATATCATATATCTAAAACCTCTAGATCGTAGTAATTTTTTGCAGCCTTCACGTTAGTCTTGTATCTGCCAATCTTATTGTTTGAAAACATGTTTTCTATTTCCGGTACTAGAGAGCGCTCATCATCGTGCAAATCAACAACGACCTCATCATGAACTATATGAGATATGAATGACTTTTTACCGTCTAATAGTTTATCAATTTGAACGGCACGATCATTGACTAAGTCTGCGGTTGTGCTTTGAATAATATAATTCAGTGCCTTGTATTCGTCAACTTTTATTTTTCTGCCAAAAACAGTATTAACATGACCATCTTTATAGTATTTTTTCAGTAAGGCATCCCTGTCGTAAATTGAATCTTTGATAATATTTGAATCCGGGTTATACAGCCATGAAAAAAAAGTTTTCTTAGCATCGGCGCGGTTACGTATACTGTTCGATAAGACATTTTTTAGGTTCCACTCGTGTATATCACAACCTGGCTGTTCATTGCCCAGAAGACTCAAGACTGTACGTGCCTCTGCACCATTATAATCTAGTGATAAGAACCAATCATTTTTAGGTTTAACCAGCATTCTTAATTCTTTTCCCATAGTTAGAATTGGAAATGAGCCCGGATAGGTTGATAATCTTCCCGTAATCGTTCCAAATAGATTATAGTCAATATATTTTGCGTTGTTTAGTATTTTATTGGCTGCTGTTCGAAAATTAAAATTTGCCATAAGACCCCTACAATCTTTTACATTTACTTTAAGCTCTCTATACCTAATCTTGTATAATAATTTTTCTACTGCTGCGAGGTGTTCGTATGTTTTTGGTGTCTCGTTATTTTCAAAAACATGCTGAGTAATCTGATTTTTTATTTCCAAAAACTCTTTTAGGAAATCGTGAGGTACCAGATCAAAAAAACAGTGTTGTCTAAAATCAATTTTTGCTATGTCAAATGATTTCTTAAACGCTAACATTTTTTTTTGTTGTTTTGTGAATTTTTCTTTTAAATAGTCTGGACACGCTTCATGTAAATTTTTGCCGCCAGATACAATCCACCCATATTTAACCGAATCGTCTGTTATAGAGCCAGAATGCTTCCAAGTTTTGCTATTTTTAAAACTCTTTGGCATTTCAGGCTCATCAAAGATCAAATGACCATCGCAATATACACCTACACAACTTGTCTTGTCGTCAATCGCTTGAAAATACACTACTCTCTCGTTTTATCTAATGTATTACTAATATAGCTTAATGATCCGTGATAGTCAAATGTTCTATTCAAAATAATTTCAAAACAGTCGATAGTTTTTACGATATTTGTATTTGATAATTCGATAAGGTTGTCGATCATTCGCTCTTGCTCGGATTTTGAAAAATGAGATTCTTCTTCAATAAATCTCAACTGACAATACAGGTTTAAAAAATAAGCATCATCGTATTGTTCAATAAACTGTTGGTATGTGTATTCAACTGGTGTGTGAACAACTATTTTGTCTCCGGTTTGATCCACGTTTGATAGCCTAGTAATTCTTTTCTTTCTAAGCCTAGTATACATGTTAAACATAATTATTTTAAAGGTGTTAAAATAGTCCCTGTGGGCTTTTTTGAACGCTATATTCAATATTTCATCAGTAGAAGTTATGCCGTAGTTTTCTGCCATTTCTAGCATTTCACCGGAAGCTATATCGGCAACTATTCTCCATGGATTGTTTCGATCAACCATAAAGCCCATGTTATTGCAAGCATTTACATAAAAATTCCAATTCTTGCTAGCATAAAACTTTTCTATTTTTTCCATGTCGTTGTCGCATTTAATATTCGCAACTTCAATCACCAGTCCAGTTACATTAATCGGACAATAGATGCTCTTAACAAATGCGGGCATTGTAAAAGGTCTTTTCCTAGCTGACTTTTTCAAGTAAGGTAGCATTTTTTGAACAAATTGTTCAAAATTTACAAATCTTATGTTTTTATCGTTGGTTATTTTTTCAAAAGCATTCGTGTAAGAGCTAATATGATTGTTGTACTCGTTGACTGGGTTTACATAAGCTTTGTGAGCAGATAAGTCACTTAAAAAATCGTCATTTCTTGCTATTTCCCCTCTCATGGCTTTCTTTTGAAACTGTTTTCTTAGTTTTTCAAATGCATCGACCACAAAATTTAGTGCATATTTTGATGATGGAGAATCCGTATCGGATGGGATTCTTTTTAACTCAAGAAAATAGTCTCTGGGTATGATAGGTCTATAAAGTCTATCAACTCTACCATAAAGTGCTTTTTCTGCGAATTCGAAATCAATCAAATTAGGGTATTCCGATCTGGTCGAAAACCTATAGAGTGATTTTTTATTAAACAGGTCTTTTGCTGTTTCTGAGTTTTTTTCTTTATATAATATTGACATTGGTTATTTCCTTATACCGGTTCAGGGTGCATCGCTTGGTTTTCCAAAAAATGCAGCTGCACGATCAATCAACCCTTCAGAGCCAGCCAACATTTTTTCAAATCCAGAAACTGCCAAGGCTTTAGTCCGTGAGGCTAGTTGAGCCAATTCATTTCCCGGAGGTCCCTTGAAGCGTTCTTCTGAGAGACCAGCATTACCGGTTTGTTCGGCTGATTTACACTTACTTACATTTTTTTCGCTTGGCTTACCTGCGTCTTTGTTTTTTCTTCTTGGGGAATCTATTTGTGCTGTCCATTTCGCTTTAAACGTGGTATCAAACTGTCCTGCACCAAATGTATGATCAACTTGCATAACATCATAATAACCGCCAATACCAAAGTCAGTCAAAGCCGCTACAGAGCCTAATTGTGATAAGCTCTCGCTGTCTAAATTCGGCACCCAACCGCGCGGATCTACAAATATCTTAGTTCCGGGAAAAACATTAAAATTCGCATAACAATCTACGTCAACACTGTAAACCTCTCTTAGTTGTTGCAGTCCATCGAATCCCTCTTGTTCAAAGCGAGCCTCGCGGACTCCTTTTCTGGAGTCACGCGTTAATTTAATTTCTTTGATTATTCCACGATCGCGACCAACTGAATAATGATGTACTCCTCTTTGCGAATCTGCAAGTCTGTCGCCGCGATAAAATCCGATAAGATTAGCTCTTGCTGCGTAAAAAATCAAATAGTTCATTTCTTTTTCAGAGGCGTCTTTTTTTGTAGGATCTTCCCCGAATGCAGAGCATTCTAATACAGGCGTGCTTAGGTGGTTTAAATATGCTCTGGATGTGTGGGGGCTTATGGCAGCATTTGCAGTCGTTAACTTGTCTACAATTGCAGCCTGAGACCAGTCGTCAATTGTGTGCCCTGTTGCGTTCTTTATGTAGACATCATAATTCTTTTCTAAAATCTTGTTTGTTTGGTGCATTAAATAAGTTAAATCATCTGTTTTGTCTGCGTATTGGTTTATGCACATAGCCTCAGTTTTAGCCAGTCTGACTTTTTGTTTTAGCGCTCCGCCGAAAGAAGAATCATCGTTTAGCGCACTTTTAACAAGTTTGTTCATTAGTTTATTTAAAAACGAAGACACGGGCATCCTGCGGGAGTTATTTTTAAGTGTTTCTGATGTCAGCCATTCTTGAAGATATGGCAAGGCAATAGGTATGTCCCCCAAGCTAGCTATTACTACATCATTTTGGTCGAAAGGGTTCACCAACTCAACTGGACCAAGGACTACTCTAAACTTTCTAAAATCTTCGAAATCTTTTTTATAATCTTCAATCAGTTCTTGCGTTAATTTTATTTCTTCTTCAAGTTCTGCTTTTGACGTTAGTTTCTTTTCGCGAACAGATTCTAACCGCGAAGCGGTGTCTGCAGCAGCGTCCGGACGAGTCAGGGTGCCTGCCTCAGCAGCCTCAAGGTCAAAGTCGATGCCATATACCGCATCCATCGCCGCTCGAACATATGCTTTTTCTGTTTGTCTTATACCATCCTGAAGTTCTTGTAGTTGTTGTTGTCGAACTGCCAAAGTTATATCCATTAGATTGGATAATTCTACAGAAGAAATCGATTTTGTAACCGCTGCCAGAACAACATCGATTATATCACTTATAAAAACATAAGGTATCGTGTTAATTGTTGGGCTGTTTACTTTTGATTTAATTCTTGGCTTTGGTTTGGTATTTCCTACATCTTTATTGATATCATCCTCAAGTCCGTCGGGCTTACCTTCATTTCCGACAAATTCGGCGTTTTCGCTTAATTTTAATATTTCCTCAAATGATAATTCAGCTGCATTATTGGTAAATTTTTCCAAAACCTCTGGGTGTACTTGTAAATAATTAACTTTTTTGGCGCTGTGTAGGTTGCCTATGATTGACGCTATGGCGTCAAGGCGTGCTTCCTTTATTTTTTTCATTTGTTCTTTTTTTAATGCATCTAATTTTTCAGTTTCACAATTTTTTCTATACAGTTTTGTTTTAGTTTTTAACTCAAAATCCATTTTAGCAACATTAGAGTTTGTGAATATATCAAAATTTGCACCCGAGAATCTTTGATTGTTAAATGGCAGAAATTCCATCTCAAATTCTATTGAACCATCTGGATTAAAATTAAAGGAATGTATGGTTGGTGTTAAGTGCAGTGTTAATGAATTTCTTCCTACCGCACCTTTTAAAGAAGACTGTGTTTGAGATACAGCTGTTTTAGGCTCCCGTAAGCCGACTTTTACTTTTATGGAATAATCCAGTCTAGCTAAATCTTCCGAAAACGAACCTGCCTTTTGTGCATTCATTGTTTGCTTGATAGCATCATTCATGTTTTTACCAGTTTTTAACGCTAAGTCAATATATCTATATCTCCTCCCGGGTTCGCCGCGGGGAACAAACAATTCTTCAAAACTATTTGCAAATAGTTTTAAACTAGCTTTAAAGGATTTGTTCGCAGCGAACACATCAGTCCCAACAAAACTAATTTTGAATTCTCTTATTCCCACACCGGTGCCGCGTTTTTTTCTATTTTGTAAAAGAGAGTCCAGGCTTTTAGTAGTAAGATTTGTATCAAAAGCAATCTCAACGTTTTCGTCTTTTTTGGTTTCTGCGTTTGGGATTACCTTAAAAAATCTTATTTCTGGCTGCAGATTGGCTATTTCTTCAGAACCCATTTGAAAAAATGTTTCAGTGTCTTGGTAAATTAACAAATCATTTATACAAGTCGCTGGGTCTCCATGAAGCATAATGGAAGAATTTGGGGATCCTTCCTGATAGGGATATTTCTTTTGTCTTTCCGGATCAAATTCAATTACCCTATGCCTGTGTTTAACAATGTCGAGCATTTTAGCTTGTAAAAAGTTTTGTTGTTTAAATTCAATTGATTTTGCTGGTTGAACAGAGGCAATTGCAGCATTTTTTTGTTTTTCAGCTTCAGCAGCTGCTTTTAATAGAGCTTCCTGTCTGGCTTTTTTTTCATCTTCAGACGCTTTTGCTTCTTTTTCTTGAATTATTTCATTTGCTTTTCGAACATCCGTGTCGGGCAATTGCCCTTGGGTAAATAAATTATCTTGATAATTTTTTTCTTTTAGCATATCAGCATATGCTTTTTGAGCAAACTTACCCATATCATTGGGCGGCTTTAATGCCTTTCTAATATCTTCATCTGACGCGTTTGCGAAAAACGTTCTCTGCTCATCGAGTAGATTATTTAAATCAGCGTATCTTGGGATCGTACCAAAGTTACCCATTCCAGCGCCGGCGCCCGAAAACTGCCAGTCGGTCAGATCAGCTGGCTTGTCCATTGGTGCACCGTTAGCGGTAATCCACTCGGTTTTATTATCTTGTTCCCAATTGTGCTGAAATGCCTGATCATAAAAGTCTGCAGCTTTCTTCCTGATCTCGGGGGTGACATCTTGTTCGTCTGTTATGTTGTACGTAGTAAATACTGCTTCATCAGCCATAACTAAACTCCCAGAACACTTAGCGCTTCATTTAAATTTATTGGTATTTCAATCAAGTCGCCGTTTCGAATATCAGCTTCTGTTGGGACACCATTATACCATGCAATAATCCACCAGTAATTAACATCACCATAATATTTAAACGCTAGATTATAAAATCTATCTCCGTATCCCCAGATATGTGCTGTTGTAAGCAATAGGGTGCGATCAGTGACTGTGGGGTTTCGCAAAATAGGTGTAGCGTAGTGCGTAATTCTTTTGGTATTTCTGCTTTTTGTAAGATAGCTGTAGTATTCTTCATCATTAGCAAATATTTTTGTTCTTTTATATCTTGGCATTTTTTATCACTTGTTTATTTTTGCAATCTCATCAGCCATGGCGTTTTGATCATCACCGTGTTCATCGGCGATTGACTGCATTGCCTGATCTCCCATGGCTCTTTCATAATCTGTCGCGCCGTCTTTCATACTTTTCCTAACCGCTTTGCGGCGCCGTATTTTACTAAAAGCACCACTAAATTTAGACTTGGCAATATCTGCTGCAGCTTGGTTGTCCCTTTCAAATTGTATTCTTTTGGCGTAAGAGGCATCTGCAGCAAGAGTTTTACCACTATTTACGTACATGTCAGCTCCATAGGGTAAGTTTTTATTAAGGAACTCTCCTTCCTCATCCCATCCGTTTGTTTGCTCGTGAATAACGGCAAAATCAAGTGTTACTTTATAAATTTGAGGTAAAACAGTATTGGCTGCTTTTTCAAAAAGTGCAGCTTTGCCTATTTCAATGTTGTAGCTTAAATTGGTAATCGCCGACAATAGACCTTTCTCCGGCAGGGGTGAGCTTACATAGTTATCAAATATTTTCTTTTTCTGATTTGTTGAGCCCAACGTGAATTCTTTTCCGAGTCCAGAAGCCTGATCTGAAGCTTTTTGTATTAAGTTTAGTGCTTTTATTCTAATCAAGGGAGATTGCCCAATAGTATACTCTGTTTGATTAGGCGCTCCAGATGAAAAATATGAAGGATATTGGAATTGAACCAATCTTTGAATTCTACCCATATTTTCATAAGCCTCGCTTTCAGAAGCTGCTGGAACATCAAAACTTAGTTTAACTTGACGGCGTGTGCCTCCATATCTATAGATCGGATCGGTGCGCCCATATACCGTTTCTCCTTTCCAGTCATTAGCAAAAGTTTCAGAATAGTCCGTTATAAAGCCTTTGAAGAATACAGTTTTTCCGCTTGGTATATGCAGAAAAGAGATAACCATCTTCAATTCATTTGCATATGCATCCGTTATGTCAACTAACTGTTCATTGTATCTTGTATCACGTCCATATTTTGTTTGCCAGAAAAAATTACTATCATCTGTTTTATCGCGCGCCATATTTTATACTCCTGTGGCATCTCTTGCGATGCCCCCCACTACGTTAACTACCTTCTTATCGATTTCTCGACCATCCATATTCATAGAAATATTAAGTTGATAAGGCTCTTTTGCTGCATCGTCGCGTCCGGTAATAGCCTCAACCACGCCTGACGCTTTCTCAGCAGCCATCCCAGCTAAATCGCCGGCAGTCTCAAAGACTGATTTGCCCAACATAATATCTCTAATTGGTGCTGGAATCATCTCAAGTCCAGCCATCATTAATTCCTTAAGTCTCGTTCCAATGTCCATAAACGGAGCTAACATGCCCTCAATCATTGGACCACCTATTAGATCCTGCATTAACTTGGATGGTGATGAGATATCAAAGAAGTCTTTGAAGCCTTGTACTATGGAATCTTTAACGGATTCAATGGACTCACCAAAATCAAATTGCATAATTGGTACAACTATATAATCCGTAAACAATTCTGCAATCTTTGTACTCAAGCCAGTAATCCACGCAAACCATTGGTCTTTTATTTTGTCAAAGTTTTCAGGGTCAAACGAGTTTTTAAATAAGTCAATCCACGGTGCTTCAAATCCAAACGCCTCTGCTATGTAAGCAGCTATCTTACCAAATGTGGCTATAACTCCCGTCATAAAGGCTTCAGCGGCAAGATACAGTCCTGCAAAGGGGTCGACCTCAAAAACAGCCATAATCTCGTCATACTTCAGGCGTATACCCATAATGCCACCGACAAATGCCGTAACTAGTGCTGCGATCAGGACTGGAGCTGATGTCAAAAAGCCACCTATCGTTGTAAAAACACCACCAATAAAACTAAAAGCACCAGAAAATATAGTACCAATAGAACTTAGCATGGGTCCAAATTTAGCAAGATTGGAAATAATTATCGGCAGATAAGCTACTAGACCCATAATAAAGGTCATAAATCCGCCACTAGGCATGGCATCTTTTGTCAAAGAAATCGAAGCTTGATTTAGCGCTTGGGTTGCTGGTAGCATTTTATTAGCAAACTTTTCGCCGGCATCGGCTAAAGTATTTGCGATTTCTCCAAATGCTGGTTTTATAGCATTTGCCATTTGTTCGGCGATTTCTTGAGGTGTTCGAACCGTAAAGGCTTCCTTTTGTGCTGCTTCAATTGAGGCATCAGTTTCACCCATATCTCCAGCTAGGGCGCTTAAGTCGCCGCTCATTGCTTTTGCAAACTCTCCAACATCAGAAAAGCCGGCCGCATCAGCCATCATCTTTTTCTGATAGTATCCCATGTCTTCAAACGCAACGCCGGCATCGTCGACTGCATTGCGGATCATCTTAAATCTCTCTGCTGGATCTGTTTCCATCATAAGAGACATTGAATCAACAAAGTTGCCACCTAGAGCGGCGTTCAGGCTACCTGCAGCCTCTGCTGCTCCCTCAAATGTATCAAACTTGTCTGTGACTGCGAGAAGCTTGTTCATCTCCATACCGGTAACCTTAGATATTCTTGAGAGTTCACTAAATGCCGCGATACCATTATCACCAAGTTTGGCTAACATCTCGCCGTTATTTTTAAAATTATCTGTTAGCTGTGATATGGGTATGCCTAAGTCTATGGAGGTTGCTCTCATTTGTCTCATGTTGTCAACTGCCTGATCTGCAGACATTCCCATGGACTTCATACTTACTTCTATACCCTTAGAGTAATCTGAATTTGTCACGCCGAGTTCTGCCATTAAAGCGGCTTCTTTGGCTAAATTAGCTTGCATCTCGCCAGACATTTGTGAGAATACTGATGTTTCAGTGTATAGAGATTCAACTGCTAGAGCGGCTTCTTTTGCATCAACACCATATATTCTAAGTGAGTCGGTGGTTCTTCCAATCTCTTGAGCCATTTGCTTGCTCATACCGGTGCTTCTTCGCATGTCTTGCGTAAGCTTCATTATGTCTCTTGCGGGAGCTAGCGGATCAAGAGCTGCAAGGGCGCCGCCCATACCTTTAAGACCGCCTACTACGCCCTTCATGCCTTTGCCCATTTTGGACAGACCGTTTGAAAATGAACTTGAACTCTTTTCTGCTTCCTCTGTTTGATCAGAGAGGTTGCTCATGCTGTCAGCGAGTTCATCTGTTGCATTGGATGTGTCTCTGGCAGCATCTGCAGCCGATTGACTTGCTTGTGCAGCGGCATCAGTAGCATTAGAAAGATCTTGAACAGCAGAGGTCAATCCCGGTACAGTATCGTCCCTAATTTGCTCTAATATATTAACAATATCGTCTAAATCAGCCACAGAAAATAATCCTTATCATAATAAATAGTAAAAGCCCAAAAAGATGGGCTTTCAAAGGTCATTGTAAATGCTTTGGAATATTGGGCTGGTTGTTTGCAGAAAGGGTTTGGGTATTACCACCCTTAGATTTGCTTGAGGATTTTATTGCGTCCTGCTCTGCTTTAAGCTGCTTAACTAATCTTTCTGAAAACCATTTTCTTAATCCAATCGGTAAGTTGTATGCTTCGGAAAATGACCAACCACCAGAATATTTCATAAAAAAGAAAATCTCATACACGCTTTCCATGTATTCAGGAGTTAGGCCAAAAAAAGTCCGCGGTTAACGGAACCTCCATATCGACTTCATAACCACACTCATCACACTGGTAATGTTGAGTTAAGTCGATGTTTGGTTGCGTGTTCTTGTAGACCTCTCGTAAATACTTTGAATCCATGGATGGCAAATTGTTGGCAACATAATTTAAAGCTTCAGCAGTATCATTATCGTTCACTGACACCAGCATTCCCCTCAATTGAGTGGTGATGATGCGATCTGACTTGTTTTTGTTTTTTGTTGTTTGACCTTGCGTTAAGAACTTTTCGTCGCGACCGGTAAGCAACCTAAAATCAACAGAAAGGTTTGATTTTGGTAAAACAGTGTTAAATGTTCCATCGCCATTTTCGGTTACGTTGTTTAAATCGCCGCTTGTAACAACCGCTTCATTTAAATCAAAAGTATATTCATTTTTTGCTTCACAAGCTGGGCAAGTAATTTTTGTTGTGTAATCACTACCATATCCAGAAACACGACATGAAATAATAATCGCATTTCTATCTCCGACCAAAAGCGAAGATACATCGACTCGGGGATCCATTACAATGCTTTGTAATACCCTATCAATTGCGACTCCTTGCTTAAGGAGGGAACGAGAGGTCAAAATGTCCTCTTCTTTGGCGGTCATTTGCTTGACTTCAATCACTTCTTGGTTATGAAGCGGATGACCCGGTGGGTAAAACTTACCCTTTGATGGAAGCTCTATAAACTCAGTAGGAATAACAAACGAAAACGGTTGTTCGTTATTTACCATCTGGTTGATAGGAGCCTCTGCTTGTTGAGGGGCGTTATCCACGCCCGTCCTATCTCTATTTCTTGACAATATACACCTCTATTTTTATACGTTGAAGAATTTGTTATCTTGCAGGATTTGAGCAGCACCTGCGGATTCTGTCTCTATTCTAGCCCAATCGTACTTAAGTTTTAACTTAATTTCTGTTAATTTTTCATCACCGTAAGAAAGAGTGCCTCCGAAGTCGACCTCTGTAACGAATGCGTTCCAAAGAGTCCAAGTTTCGATGGGTTTTCCATCTGCATTAATTTGCTTAATCTCAACACGACCAAGCGCGCTGGTCGCTTTTGCTTTGGAGATACTTGTTAAACTATTAGACGAAGCGTCCGAGGGAATCTGATATCCTCCGCCTTGAAGAATTCCTGCTAAAGTAGCAGAGACATCCGGATCTCCGCCAGGATCGACCATGGTAATATCTATTTCATTCCAAGTAACATTACCCGGGTAATAAAAAGTGTGATTCAAATATTTGTGCTCTGCAGAATTCAATGTGAAAGTCGGCTTGTTAACCGAGTTTGCATACCACAAAAGAGGACCACCGTTTGCAGCGGCGATACCCGTAATACTGACTGTGAACCTGAAATTTCTTTTTGGATCTTTGAGTTCAGCGTCTTCCCCAA
>TARA_R110001583_G_scaffold82668_3_pt1 | contig 12092 bp, 7 predicted proteins | sample TARA_R110001583 | Tara Oceans TARA_R110001583 (sample SAMEA4398432) | marine metagenome | biome: Polar Biome; feature: [MES] marine water layer (ENVO:01000295) within the mesopelagic zone...; material: water (ENVO:00002006), including particulate matter (ENVO:01000060) such as...... | reverse complement strand
CAACGGGTTTCTGAGGAATAGCGACTGGACACAGTTGGCTGACTCACCTGTCGATTCGACACTTTGGGTGGCGTATCGCCAGTCGTTGCGGGATCTTCCTGCGGCGTACAGTCGGGTGTCTGAAGTGGTGTGGCCCACCCCGCCTGAGTAATGAACACTCCTACCGATATTCGCCAAGTCAAGATTCCGACCATTGCGGTCGGCCTGATCTTGTCTGTGGCGGTAATCGCTGGGACTATTACTTGGTCGTCTGCCCGCACCGTTTCACGCATCGACCGTTTGGAGGAATCGGTTGAATCAATCGAAGATTCGATGGATATGCACGCTTATGCGCGAGTGGAAGATGTTTCGGAAGACATTCGGGATCTAGAGGCACGGTTGATAGCGATGGAAGAAATGTGTAACCGTGTTGACACTTTGGAAGAACTGGTACAGGGGATTGCTACCTCTGTAAGCGCTTTGTTGATGGAAGCGGAACAGGATTGGTGGCCTGATGCCGACGATTGAGTACAAGCCTACGAGGCGGATGCAGGGGCCGAATGCGCGGCCTATTGAGTATGAACTCAGGAAGATTCAGCAGAAGTTGGACGATTTGGAAGCGCGAGTAACCGCGCTTGGCGGTTAGGAGTAGTTATGGGTATTAGGAGATCAGCAGCAGAGTACGGGTCTGCAATCAGCGATCAGCAGTTGTCTGTTGATGGCACGGCGCGGGCGTTGACTGTTCCGGCTACCGCTATTGCAGCGATGGTGACTAATGGGGCGGAGCCGATCAGGGTGCGTTGGGGTACGCCGACGGCCAGCGTCGGACATTATTTGAACCCTTATAGCGTGATGGACTTGTATCAGGATGACTTGGCAGATGTGAAATTTATCCGTGTGTCGTCCACAAGTACTATCGATGTCACCTATTTCGGCTAGGAGGGAACATGCCTTCAAGGATTACACAACGTATAGATCAGGTATCGACAGGGGACATTACTGCAGTTACTGCTGGTACCGCCATCAATGGGGGCGGGACGAGTGGTGCCGTTGTGATAAATGTCATTGTTGCGGACACAAATCTTGTACTCGCAGGTCAGGTATATAACTAATGGCTTTTGATCCGTACGCTAAATATAACGTGGCGGATCCGTATGGAACGTCGCCGTCTACGCGGTTGTCTGCTGCTTTGGCTAAGTCTTCTATGGGGCAGAAGCGTCAACGGACGGCGTATAACCGCGACAAGTTTGACATGTCGCAGCAGTGGCAGAAGGCTATACCCCAGTTGGAGGCGGGTATGGCTCGTCGTGGTTTGCAGGATTCTGGGATCCGTAATCTGGCCTTTGCGGAGGCGTCGGCGGATTATGACCGTCGTCGTGCGGAGCGTGGGGGCGCTTTGGAGGAGGCTATGTTTAATTTGGCGGTGCAGCGGCTGGGTGATTACGGGGGTTATCAGGGGTCGCGGTTTGAGGATGTTTTGGGTGTGACTGCGTCTCGTGCTTCTAGGGCTGCTGAGATTCGGGAGGCTATGGCGTAATGGGTGGGTTTCGTTTCGATCCGGGTCAGGGAGGCAAGCGCGGAAGTAATCCTTCTGCTGCGGCTACGGCTGCGGCTGCGGTTGCGGCTCGCAGAAAGCGAGCGCAACAGCGTGAACGGGAGGCGCGTCTTCGTGTTCCCGATACGGGGTTCCCCGGGAGGGATACGGGGTTCCCCGGGATGGCGACGGCACCGTCTGCTTCACCTCCACGCTTTAGCCCGGAAATGGGGCGTCGTCAGGGGAGCGGCTCTGGGGAGGACGCTGCGTTGGCGGCGTGGTTGGACACGCTTGGACCTGCAGGAAATGCCGCAGCGTTGACGGGTGGCGGTGGCAATCTGAACACTTTGGCTATCGACGCCTTGGTCAACTCTACGGCTAATCCTTATAATCCAGATTCGCAATTCCGGGGACAATACAGTGATCCCGCTCTTTCCGGGTTCACGGATCCGTTTGCCGAACTGGAGGCAATGGACGCGTTTGTCCCTAGTGGCACGGGCGGTTTGGCTGTGGCTCCGGGAATGGAGCCTCCGACTCCGACTACCACGGGCATGACGGTTGACAACCTTCTCGCCGGAATCAGGACACACGATTCGACCACTGTAGATAATGTGGACCTCCGTTTCGACGCTGTGGCCGATCTCGTATCGCAAGGATTTACTCCGCAACAGATTTCGGATTACCTTGCAACGCTGGGCGGCGACACTACGCCTGCTGGCGATGACGGCGCTCCTGCCGCTCCAGCAGGCGGTGAGAAGCCAGCAGGCGGTGACAAGCCAGCAGGCGGTGACGATCCTGCTAAAACTAAACCTGATGCGTGTCCTGTCGGGCAGATACGAAACGCTGCCGGGGTCTGTGTTGACGAAGCATTGGCAACCCCGGCGGATGCATGTCCTGCTGGGCAGGTGCGAGACGCCAACGGAAATTGCGTTTCCGTCTTTACCGATCCGTTTGACGCCAAAGACTCCGAAGGCACTATTGAAACGTTAAGCGCAAACCCCCGCCAGATTGCTGAAACCAAACTGGACGACACGAAGACCGCTATCAACACCATGCTTGAAAGCGGCCTGCTTGACATCAATACGGCGCAAGAACTGTACGACACTGAGACTGAGCGCGTGTGGAAAGATTTTCTTTCCACACAGAACGCTGTTCGCAGCGATTTTCAGAATGTAACTGATGCTCAGCGGGCGCAACGGTACGACGACCGCGTTGCCTTGGAAGAGCAGATGCGGGCTGCCGGGGTAAACCCGGGGCTGGTTGGCGACAGGTTCGCCATGATTGATGCTGTGGCTGGGGCGGGCGCTGAGGGGCGCGGAGCCTATTTGGACGATATGGGTTTGGTTTCCCAAATGGCTGATGCTGACCGCAAGTTTATGGGTGAGGGCATCTTCGGGGGGTACAAGCAGGATTTGCGGTCGCGTGCCCGCGAGTTGGGTTATGGCGCTGAGGTGGACAGAATCGGTGCCGATTATGATGCCCGTTCGCAGGCGTTGCAGGCTGCTGATTTAGCACCGTTTTTGGGTTTGGATCCGCGTGCTGTTGCTGCGGGGTTGGCTTCTGGGGTGGATATTCCGGGCTTGTCAACTGGTATCAATGAGGCTGCGTTGAATCGTGCTTTGACTGTTAGTGAAAGCGGATTGGATCGGGATCTTGCTGTAAGCGAGGGGGGGTTGAATCGGGGGGTCGATGAGAACAGGTTGACTGAGCAGAAGCGCCAGTTTGATGTGGGGATCAATCCGGCTACTGGTCTTCCGTACGGCTTTGACGCTGCGACGGGGTTGGATGCTGGGCAGACGTTGGGGGCTTCACAGTTTGATCAGCAGATGGCCGCTCAGGGCATCGATCCAGTGACTGGTTTGCCTTATGGGTTTAATATGACGACTGGGTTGACGGCTGGGGAGCAGGTGTCGGCTCAACAGTTTGCTGATCAGATTGCTTCTACTGAGGGTATGGCTGCCGACCAGTTGGGCTTTGCCCAGAAGGGGCTGGATCTGGATTGGTGGCAGGCGCGTGGCACTCAGGCTGCCGGGGTGGCAGACCGCCAGTTGGAGAAGAACCAGTTCGGGTTGCTTGAAAAGCAGTTTGATTTGGCTGACGATCAGTTTGCGTGGAGTCAGGCGATGGATATTGCGCAGTTGGGTGATCAAGATTTCAACTTGGGAACACAACTTGCGTTGCATGCTGGTGAAGTTGAGGGCGGCGATGCGATAATGCAGGAAGTTGCCAACTACCTGTATATGAACAACATTAATCAAGACAACACGGGTTATGCGCACGCTTTGGCTGCCTTGGGTTACGGCCCCATATTAACGTTGCTGTACGCCCAACAGTTTATGGCAGATGGCACTGCGGCGGACGTTGCCGCTGCGACAGCAGAGGCTGCTGTGGATGCTGTTCCAGAAACTCCGCCTACGACGCAACCAGCAACTACTGTTAGCCCGGCTGATCAGGGAAAAACGAGTTCGCCACCGATCAGCGCTACTAAACGTGAAAGAGTCAACATCGGGGGGAATCCTCCAGAGGGCGTGCGTACGGTGGACACGAATGAATTGTTGCGCGCTATGGAAAACTATTATCGGGACGCTGAGGGCAACTATTACAAGGAAAACTGGGACGAGCCAGCAGCCCCTAATCCCGGGAGCAACCCACAGTTTGATGCGGATTCTGGCGTAAGTTACACCACTAACGATGACGGTATCATTATTAAAGCACCCGACAGTCCGGCGGCTCGCAATGCTGGTTTTGTAGTTGGAGAAATGGATCCTAAGCAAAAAAGTGCTCCGCACTTGGCTCCCGTGGGGGGCCAAGGAACGCCCACCAAATATTCTTATGCCCCTAGGTAACGGCACAATTTATGGCAGTAAGATTAGATCCTGAAGACATTTTTGAGGCTATACGAAGAAGTAAGCCCGGGCTGCCCGCTGTGCCAGCGGGAGCAGGCGTGCCGACTGTACCCACCTTGCCGCCGATGGGTGGGGGCGCACCTAGAATAGATCGTGAAGGCATGGCGAGGGCGATTGCTGCCTCTGGTGGCCGTGCCGCCCAACAAGGCGCTCAACAGAGCGGCGGTGGAGGTTTCGGCGGGTTTATAGGCAAAGCGCTGGGCGTAATCGACATGCCCCGTTCGATTATTACTTCGGGTGTGAAGGAGATCAAGGACGCTTTCGACGGCGAGGGCTTCAGTTGGGGCGACTTTACGCAGCAGGCGCGCAACCATTACGGCTTTGGCGACTTTCTCCATGACGAAAACATTGATCTGGGCAAGTGGGGCAACAGGGCCGTAGGGCTTGCTGGAGACATCCTGCTGGATCCGTTGTCTTGGGCCGGGGGAGTGGGGGCTTTTGCCCGTGCGAGGGGCGCTAGGGGGCTTGTGGACGATCTGACGCCGTTGGTGAAGGATCTGGGGGAAATGGGTGTCAGGGATGCCACCCAGCAGGCTACGTTGCGGGCTGCACAAGATGCTGTGGTGGCTGCTGGCAGCAAGGGCGGCAGCATTTCTCGTGCCAGAAATGTTCTGGCACGACAGCACGGCGAGGTTGGCAAGAAACTTATCGATGATCTCGGGATTGAAACGGGGCTGCGGTTCCGTCTCCCGGGTACAGGCCCAGTGCTGGGCAGGCTGACCCGTGATTCTGCTGGTATCGCACGAAAGCGTGCGTCTCAGATTCCGCGGCTCGTTCAGGAACGCATGAAAAAGGTGTTGGGTCAGGACGCCGATCTGGGCGATCTGGTGTTGAAGGCTCAGAAGCGTGAGACGTTGGATCAGATCCCCGATGACTTGAGGCAGATATTGCAGCGCGCAGCAAACGTGCCTGTGGATGTGGTGCCGTTTGGTGTGTTCCCGATTTCTTCTGGTGTGACGGCATCCATCATGGCGTCGCCGGGTATTGGTTGGGAGAAGGTTGCTTCTTCTCGTTTCGGAAATACGTTCCGCGAGTTCTTTGTCGATCCGCAAAAAAAGTATTTGGATACTTTGGCTCGTGGCCGTGGCGCTACGGACGAGGATATTGCGTTTAAGCAGAAGAGCCGTGATCGGAAGAAGATGGCTAACACTCTTCTTCGCACGAAAGATCCTGACAAGATTATTCTCGGCAACTTTATGCGTCAGAGTTACAACCGTGGTTCGATGACGAGCGGCTATTGGACTGATAGCGCTATGCGTCGTCGCAAGGTGTTTATGAACGAGGTTCAGCAGAACGTCGGGCGTGTTGATGATGAGACGTTGGGGCGTTTGACGGATTTGTCGCCGGAGTTGGTGGACGATTTCGCTGATGGTGTTGTTTCGCCGCAGGTGATGGATGCGGTGCGGGGTCGTTTCCCGGGGTTGTCGGACGAGAACATCATGTTTGTTGTTCGCCGTTATGACGAGTTGATTCGTACTCCTGATGCAGAGTTTTTGGCTCGGCCTGATTTGTATGGGTCGGAGGGGCAACTTGTTAATGACATGAATGATGTGCTGGTGGAGTTTGGGGGGTACACGCCGGAGATTTGGACCCCGCAGGGTTTGGAGATAGTGAAGAATGCGCATGGGGGCGATTTGCCGCCGTGGATTGAGGGGGTTTCTCGCGAGTTTGAGGAAGTGTTGCCTGAGGCTCGGACTATGGATGAGGTTAGGCAGCGGGCTACTTCGGGGCGGGTGCGGCGTCGCAATATGCGGCCTATGGCTACGCGTGCCGATGGAACGTTTGCTGGTGGCACGGAGTTGAATATTTCTAGAGCGGATGGGTCTGGGAGGGTGCGTCGTATGTTGCGGCGTAGCAATCCTCAGCGTACCGATGTGCAGCAGCGTGTGGTGGGTCAGGGGCCGGATGGTCGGTCTACTGTTATTCGGCGTGATCTGACGCCGGATGAGTTGGCGACTAGGGGTCGCCGTCCTGCCCGTAATCTGACGACTGAGCCGGAGGGGTTGTCTGTTCCGGAGCAGATTGATGCTGCGTACCGTGAGGCTGGCTATTTGGATGAGGGCGAGTCGTTGTTCGTTCGGGGGTTTGAGGCCCGCGAGAATGCCCACATCAATTCGTTGGCTTCGGATATTCGGTTGCGGTCCATTGAGTCTTATGCGGCTTCGCAGGGTTTGATCTATAACGCCGATACTTACCGTACGTTGGGTCGCGAGTTGGGAGATTTGGAGCAGGCTGTTGTTGACGGTAACGCCGTGTTGCGGCAGTTGACGGATAGTGAGGCTGCGGCTCAGGCTGTTGTTGATGCGATTACTGCCCAAGGGGCGGCTGCGCGGGCGCAGACGATTGAGAATCTTGAGGCGTGGGTGGCTCGCCACGGGGGCGACGCTCCGGAGATGGACGCGCGTGTAAAAGAGTTGACCAACATGTTGGTTGATGGGCGTGTTGAGTCGAAGTTGTTGGTTGATGAGGTGTCCACCATTGTTCGGGATTTGCAGGACATGTTGGGGTACAGGCGGGTGGCTACGAGGACGCGTGTGCCGGGGCCGGAAGATATGCCGTTTGAGGATCTGATTGCTGCGCCGCCGGGTGCGAACCCTGTGGCGTTTGCGATAGATGCGATTCGCCAGTTGACGCCGATCTTGGAGGATTTGGATTCGGTGATGGCTCGTGCTTCCTTGTTGACTGAGGGGATAGCGAAGTACGCCAAGTTGTCTAGGGACATTCGAAACCTTGACACTGTGCCCAGTGGCTCGGGGCTGGTTATCAACAATGTTCCGTCTACGGTGCCAGCGGATCAAGCAACGTTCCTCACTGGTCTTGACGGTTTAAGCAACGATATTCAGGAGAGCATCCGTTTCTTGGAAACCGATTTGTTGCCGTTTGCCCAGTCTTTGACGGATTCTGCGATGCTGCATGACCAGACGGTTCAGGCTGCTCAGGCTTTGCGGGATGCGTCGCAAATGTCTGCTGGAACACAAAATATTGACGTTCAGGACTTGTTTAACCAAACTAACGACGCTCTCAAGGCCATGGATTTTGAGGGGGGTGGTCCCGACTTCTTGCATACTTTTAGTCGGGGGCCGGACGGCCAGTTGGCGAATCCGATTGACGAGAAGAGGCTGCCTCCGGCAACGCCGGGGGGTGAACTGCGTTCAACTGCGGATGTGATCATGGAAGGGTATAGCGGCAGCGATGCGGCGGTGCAGCGCGGCACAAAAATAATTAACACTTTGAGGCTAACTCAAGAATTGCATAGGGACGTTGCTACGAAAGTGGCTGCCAAAACAGGAGAAACTGTTGACGAAGTAGTGAGTTGGCTGCCGTTTGAGCATGTCATGGGCGTAACAGCGGCATTTAGTAACAATCAGTTTGATGTAACGTTTACGGTGTTCGGTCAATTTAATCGCGCCGATACTGCATTTATTCCTGCTCGGCTGGGCGGTACGGGTCACACTATCGAGATTAATGACCTCCATACTAAAATAAGTAACGTCATGGGCAGTTACATGGATTCTATGGTTTTGTACGAGGCTGACAGGCTTGGCGTTAACGTTAGGGCCGGGTCGATTATGGTTGGTGGCCCAAGCCGCGAAGTGATGATAAACCGTCGTATCTTTGGAAGGTCTGATGGGGCTGGAAGTTGGACCGCGGGTGGCGGGTCGAACGGACTGTACAAACCGTTTGAAGCGTGGCGTCTACCTGATGCTGACGGCAATTTGCAAACCATTTGGAAGTCGACGGGGTTAAGCCCTGAGTCTAAAACGTTTATCGACTCGGCTGAAGCATTATATAAGGCCAATCCTTCCCGGGGCGGGGAATCCGTTCGGGATCTTATAGCCAGCGGCGAGTTGGCGTTGCCGCCTGCTGGCCCCTACAGGGACGCCATCGAAGAAATGCTAAACGTGCAACCGTTACTTGGAGGTGGAGGCGGGAACACCACCCTCATGGATTGGGGCCAAGAGATTCCAGAGATGGTGAAGGGTTTTAAGGGTGATTATGATCGGCACTATTTTTACGGTATGGCTGGGCTTACTCGTCGGGATCACTCTGGAAATTTTGCCGGGTCGCTGGATTTGGATTCGTATTACGGGCTGAAGTTAACCGCCGACGCTGACGCAAACTTGGGTGTGGGCGGGGCAGTTAGAGCCGAAGACATTGTACAAGGCCCTTGGAGATCAGGTGATTCTGCCGTCAGGTCGCCTACGACTCCGGGCGAACTGAGGGGCAATCAGGGGAGGATCTTTAGAGTTAAGGACGGGAAGGCTGTCCCGAAGGTTCTCGGTTTTGGTGAGGAATCAGGCATGAGGATAGGTCCGACGCCGTTGAGCGCGGCGGCGGGTGATGTCACGGCGAAGCGGGTTGCTTTGTTGACGGAAATGGGCGATCTAGAAAACGTTCTGAACGTAAACTATCTGTCGAATCTTTTGCCTGACAATTTGAAAAGTACTTTGAGGGGGCAAAGCGGGGCCAGCACATCGTTAACTGGTTTGCCGGATTTCGTTTCGGGCGACACGGCGCGGACGTTGGCACAGAAAGCCAAGACTAGGCGTGAGGCGTTGGCTGCGACAGCGGAGCAAACTTGGGGTACAGAGGGGATTGAACGGTACATGCCGTTTCTGCGAAGCGAGCCGTTCCCCGCTCCCAACTCGCTAGTTGGAGAATCGGCTGCGATACGTCGAACAGAGCATTGGCAGTTGCCGGAGATGCGTGCGCGGCTGAACGACTTGCAGGAGTCGTTGGAGGATCAGATTAGTGGCCGTTCGGCTGCTTTGGCTGATGATGCCGAAGTGTGGGTTGGCGGTGTTTCAACTGATGCCGGGACGTTGCGCGACTTCGCCAACGGCATAGACAGCATTGATGCAAGCGTTGTTTATAACGATATGATTGCCACTGTCGATGCCGCACTTAACAAGATGGCGTACGTGGCGGACGCCGGGGCGTCCCAAGCGGCTAACGCTGGGGATTCGGTGCGCTCTAACCTTCTCAACGAGTTCTGGGACGCTTTTCAGGGGTACGTCACCAACTTCTCGGCGTCGCCGGGTGACATGTTTTGGCACTTGGAAGCCGCCGGGTTAAGTGACGACGTTTGGAAAGCGGTCGTGGACGAATTTATGAAGAAAGGTTCGTTGTCTGCCGCAGCGAATCACATGGACTTTTACGCAGCGTCGTTGTTTTCCGATTCTATTAAGAGTCAAAGCATCTTGGGTGTCGGCTTTCCAGAAGAGGCTATAGACGGATACGCCAGAATGCTTGCTGGCGATACGGTTTGGAACCCTGCTTCCATGGCAGCGGGTGGCGAAGCGTTTACTCCCGGCGTTCCGCAGGAGATCGCTGACGTTCTTTATGATGCGTTGGATACGGGTGTGGGGTTTCGCTCCAACGAGTATTGGGATGCTATCCAGTCGGTGATGGACAACTGGGGTGTGGGCAATGGCGGGTTTGAGCGCGGCGAGTTGATTGAGTGGGGTTATCTTGTTCAGCAATACGACAACTTGTCTGGAGCCAAATACAATCAGGCGTCGTTCATGGCTGAAGAGCGCTTGTATGGCGCGTTTGATAACGCTCGTGACGACACCTTGAATGAGATCACCCGTTTGGAAAATGAGATCGCCAACTTTGATAGTGCGGCCCAAGACGCTGCTCAGGGACGTTTGGATGCGCGGCGGAGAACGTTGGCTAAGAAAGAGTTGATTGTTCAAAACATCAAGAAACAGAGACTTGATATGGAGGACGTAGTCAACAAGGCGGAGCAGGAACGCAACAATCTTGCCAACAAGATTGGCAACATGTTGGGGCCTGCTAACGGTAGGCCGTTCAATGTGAACAGTTTCGGCGGTCAGGTTGACTTGTCGAACGTGACTTCTACCCAGTTGCAGGATCTGTTCAACTCTGGCGGCAAGCAGATGTGGGGCAGCGGGGCTATGGACGAATGGCTGGTCGCTGGCAGCGCCGAATATGCCGACGAGTTTACTTACGCCATGTTGGCTGCCCAGAAGATGGATGACCGTGCCGAAGTGGGTCGGTTCCTGAAAGGGTACGACAAGGCGCACAACTGGTTGAAAGCGCAGATGGTGGCGACGCCGGGGTTTGTGGCCCGCAACGTTTTCGGTGGGATGGCGAACATGTGGTTTGCTGATATTCCATTGACTGAAGTTCCGCGCACGTTTGCGCTACTCAAGAAGGCTTACAGCGCTGGCAACGGCGACTTGGCTGCGGGGTTCCGAAAGTTGGTTGCTGACAATCCAACCAACATTGAGTATGCAAATGCGTTGGAGTTGGTGCAGTTGGGTGTCCATGGGGGCGGTCAGGCCGCATCCGTTGTCGATGTGAACCTTGGGCGTAGTAGCCGCACAGACTGGGTGTGGGGTTCCAAGGAGAACTCCAAGTATTCGGGTCGGATTCGGATGAATCCGATGGATGCCGGGTTCTTCATGTTTGCCGGGGTCCGCCACGCGAACACGTTCGCTGAGGAAGCGATGCGTTTGGGTACAGCCTTGCATGCGCGTCGGGTTGGCGGTTCGATAGATGACGCTTTGGACCTGACGTACAAACTGCACTTCAACTATGGTGGTTTGTCGGAGGCGGAACGCAAGTTCGGTAAGAGGGCGTTCCCGTTCTACACTTGGACGCGTAACAATTTGCCGTTGCAGATGCAGTTCTTGGCGAACAGCCCGGGCAAGTTTAACCGTTTGATGTCGTTGCGACGCAACGTGGAGTTGGGTGAAGAGCGTGAGGGTGTTGTTCCCGACTACTTCATGCAGGGTTTCGGCATGCAGTTGCCGTTTAGTATCGGCAGCGCTCAGGCTTATTCGCAGCCTGACTTGCCGTTGCAGGATCTGTTCAAGTTTGATCCGACGCAGCGTGGCTACGGCAAGGTAATGGAGCAGATATTCTCGTCTACGACACCAGTCTTGAAGACCCCGATTGAGTACTGGGCGGGGAAGCGGGTCTTTGAGGGGATTCCCTTCAGGGAAGAGTATGTGCCTGTGCCTGCGGCGACGAGGATGATTCCGGGTTTGATGCAGGCCGCTCAGGTATTGGGGTGGGCGAAGAAGAACAGTAAGGACGAGTGGATGATGTACGACAACCGTTTGGCGGTGTTGGACAACATGATGCCGTTCATTGGGCGGTTGCGTCGGATTATTCCAGAGGATGAGAAGACGCAGTCTCGTTGGATCCAGTCGGTCATGTCGATGTTTGGTGGTGTCAGCCTCAGGTTGAACACCCCAAGGGAGCAGCGCAACGAGCGTGTACGCCAACGGGTGGAGCGGGAGATGACGAGGCAGGACCGTTTGGACTTAGAACGGCCTCGTAAGTAGGTCTGTACAGTGTACATTCCGGGCGGGACAGCGAGGGTTGTTTAGTATGCAGTTTGTTTCGCGTCGGGCGTGGGGGGCTGAGCCTCCGAAGACACGCAACGGCAAGTTCACGCCGTTGCGTTCTTCTCGTGTGCAAGGGATTGTGGTGCATCATTCCGCTGTAAAAAATGGTCCTTTGGCGCGGGCTGCTGTGAAAGCGTTTGAGGGGCATCACATCGCTAAGGGGTGGGATGGTATTGCGTACAACTGGCTTGTTGATGAATCGGGGACGATCTTTGAAGGACGAGGATGGGGGGCGCGTGGTGGAGCCACCAAGAGGTGGAACGCCAAGTCTATCTCTGTTTGTTTTACGGG
>TARA_R110001583_G_scaffold36324_5_pt1 | contig 12098 bp, 9 predicted proteins | sample TARA_R110001583 | Tara Oceans TARA_R110001583 (sample SAMEA4398432) | marine metagenome | biome: Polar Biome; feature: [MES] marine water layer (ENVO:01000295) within the mesopelagic zone...; material: water (ENVO:00002006), including particulate matter (ENVO:01000060) such as...... | reverse complement strand
GTAATAACCAGTTCATCTTGATTATTGATGAATGCGATACGCTCGCACCATGCTTTTTTTTGTGCATCAAAGAGGGTGAGGGTCATAATTCCACTGGGCAGTTTACTTTTTGGAATCTCAAAATTCACAACAGGCTGGCCTTCAAAGTCAAATTTGCCTTGGTAATATTTTTTATTGTTTATATGCCCAATTACATAAAAAGACCTTTCACTGAATGTTTCGCTAGCCTGGATTTTTACCTGAATGCTTTTAGGGTTAACGTTATAGACGGTAATGGCATACCCTTCATTCATAACTTTTGGGAAGGGATATATGGAACCGTCGTTAAGGATTACTGAATACTGTTCGCCGGCCAAGGGCTTAAGGGTGAAAAATCCAGACCCTCTATCTATCGTAGCCAGAGTGGCAATAAAATTTCCTTTTGAATCGACCAATTGTCCTTTTATATTTCTCTCAAGTCCATCCTTGCCAATAGCTTTAAATGCTACTTGGCCCACCAAATTGGCCACCAAGTGCCCTCCTTCAGGGAAGAACTGTAAATCAATTTTATCTTCTTTTGGGGTAGCTGCAATAGGGGTACTGTTTTTATTAAGAACCTTTATGGCCTTGGTGTAAAAGAAATCCTGATCAAAATTTCGCATCCAATTGGTATAGGACCGCAACTGATAATTATCGGAAGGAAGGTTTGGGGGCAAATCAATGGAACCTATGGCCTTGCCATTTATAATTTCATGGGTTCGTGATAACACTATTTCATTTTTTGGACCAATTAGATCCACATGAAGCACCCTACTGCCTAAGGAAAAATGGTGATACGGGCCCAAAACCGTATATGCGGTGTACCACAGGGTTTCGCCAGATGCCATTATTTCTTTGTCCATATGCAAATAGACTTTTTCAATGGGGTTGTAATTATTATATCGGTTCATCCAGGTCGACAAATCCTTTATAAATACGTCATTGGTCAAATCGGATTGAATCAATGCCACTTGATCTTTGCTATTTAGGAAGATGGATCCAAATGCACCGACTTTTGCAAAGGAGGCAATTACCTCTTCCTCTACAGGGGTCCTTTTTACAATTGGATTGTCTATCCAAAATTTTTCATCATATCCTATTTCGTCAAGTTTTTGCCAGTCACTTTTATTTTTCCCGAATTGTCCACCTAATTTTTTCCTAGAAGTAGGAGTGTAATGTTCAAAAAAAGTAAGGTTCGAGGAAGAATTGGTATGAAATTCGAATTTGTCATTTACATAGTAGTCAAATTCTTGGTTTATATTAATATAATCTATGGAAACATTGCTCTCATTTTCCTTCTTATATGCTATTTCAAAAGAGATATTATAGTCTTTCCATGCATTGTTGTTATTTTTCATGAGTTGCACAAATTTTAAATCGTCATGGGAAAGACTGCCGATAATCTTTAGGATATCGTAAGTATTAACGTTGATGTACACCTCTGACTCGAAGGTTGGGGTTTTGTTGGTTTTTATGGGCTGTAGCTTTAATACTGCAATTTTATCATTGCCGGATTGTATGTATTCAACTAGGTAGATATCATAAAAGACTTCCAAAGCAGGATGCATAGGAAAAATAACTTCTTCCGTGTTGGGTTGAAATGGAGAAATCAATCGGGTTAAAAGGGTGTAGTTTCTATTATGCAGGCCTCCGGGCTGTAGCGCATATCTACCTTCAATTATATCCCAATCTTCTATACCTAAGGCATTATAACGTATGTCATAAATAATTTCGGAAAACTCGGAATACTGATCTCCATTTCTCGATTTTTGTCGGTAAAAGGCCCTACCGTAATTGGATTTAGAAGATTGGCTATTCGCTTTTTGAAATGCTTTTTTAGCCAATTCCATGGCATAAGGCTCTTTCTTGGATGCCATTACAGTGACCTCTTCAAGTATATTGGTCAAAGGAGTTAGTTCAACTACTAGGTTGCCAGGTTGTGCAATTTCGAGGGTAAATTTATTGTAGTTTATATGGGAAAATATAATTGTGGCGGGCAACGAATCCAATTGTACAACAAACTCTCCCAATTCATTACTTGCGGTTCCCCAAGGAGAGCTTGCAATTCCAATATTGCAAAAGGGTATGGCTTCTCCCGTGGCTTTATCTATGACCCTTCCGTTTATTTTAAACTGTTGGAAAATGTTCGGGCTTACCTTGGCCACTACCCCGGAATAACTTTTGGGAGTACCAAATAGTACAATAGAATATAGACAAACAGTGGATAATAGAATATAATGGGTAATCCGTGCCATTGCTTCCTTTATAGGAGCATTAAGTTACGAACTAAAAATTAAAATGGACAAGAGTTGCCCAAAAATCAATACCCCACCTTCATCCTTACTCTTTCCAGAACCCCATCGGCCACTATTTTGGCTTTTTTGGCGCCAAAAGCCAAGGCTTCATCCAGTTCGTTTAGATTATTCATATAATAATTGAACTTTTCCCTAGCTTCGCCAAAGCGTTCCAAGACCACTTCGTATAGCGCTTGTTTGGCATGCCCATAGCCATAGTTGCCGTTTATATAATTGGACCGCATTTCGGCAACTTGATTTTCTGTAGCAAGAATTTTGTACAGTGCAAACACATTATCCGTATCTGGATCTTTAGGGGCTTCCATAGGGGTACTGTCCGTTTGTATACCCATAATCTGTTTGCGCAATTGTTTGTCGGTTTGAAAAAGGCTTATCAAATTCCCCTTGCTTTTGCTCATTTTGGAGCCATCGGTGCCAGGGATATACATGGTCTCTTCCTGTACCTTTCCTTCAGGTATTACAAAAGTTTCTCCCAATTGGGCGTGGAACCTTGAGGCTACGTCCCGCGTCATTTCCAAATGCTGCATTTGATCCTTGCCTACAGGGACTATCTCTGCATCATATAGAAGTATATCCGCAGCCATTAGCATGGGATAAAAGAACAAACCGGCATTTACGTCGTCCAATCTGTCTGCCTTGTCCTTAAAAGAGTGTGCTAGGGTTAGTCTTTGGTATGGAAAAAAACAGCTGAGGTACCAAGCCAGTTCTGCGGTCTGGGGGATATCACTCTGGCGATAAAAGGCGGTTTTATTAATGTCCAAGCCAAATGCCAACCAGGTAGCCGCAACAGCATAAGTGTTGTTTCGTAATAGCTCTCCATTCTTAATTTGAGTTAATGAGTGCATATCCGCAATAAAGAGAAAGGAATCGTTTGCTGGATTGTTTGCCATTTCTATCGCTGGGATGATCGCTCCCAAAATATTCCCTAGATGAGGGGTTCCTGTACTTTGTATACCGGTTAAGATTCTTGCCATTATTTTACTTTCAAAGAAGGCAAAGGTAAAAGAAATTCTAAAGAAGGACTAAAATTATTACTTTTGACCGCATGTTATCATTCCTAAAAAAAATAGGCCATACGCTCTACCGGATTTGGTTCTATTTTTTAGTGTTTTTGCCCATTTTAATAATGTTACCTTTTTTGGTGATTTTTACACTTTCCGAAAGGACTTACCCACAGTTTTTTTGGATGGCCCGAAATATTTGGGCCAATACTATTCTTTATGGCATGGGGTGTTTTCCGGTAATTGAGTGGGAGCAAAGGCTTAAAAAGGGTGAAAGCTATATGTTGGTCTCCAATCACACCAGTATGCTGGATATTATGTTGATGTTAAAAGTCAGTAAAAATCCTTTTGTTTTTATCGGGAAGAAAGAATTGGTGAATATTCCTTTATTCGGGTTCTTCTATAAAAGGGTATGTATTTTGGTGGATAGGGAGAGCGCTAAAAGCAGGACAGCGGTATACAGAAGGGCACAAAAAAGATTACAACAAGGCTTGAGTATATGTATTTTTCCGGAGGGCGGCGTACCCGATGAACATATTGTTTTGGACGATTTTAAGGACGGGGCATTTAAAATGGCCATTGCGCATAAAATTCCTCTAGTTCCCATGACATTTTATGACAACAAAAAGCGATTTTCCTTTACTTTTTTTAGTGGCCGTCCAGGGAGGTTACGCGTTAGGGTACATAAATTTTTTGCAACTCATAATCTTAAAGAAACAGATAAGATTGAGCTTCGGGAATCCGTAAGAGCGGTAATACTGAACGATCTAGAACATTCCCATTAGGCTAACAATTCCCGTCAGCCAATCCATTTTTATTTAGAATTAAAACTTGAACGTGAACCCGCTGTAAACCCCCAACGAATAGGGGTTAAAATTGCCCGATGTGTTCGAAAAGGTGTTCAGTTGATATTTAAAAACCGGCTCAACATTAAATTTAAGCTTAGGCGTAAACTTGTAATCCAGTCCAAGACCAAGGTTGGTGCTAAAATTAACGGAATTGATATTATTGGCTTCCCCAAACTCTGTAGTCTGTCCGCTGGATTCCAACACCACGGAATTATCCGTAAGAAATAGGGAACTTACCCCACCTATAATGTTGACGCCAAATTTACGGTTCAAGAGCGCATAGTTTAGTTCAAGAGGTACCTCCAAATACCCCATTTGTTGCCCCATTGTTCCTAAGCGGGTAGGGTTTTTCCCAGTTACATCCATAGCGAATACAGATCCAGGTTTGGGAATTACATTTTCGTTATTCGGATTATTCAAAATAATGGATTGGGAGTCATTGGAATAATCAATATTGCTTATTTGGTTACCCGTAGAAGCGTTAAAGGAGGATGTAAAGGAGACGTCGTTGGTATCATAACCATAATCTACCTTATGGATACCGGAGCGCAGGCTTAGTTTTTTGGAAATTTCGTAAGCTACCGTAATACCGTAACTCATGGTTACACTTCCTGTTTTGCTATTGGAGGCTAGAATGGAATTGATTGGGGATCCTTCACCCATACCGTTAAAGTAAACTGGAGCAATACTGGGACCTGCAGACCACTTTCCATTCTGGGTTTGCTTAACTTCAACGACCTCATTTTCTTCAATGGCCTCTAAAATGGATTTTTTATTTGATGGAAGGTCCTCTAAGTTCACCTCCGGAGTTTTTTCAATGGGCTTGTTTGCGTTATTGTTTTCTTGATGTACAATGGCTTCCTCAGCAGGAATAGGCAACTCCTTAGAGGGTAATGTGTCCTCTTTTGGTTTTGGATATACGGAATTGGCCGGGTCTTGGCCTGCATTATTATCAATACTCTTAGTGCCCGATGCATTTGTCACCAATTCCTTGGATGCCGTGTGGGTTCGAATAGCGTTCTTTTGTCTTTTTCCTGAGTTATCTTGTTTTGGGTTTCCTTCTGCAGCTATGCTTCCATTGTTGGGCAGGGGATCTGTAATTTTGTCCCTAGCCGTTTGGTCTGAGGCTTCAATTTTATTTTCCTCTAGTGTTTTCCCTTCATTACCGGTTATGCTGGTGGCTTCAATGGAAGATTCCTCTAAAATATTATCGTCCTTGGTACTTGGGGTATTATTTTCTACATCTGTAATAACCGGTGTTGCCGATTCGGAAGTGGAAAAAGGATCGATCGCAAAGAATAGGATGGCAAGTATTGCTGCCGCTCCTCCTACTTTCCACCAAAGGGGAATAAGCTTGCGGGATCGTTTCTTATTATCCAAGGAAGTGGCTATGGAATTCCATACTTTTTCGTCTGGAATTTCTTGGAAGTTGGCCAACTTCTCTTGAAATAATTTGTCTAAATTATTTTCACTCATGTTTTCAATTGTTCAGCAGGGATTATAATCCGTAGGGTTTACCCTTCCATTATAATTCCAGCTTTATTTGCCTCAATTTTTTCTTTTAATATCATTCTTGCCCTGGCAAGATTGGATTTGGAAGTCCCTAGGGACGTTCCCAGCATTTCACTGATCTCTTTGTGGCTATAGCCATCCAACACATAAAGGTTGAAGGTTAAGCGGTATTTATTGGGAAGCTCTTGCACATAACTAAGCAAGGTGGCCAGATCCAGGTTTAAATAGCCCGAATCTTCTGGCATTTCATCCTCTATATTATCTGTGACCAGTGTTAAGGTCTCCTCTTTCCTATATTTTTGAAGTACTGTATTTACAGTAATTCGCTTTATCCAGCCTTCAAAAGAACCTTGGTGTTTAAACTGCTCAATTTTGCTGTAGATGGTCATAAAACTATCATGCAGATTGTCTTCGGCCTCCGTTTTATTGCGCGAGTATTTGAGACAAATACCGAACAGTATCCGGGAATAATCCCGGTATAGCTGTTCTTGTGCTTGTCTGTTCCCCTTTTTGCAATTATTTATGAGCTCTACCAGATTACTCAAAATATGGATTGGGTTATTTACTAATTCTTTAAATTGGTCGTGCCCATATCACCTACGGGTGCTAATATGGCCGAACTATCTTCGTTGACAGGCACAGTAATTTCCAAATATGTTGGCTCACCACTGGCGTCCTCACCTGTCCAATATCTAAATAAATACGGCTCATCATATAGGACCTCAAAGTTAAATGTTGCCACTAAGTCCTCACCGCTACCGGTGCATTCTTCCTCGTCATCTTCAATAACAGTACCAATAGTAACTACCTTTCTAGTAGTTAAATCTTCTTTCACTACATCAAAACCTTCGAAAAAGGTACAATTATTCGGCCTAAAGTAAGTAACTTTTATTTTATAGATTTCACCGTAATCAAATGACTCCGGCATTTCTACAGATTTTACCTGTAAAGCTTCAAAATGATAGTTAACATCGTCATCTATGTCACAAGATGTTAAAAGGGTTAAAGTGGCAACAAGCAGCAAAAAGAATACTCGTTTCATGTTCTTAATATTTAAGTTGTTTTATTATGGTTTTGGAAACCTTTTTTCCCTAAGAAATATGAATGGACATATTATAATTTTTAGGGGCAAGTCGGTTTCATAACAATTGCTTTTGTTATTAAGATGTAAACGGGAAATAAAGGTTGCGTGGAGAAATAAAAAATCCCGATTAAATCGGGATTTTAAGGTTTATGACTTTACTGTTTTGATGGCTTCTTTAATTTTGCCTTCCAGTTCTTCGAGTAGTTCCGGATTGTCCAGTAGTAAACTTTTAACAGCATCCCTACCTTGGCCCAGCTTGGTATCGCCGTAACTAAACCAGGATCCACTTTTTTTAATAATTTCAAATTCAACACCCAGGTCGATTATCTCCCCTACTTTGGAAATACCTTCCCCGTACATAATATCGAATTCGGCGGTCCTGAATGGAGGGGCAACCTTGTTCTTCACCACTTTTACACGTGTCTTGTTTCCTTGTACGTCACCGTCGGTATCCTTAATTTGGGTAGATCTTCTTATATCCAAACGTACGGAAGCATAAAATTTAAGGGCGTTACCTCCAGTGGTTGTTTCCGGATTTCCGAACATTACCCCAATTTTTTCACGCAATTGGTTAATGAAGATTACGGTACAATTTGTTTTGCTGATAGAACCGGTAAGTTTTCGCAATGCTTGCGACATTAATCGGGCATGAAGCCCCATTTTTGAATCGCCCATTTCACCTTCAATTTCACTTTTTGGGGTCAGTGCGGCAACAGAGTCGATAACTACGATATCGATGGCACCGGAGCGTATTAGATTATCGGCAATTTCTAAAGCCTGTTCCCCGTGATCGGGCTGGGAAATGATAAGGTTATCAATATCTACCCCTAGTTTTTGGGCATAAAAACGGTCGAAGGCATGTTCCGCATCAATAAAAGCTGCGATACCTCCATTTTTTTGGGCTTCAGCCATGGCGTGCAGCGTAAGAGTGGTTTTACCGGAAGATTCAGGTCCGTAAATTTCAATTACCCTTCCTCGTGGATATCCTCCAACACCTAGTGCTACATCCAATCCCAAAGAACCCGAAGATATCACTTCTACGTCCTGTACTACACTATCTCCCATTTTCATTACGGCACCCTTGCCGTAAGTTTTATCCAATTTATCCAGGGTTAGTTTAAGTGCTTTTAATTTTGCGTCTTTTTCGGAACTCATTTTCATATCTTATTAGGGAGGCTAAAATACCAATTCTTTTTGCATAAAACCACCTATGGCAAGGATTTTATATGAAGAAATTAGTACATTATTTTATTATGATTAAAATTTTTTCTTGGCCCCACTTCTTTTGAAATGCCCTAATTTACAAGGGTTAATGGGCTGAGCCGCTACAAATTATGTAGTGCACCTATAAATTCTATCAATTATTTTTGACTTTACACGCAACCTTTTTGCGTTTGTATCATCTAAAAAATAACTAACTCAAATTAGGTTGCTTATTGTTCTGGTAAAACAATAAGGGTTGTGGGTCAATATTTTATTTTAATTCTATGAAAAAGAAAAAATGATATTGACCTTAAAAAGGGTCTTGATATTTTCAAGATCCTTTTTTGCTTTATAGACTAACTCCTATTAATTCTGAAGTCGATAGTTTTATTTTGTATTTGTTTAATTGGGTTTACATGCTGGCCTGGGTCTTCCTGGAATTCAAAAAACGGGCATTATTCTTTTAATCCCGATCTATAAGTTCTATTTTTGCCCACATAAAATATTTCTTTAACTTAAAATATTAGTATAGCATGCAACTGTACAATACCTTAAGTGCTAAGGAGAGAGAGGCCCTTATAGAGGAGGCGGGATTGGAGCGTCTTACCATTTCTTTCTATCAATATGCACGTATTGGCAATCCGTCAATTTTTCGAAACCATTTATTTATTCATTGGAACGAACTGGATGTTTTGGGCCGTATCTATGTAGCCCATGAAGGCATCAACGCCCAATTATCCGTTCCTGCCGTAAATTTCAACACCTTTAAGGCTCACTTGGATAGTATCACCTTTTTGGAAAATGTTAGGTTGAATATCGCTATAGAGCAGGATAACAAATCATTTTTAAAATTAAAGGTCAAGGTTCGTGAAAAGATTGTTGCCGACGGCTTAAATGATGACTCTTTTGATGTTACCAATAAGGGAATTCATGTAGATGCCGTTAAGTTTAATGAACTTATTGAGGATTCCGATACTATTTTGGTAGATATGCGTAATCACTATGAAAGTGAGATTGGGCATTTTAAGAACGCCATTACCCCTGATGTGGATACGTTTAGGGATTCGTTGGATATCATTGAAAAGGATCTGGCAGACCATAAAGAGGATAAAAAATTGGTCATGTACTGTACCGGTGGTATTAGGTGTGAAAAGGCCAGTGCCTATTATAAGCACAAAGGATTTAAGAACGTATATCAGCTGGAAGGTGGAATTATAGAATATACACGTCAGGTTAATAACCTGAATTTGGAGAATAAATTTTTAGGCAAGAATTTTGTTTTTGACCACCGTAGGGGAGAGCGGATAACCGATGATGTCATCGCCAATTGCCATCAATGTGGCAGCCCTTGTGACAATCACGTGAATTGTGCCAATGAGGCGTGCCATCTACTTTTTATTCAATGTGATGCCTGTGCAGAGGCAATGAACAACTGTTGTTCTGTGGATTGCAAGGAAATTCATGAACTACCTTTTGAGGAACAGAAAAAATTGAGGAAAGGAAAGGTGGTTAGTAACAAGATTTTTAAAAAGGGTCGTTCCGAGGTTTTGAAGTATAAGAAGTAAGTCCTGGATACATCCGTTACTGGCACCTTGTCTTCATAGCTTTTGCCTCACAGCAACAAATAACTGTTTTCTATCAATTAATTAAACTTTGGGGACTAATTGTAAATAATGGTCCCTTTTAAAGTCGTGGGGTATTTTGTGTTTTTAAGGCAAAGACTAAGTTAAAAACTTCCTTCTTGGGGTCATTTTTCCCTGTTTTAAGGGACCTTTACGCGGACAACGAAACTCTTTCTTTTTATCGCATTAAAAAAACACTATCTTTACGTTTAATAATTTTATGAACCTTTTTTAGTAAAAGTGTTACATTTTTACTAAACCAAGATACGAAATATGGGTTGTAGCAGTTGTTCAACCGGTAAGGACGGACAGCCTAAAGGATGCAAGAACAATGGTACTTGTGGCACCGATGGCTGTAATAAATTGACGGTATTTGATTGGCTTTCCAATATGTCACTTCCAAATGGGGAAAAACCATTTGATTGTGTGGAAGTCCGTTTTAAAAATAGTAGAAAAGAATTCTTCAGAAGTTCCGAAAATCTTTCACTTTCCATTGGCGATATAGTGGCTACACAGGCCACTTCTGGCCATGATGTAGGTATGGTTACCCTTACGGGAGAATTGGTAAGGGTGCAAATGAAGAAAAAGAAGGAAGATTATAACAATCCGGAGCTTCCTAAAATTTACAGAAAGGCTTCCCAAAAGGATATAGACATTTGGCAAAAATGTAGGGATAGGGAAGAGGAGATTAAGAAAAGGGCCAGAGAAATCGCCATTGTACTAAAGTTGCAAATGAAAATCTCAGATGTGGAATTTCAGGGAGATGGTTCCAAGGCTACCTTTTATTACACCGCGGAAGAGCGTGTGGATTTCCGCCAGCTGATCAAGGACATGGCCAAGGCTTTTGGTATCCGAATCGAAATGAGGCAAATTGGCTACCGACAGGAAGCCCAACGTTTGGGAGGAATAGGTTCTTGTGGAAGGGAATTGTGCTGCTCTACATGGTTGACCGATTTTAGGTCGGTAAGCACTTCGGCGGCCCGTTATCAACAACTTTCCCTTAATCCCCAGAAATTGGCAGGGCAATGTGGTAAACTTAAATGTTGCCTAAATTACGAATTGGATGTTTATTTGGATGCCTTGAAGGATTTTCCAGGACAGGATACCAAGCTATTTACGGAAAAAGGGATGGCCTTTTGCCAGAAGGTAGATATTTTCAAAGCCTCACTTTGGTTTTCCTATAAGGATGAACCTGCCAATTGGCATGTGTTGTCCAAAGACCAGGTTTTGGAGGTGTTGGAAAAAAACAAAAAGAGGGAGAAAGTAGCCAGTTTGGAGGAATATGCGGTGGATAATGTTCAAGCAGTTGAAAAGGTTTTTGAGAATGTGGTAGGGCAGGATAGTTTAACGCGATTCGACACCCCTAAGAAAAGAAGGTCCAACAGGAACAACAAAAAAAAGAAACGAAGCAATTATAAAAAAAGGCCTACCAACAATGCTTAGGAGTTTGGGTGTTATTTTTTTAGTAATTTTTATGGTTTCCTGCGATAAGAAAACCGTAAAGTCCGATTATAGTCCAACACAGAATGGACGGTGGAACAAGGATAGCGTAGCAAAATTTTCCTTCCAGGAGCTGGATACACTTCAGAAGTATAATATGTTCATTAATCTGAGAAACGATGGGACATATCCTTACAGCAACCTTTTTCTAATTGCCGAATTAAGGTTTCCCAGCGGCGATGTAGTGCGGGATACCTTGGAATATGAAATGGCAAAACCGGACGGACAGTGGTTGGGAACTGGTTATGGAAGTTTAAAGGAAAACAAATTATGGTATAAAGAAAACGTCGTTTTCCCGTCTTCAGGCGTATATACCTTAGAAATTTCCCATGCCATGCGTAAAAATGGCCAAGTAGATGGAATTGTCGAATTGGAAGGTATCACCGATGTGGGTTACCTAATCGAAAAAAGTAATCAGTAGGCTTATGGCAACAGCTACCAAAAAGAAGAAAAAAAGCAACAACAATTTTTTTAAGTTCATTAAATGGTTTTGGGTACTGTTTTTTATAGGTGTACTCTCCGTAGCAATGGTCTTCCTTTTGGCTTCTTGGGGTGCCTTTGGAGCTATGCCGGAATATGAACGCTTGGAGAATCCGCAGACCAATTTGGCCAGTGAAATTATTTCCTCTGATGGAGAGACTTTGGGTAAATTCTATCTGGACGACAATAGGACCGATGTGGCCTACGAAGAGTTGCCGAAAACTTTGGTGCAGGCACTTGTGGCTACCGAAGATGCGCGGTATTATGAGCACTCCGGAATAGATGCCAGGGGTACGCTTAGGGCCTTTGTCTATCTGGGCAAGAAAGGAGGGGCCAGTACCATATCCCAACAATTGGCTAGACAATTGTTTGTAGGGGTGCGTTCCAAGAATATTTTTGAAACTATTACCCAAAAAATAAAGGAATGGGTGCTCGCCATAAGGTTGGAGCGCAGCTATACCAAGGAAGAAATCGTTAAGATGTATCTCAATATTTACGATTTTAATTATAATGCG
>TARA_R110001583_G_scaffold1498_2_pt1 | contig 12102 bp, 10 predicted proteins | sample TARA_R110001583 | Tara Oceans TARA_R110001583 (sample SAMEA4398432) | marine metagenome | biome: Polar Biome; feature: [MES] marine water layer (ENVO:01000295) within the mesopelagic zone...; material: water (ENVO:00002006), including particulate matter (ENVO:01000060) such as...... | reverse complement strand
GGCAACGTGATGCTCTACCAGCTGAGCTACAGCCGCTTCATATATGTTTACTATTTAGGACAAGTCCTAATTTAATTCTTCACATTCATTTCGTTAAAAATGAGCGCGCATTCTAGCTTACAAATCGTCTTTAATCAACCACTAATAAACTTTTTCTTACTCAACTTACTGTTGATGAAATGGTACCCGGAGCCGGACTTGAACCGGCACGCTTTTCGGCGAGGGATTTTAAATCCCTTGTGTCTACCAATTCCACCACCCGGGCAAAATGGAGGCGGATACCAGAATCGAACTGGTGTACACGGATTTGCAATCCGCTGCATAACCACTCTGCCAACCCGCCATTTTGCCAACTCATCATTTTATCAACTTGAGTTGAGTGATTTCATTTATGGTGTAAATCTTACCAATAGAAAATCTATCTACTTAATATATTGGAGCGGCTAACGAGACTCGAACTCGTGACATTCACGTTGGCAACGTGATGCTCTACCAGCTGAGCTACAGCCGCTTCATACATTTTGTAGTTTCGAAACATCCAGTCAGATTACTCGTTCCAGTTGCTTCATACGCTGACTCCCTGTCAACGAAAACGCATTCTACATCGTATTGCGTAACAGTCAACTATTAAATTCCTTTTTTATTTTGACTGCTCAAAAAGCAGCTTGTTTGATGCATTTTTTTACTTTATTTCGTCATTACTAATACTTTTAGGAAAAATAATGACGTTTGTAACTCAAGTCTGTTCGTTTTTACTGACTACGTATTTGCTTTTAGTTCTGGCCATGCAGCTTTAAAATAATCAATTAATGTTGAAAGTGTTAAAACGGTGGCAATAAAATAGAACCCATAAGATAGATAATTTAAAATTACATGTGGGAAATAAAAGAAAATTAGCGGTATATCATAATCAGGACGCCATATTAATCCCATAATGCCTAACATTTGCGCTGCAGTTTTATACTTACCCATATTAGAAACAGCAATAACGTCTCGTTTACCACGAGAAGACATAAATTCTCTTAAGGCGCTAATAAAGACTTCACGAGCAATCATGATGATAGCAGGAATAGCCACCCACCAAGTTTGATAGTCTTGCACTATCATCACTAGCGCAGCAACAACCATGAGTTTATCTGCCACGGGGTCAATGAACGCGCCAAAGGCTGATGATTGATTTAGTTTCCTGGCTAGGTAGCCGTCTAAGGCATCACTAACCGCAGCTAACCAAAACACGGCAAACGCGCCAAAGTGATTCCATGATAGCGGTAAATAGAAAATAATCAGAAAAATGGGGATCAATATGATCCGAAATAAGGTTATTTGATTAGGTAATGTCCACATAGTCTCTTACTTTTACAACAAGCTTGATATTAAGCATTTGCATTTTATTTTAAGCATTTGTATTTTATTCTACACAGGTTAAGTAACTAGATATAGTTACTTATCATGCAAAACATCATAAAGTTTTTTCGCTAGCGTTTTACTAATGCCTGGAACTTTTTCTAATTCCGCAATATCCGCATTTTTTACTTCTTGCATACCCCCTAAAAATGTTAATAGGGCTTGGCGTTTTTTAGCACCTATGCCTTCGATATTTTCAAGTATTGATTTTTTACTGGCTTTTTGTCTTTTTGCTCGATGACCTGCAATAGCAAAACGGTGTGATTCATCACGAACATGTTGCACTAAATGTAGCGCCGGTGATGTCGCAGGAAGTGATATTAGTTGGTGCGAGCCACCTAATATGAGTGTTTCCAGGCCGGGTTTACGTGACTCTCCTTTAGCAACACCAACAAGTAAGGGGATCCTATCTAAGTTTTGCTTAGCGGTTAATTCCGCAAAAAAATCTTCTGCTTTGGCTAATTGCCCTTTACCGCCATCAATAAATACAATATCCGGTAGTTTTTTTAACGACTCAGTATCGTCCGCCTTAAGTTTGCCATAACGTTTATTTAAGGCAAAAGCCATTGCCGCATAATCATCACCTGGTGTTATGCCATAAACATTATAACGACGATAATCTGATTTCACTGGCCCTTCTTGATTAAAAACGACATTTGAAGCGACTGTTTGTTGTCCCATCGTATGGCTAATATCAAAGCACTCTATACGGTTAATACCATTAGATAGCTCAAACACTTCATTTAAGGCAACAAAGCGTGCTTGCATTGACTCTTTATGACTATTTCGAGTCACTAATGCTGTTTGGGCATTGGTTGTGGCAAGCTTTAAATACTGTCGACGCTCTGAGCGACTTTTAGTTGAAATTTTTACGCTGTGTTCAGCCTGCTTAGAAAGCAATGAAGCAAGTTCATTTATTTGCTCAAAAGTATATACAGTAACAATTTCCTTAGGAATATTACCTTCACTTACGCCTTCACTCAAAGAGCTGCCTAAGTAATGTTGACCAATAAAGGCTTGGATAATATCTTCATCACTGGTTTCACTTGGCACCACAGGAAAATAACTTTTACTGCCTAATATTTTATGATCACGAATCATTAGTAAATGAATACAGGCTTGAGATTTAATTCGATATAAACCAATAACATCCATTTCAGCAGCAATACCACTAACATATTGTTGCTGTTGAACTTTACGCAATGTGGTGATTTGGTCACGACATTTAGCAGCTTGCTCAAAATCTAATTGGGCACTAGCCGACTCCATGCGCGTTACTAATTGCTCAATAACCATTGAGCTTTTACCTTTGAGAAATAATTTAGCTAAAGCGACTTGTTGATCGTAATCTTCAATCGATACTTCATCAACACAAGGCGCTAAACATCGCCCTAATTGATGTTGCAAGCAAGGTCTTGACCTTGCTCTATAGTAACTGTCTTCACATTGACGAATAGGGAAAATTTTCTGCATTAAACGTAAACTTTCCCACACAGCACCTACACTAGGGTAAGGACCAAAATAATCGCCTTTAATACGTTTACCACCACGGTGCAAACCTAATTTTGGGTGTTTATGATCAGTAATTAATAAGTAAGGGTAAGATTTATCATCTCGTAATAAGATGTTGTATTTGGGCTGATATTTTTTAATGTAATTATTTTCAAGGATCAACGCCTCCCCTTCCGTATGGGTGACGGTAACGTCAATAGCGCAAATTTGTTTAACCAGTGCTTCGGTTTTAACAGAGCCGACATCTTGACGAAAATAACTAGCTAGGCGTTTTTTAAGTTGTTTAGCTTTACCCACATAGATAACCGTTTGTTCATGGTTATACATGCGATAGACACCCGCCTGCTCAGTAACAGCCTTTAAAAAAGCTTCATGATCAAAGTTTGTCGGATGCTCAGTATTATTAGTGCCAGACAAAATTATAACTTTTCTGTATTTATCATACCGTGGCGAATAGCCAAGTGGGTTAACTCAACATCATTACTCACGTCTAATTTTTCAAACATACGATAGCGATAACTATTGATTGTTTTGGTGCTTAAATGCAGGTGCACAGATATATCAGGTACTTTTTCACCACGCGTGATCATGAGCATAATTTGAAGTTCTCGATCTGATAATGAATTAAAAGGCGTTTCTTCTGCTGGTTTAAAATGGCTTAGTGCCATTTGTTGGGCTATTTTCGCAGGTAAATAACGTTGGCCACTATTGACCGCTTTTATCGCATTAACCATTTCATTTGGCGCAGTGCCTTTTGTTAAGTAACCCGCCGCACCTATTTGCATAACTTTTGTTGGGAATGGCTCCTCTGTATGCACGGTAAGTACGATAACTTTTGCATCGGGCGTAAAACGTAATATCTTTTTAGTCGCTTCTAACCCGCCCATACCAGGCATGTCCATATCCATTAAAATAACATCAGGTTCAATTTTTCGACAAAACTTTATTGCTTCTTCGCCAGTTTCACATTCCTCAATAACGTTAAAGCCTTTAACTTCAGACAATATTTTACTAATACCCGTTCGTACTAATTCATGATCATCAACTAATAATATATTTATCAATCTAATTTGCCTTAAATTGCTTGTAAAAAGCATAGAGTCTAAAACCGAACCTATTATTAATAGGTTGAATAATATAAGGAAAGCAACTTTTGATCAGTGCATCTTCACCTATAAACGCGCTATAACACTTCTATTATTTATAATTCATTATTTTTTAACCAGCTATTTAATAGGCCTATTTGCCCATTTTTATAAGCAGCATAAGTTAAACGCACCGCATTACTTAAGATGACGCTGTCAGACCAATTTGTTTGTTCTGAAATTAATTGATAGCAGACTTTGGCCTCTGGTGATAAATAACCACGCATTTCTTGTTTGCCACGTTCTTTTTGCCGTTCACGGTATTTTTTTTGCTTTTCGGCATTGGTCATCGCCTTTTTTTTATTTTTTACCTGTTCATCCATCTTATTCTCAATGCATCTCATCTGGTTTCAGCTTGCTACTATGCTCATGTTACCCTGCCCGTTTAATTTTGCAATACGCACTTTGGCTATACTTATAAAATTTTTTTTGATTTTTATCATTAAAATGCACTTTTTTTTACTGTTCGGAGTTGTTTAGTGTACAAGTGTTCGCTAAAGTAGCGCCGTAGATATTTATCAGATGATTTTTATTAGGCTACTATTTGGGTGGTTTTTTAATAAAAAGTTTTTATCGGCTTACTTTTTAATAGGCAATACAGTTATGGCAATGGCACAACAAGATTCATACAGCAAAGAAGATTTGATCAAAGCGGGTACTGGCGAAATGTTTGGCGAAGGAAACTCTCAGCTTCCTTCAGATAATATGTTAATGATGGATCGCATACTGACTATATCAGAAGAAGGTGGCGAAAACGGTAAAGGTTGTATTATTGCTGAATTAGATATTAATCCAGATTTATGGTTCTTTGATTGTCACTTTAAAGGTGACCCAGTAATGCCAGGTTGTTTAGGCCTAGATGCTATGTGGCAATTAGTTGGTTTTTTCTTAGCATGGACTGGCGGTCCAGGTCGAGGTCGTGCGTTAGGTGTGGGCGAAGTTAAATTTACCGGCCAAATTTTACCTACAGCTAAAAAAGTCACTTTTAAAATCGATTTTAAGCGAGTTATTAAGCGTAAACTCTATATGGGCCTTGCCGATGGTAGCGTCAGCGTTGATGGTCGTGAAATTTATACTGCGAAAGATTTAAAAGTAGGTTTATTTACTGATACGTCAAAGTTCTAGTTATCTAGTTAAAAGATGAGTCTCTGGAGTAACAGATAGAAGCATACCTGCGAACGTCCTGAGCACTTCAATACGTTCCGGTAGCTTCCAAGCCGCTTGTCCTGAGCCGCTTGTCCTGAGCTTGTCGAAGGGACGAAGGGGCAAAAGTTCTAAAGATAATTCAAAAAAACAATAAGCCCAGCAAACGCTGGGTTTATTGTTTTTACGGTATACGCCTTCTATCTCCTATAGTTTCATGTCAACCACCTAACCACTGGATTAAAGACACCTAAAAACAAAAAAGCACCTTGAATAACTCATAGGTGCTTTTAATCATTAAACTAGGTCAATATTCACTAATAGAAAGTTTACTTCATAAATTTACGACGTAAACCAAATAGTGAGATTAAGGCAAATAATGAGCCAAAGCCAAAACCAGCGCCTTTACGTACCACTTTATCTTCTTCTGCTGCAGTACATTTTTCACCATTATCCGCCATAGGTTCAAGGCTAATAGCACGAACAACATCTTCTTTTAAAGAATTACCGCTTTCATCTAACATTAATTCACCATTGGCATCACGACGGTCAACTTTTACGATGGCGGTAGCTGAAATTATACCCGCATCATTTATACCTCGTGCTTCAATAATATCGTATGTTAAGCGCATTGAACAAGGAATAAGCTCATTCAAGTTAGAAAAGATATTATCATTCCTGTTGTAGACAAACGCAGCTGTTCTTCGCGGGTTTTGTGTACTTTCATTCTGAGTTTCAATTTCACCTTCACCAACTATCAAACCATAATTATTTATCGCTCTAGCAGTACTGTCTGAATCATTAAAAAAGTCATCTGGATATACCATCTCTATTTGCGCTTCAGGTACAGTAGTATCAACATAAAAGAACTTCTGCACAGCCGAGCCATTTATTGCTTTAGTAATATGCCCAACGGCAATACCGGCATCATTTATATCATAAGCGCGAGAACCGCCTTTATCGGCATGATCACCGGTAAGATCAATTACTTCTCCGTTTTTATAAACAACCGCATATTGATAGTTACTTGTTTGATTTACCGCTGGGCTTGTTACTGTTTCGTCATCCCAGCCACTAGCATAACCCACTGCAACCCCTTTAGTGTTAACTGCTAGGGCATAACTTGAATGAGCACGTTCATCATCTACGTGAGGTTCAACTAACAACCCTAATTGTTCAATGACAGATTCACCACTTTGATCTAATGTCGCTTTAAGCGCCATCATATGATAAATAGAAACGCTTGACTGTAACAGGGTTTTAGCTATACACACTTCCAAAGGCATCTGATCTGGAACAATACTGGTATCGGCGCAACCGACAGAATCATCTTTAATAGCATCTATATAGCTTTGGTTGACTTTATAACTGCTAAAACCAACCGCAATGCCCGCGTCATTAACGTCTAAAATAGCAGATTGCCCGCCACCGTATTCGGTTTCAATAGGGACAATCTGATGTACTTGTGCACCTAGGTAAGAATAAAAACCTCGAATACCATGTTCTCTAAGCCAAAAAGTATGCTCTACGTCATCTGAATCAGTGTAAAGTTCCCCTGGTAAGTAGGGCGCTGTCGCCGTTCCGTATGACACACCAATATCATTAATACCACTAACAATATCGATGGTTGAGCGAGTCAATTTATCTGACCCCACAAACGTTTCATCCCACAAGTTATAATCTTCGGTAACACCAGCCACATTGGTCATGGCAATAGTATCACCAACTTTTTGATATTCTATATTACTTCCTTTGCCTGATGACGTGTCTTGTAACCAACGAACTACCCAAGCTAAATCATTTGCAGTAGGGTTTCCGGCTTTTAACGCATCAACATCTTCAATATCATTTAATGCATGCACGTTTTCATAGCGAGCAAAGGCATAATTTCGTATTTCAGTAAAGTCATCATCATCTAAATACTGAAACTGCACAGGAAAGTTATAAAGGTTAGTCCCTGATAGGGCTATATCACCTGAGGCATTTTGGCGTTGAGCATAAGTAAATTTTAACTTACTGTTCTCACCAGTATCTTTTATTTGGTAAGTAGCAGCATTTACATTATGAATAAAACTTATGCTTAGCGCACTGCTTACGCTTAAAGCGATTATATTTTTTACTATTTTGCTCATGTTACTACTTAACTCTTCTTTATTATCGGAGAAATTTATTCTCGGAGAAAATTACAACCCACATGGATTAAAGCTCATCTAACTCTTGCCATCTTGTGTACACGAGCTCGAGTTTCGACTCATTTTCGTCCAGCTGGTTCAATATATTTTTAGTATATTGTTCATCTTGGCTAAAAAAATCATTTTGATTCACTTGTTCTTGTAACTCAGCAATTTTATTTTCTAGACTATCAATTATTTCAGGTAGCTCAGCTAACTCTTTAGTGTCTTTAAACGAGAGTTTTTTTTGGGTAACCTTTACCGCTTCTGTTTTCGTCGATTCTGTTTTACTTTGCTGCGTTACTTTTTTATTTTCCGCACTGGTTTGTTGCTGGCGCTGCTCTTCTTTTAACGCTAAATAGCTGTCAACATCATCATAGCCGCCCACTATCTGATTAATACGGCCAGTACCATCAAAATAAAGACAAGTATTAACACAGTTATTAACAAAATCACGATCATGGCTGACTAAAATAACCGTTCCTGAATAATTTGCAACTACTTCTTCTAGTAGCTCTAACGTTTCTATGTCTAAATCATTCGTTGGTTCATCGAGGATCAGTAAGTTACTTGGGCGTAAAAATAGTCTAGCTAATAATAGACGATTTTTTTCACCACCTGATAAGGCTTTTACTGGCGTACGTGCGCGCTTAGGGCTAAAGAGAAAATCTTGTAAATAGCCTAATACATGACGTGATTTCCCATTAACCATCACTTCTTGCTTGCCTTCGCCAACAATCTCTTGCACCGTTAGATTTAAATCTAATGCTTCACGATGTTGATCAAAATAAGCGACTTCTAAATTAACCCCTGAGCGCATTTCGCCGCTAGTTTGCTTAAGCTTTTCCATAATAAGCTTAATTAAAGTCGATTTACCAGTGCCGTTAGCGCCAATAAATGCTAAGCGATCATTACGGGTAATAAGTAAATTAAGTTTATCAATGACGACTTTATCATCAAAAGCAACGGTCACATCATGTGCTTCAAATACTAACTTGCCAGAACGATCACCCTGAGTAATATTCATGGTACTTTGATTACGTACTTCACGACGAGCGGTTCGCTCTAAACGTAATTTTTCTAACGATCTTACTCTGCCTTCATTGCGTGTACGACGGGCTTTTACCCCTTGACGTATCCAAACTTCTTCTTCGGCAAGACGTTTATCAAATAAGGAATTTTGTTGTTCTTCAACTTGTAAATCATGCTGTTTTTGTTCGATATACAAATCATAATTACCGGGATAACTTTTCAGTTGACCGCGGTCAAGATCTAAAATTCGCGTTGATAAGCCGCGAATAAACGCCCTATCATGGCTAATAAAAATAATGGTGCCGGTAAAGTCTTTTAAAAACTTCTCTAACCATAAAACACTCGCGATATCTAAATGGTTAGTAGGCTCATCTAGTAATAAAATATCTGGATTAGTCACCAACGACTTAGCTAGTGCGACTTTACGTAACCAACCACCCGATAAATCTGAAATTTTAGCGTCACCATCTAACGATAATGTACTCATTACTTGTTCAATGCGCTGCTCATCTAGCCACGCATTGGCTTGTTCTAGTTCATCTTGTACATTCGCCAATTTATTAAGATTTCTCTCACTAGGATCTTCACCAATAATGTGAATTAAGCTATGGTAGCGACTGATAAGATCAGCATTTTCTTTTACCCCTTGGGCAACATAGTCAAATACATTCACATCTGATGATTCAGGAGGATCTTGCTCCAGCATCGCCATTAACATGGTGCTCGATTTTAAGATCTGGCCATCGTCTAGGTTTTGAAAGCCCATTAAGACTTTCATCAAAGTAGACTTGCCCGCACCGTTACGACCCACTAAACAAATACGTTCACCTGTTTGTATACTAAGATCGGCTTTATCTAAAATTTTATCTGTTCCAAAGGCTAACTCACCATTGGCTATTCTTAATAATTCCATCTGTTATTTCAACTCGCTTTTCATTAATTTTCGGTTAATTGGGCAACTTGCTCTACTGTGAAAGGCCAAAATAGCTTTTTATTTTCACAGTGAGGTGCACCTAGCTTTTCTAATACTGGGATGTGTACGCCATAGAGCTCAACTAAGGTTTTAGTTTCATGAGCAACATATGCTTGATCAATAATATCGATTTCACTTAGCTGCTCAGATGTTAATACGGTTAAGCAAATAGCTAATGCTTGCTCACATAAATGACAACCGTCACTACCGTATAAAATAAATTCTGTCGTTATCATACCACTTGTTACCATGCTAAAAATTCACTGTACTTTGTTTGAAGAACTTTGCTTATTTTCTCGTAATAGACCAGCTATTATGAATATGTTTGTTACGGGAGAAATCTTTATCTCGTGTAACATCTGACATCGCTTGTGCTTTTAAGCCAAGTACTGCCATCGCATCAAAGTCCATTTTGAAATTACGCTTGTTATTAGTGAAAAATATTTCACCTCCTTCCGCTAATGATTTCAAAGCATCAGTAATTAAAGCAACGTGATCACGCTCTACATCAAAACTGTCTTCCATACGTTTAGAGTTTGAAAAAGTGGGTGGATCAATAAAAACAATGTCAAATGTTGTGGTATTCTTTTTCAGCCAATCTAAACAATCGGCTTGAATAAATTGATATTTATGACCATTGAGTTTGTTTAAGTCAAAGTTATCTTGTGCCCAATTAAGGTAAGTATTAGACATATCAACGGTCGTTATTGAGCTGGCGCCATGTAACGCGGCTTGCACTGATACTGAACCGGTATAAGCAAATAAGTTTAATAAACTTTTATCTTTTGATTTCTTAGCAACAATTTGTCTCGTTTTACGGTGATCCAAGAATAAACCGGTATCAAGATAATCCCATAAATTAATTTTAAACAAGGCACCATGTTCATTCACTGTGATCGATTGTTTAGATTTATCAACACGTTGGTATTGATTCTTACCGGTTTGCTTAGCACGTGTTTTTAATATTACTTTGTCTGTTGGTACCTGTAATACTTTTGGCGCCCAATAAAGCACTTCTTGCAAGCGTTTAGTCGCTTTTTGCTCATCAATAGTTTTCGGTGCGGCATATTCTTGAATAACCAAATAATCACCATAAATATCAATAGCAACATTGTATTCAGGAATATCAGCATCGTATAGACGATAACAATCAATTTGATTCGATTTAAGCCAGCCTTTTAACGTTTTAGTGTTTTTCTTTAAGCGATTGGCAAAGTCGCTATCTTCCTCAGAAAATGAGGATGCTGGATTAATCGCATCTTTTGCTAACTGTTTTTGATCGACATTATATAGCGCAAATTGACAATCTAGCGGACCATTTTTAAATTTATAACGCTTAAAGCTCGATAATTTAAGCATGGCAAGCAGTTCAACATTAGAGGTTAAGATAGCCACGCGCCAATCGATAAATTGGTTTTTAAGCTTTTGACCAAATAAAACAAAATTTTCAACAAGCTCTGGTAATTCACCTATACGTTCACCATAAGGCGGGTTAAATAGAATAGTACCTGAATGCCCATAAGCATTTTTCATATCATTTGTATTTTGACATTTAAACTCAATAAAGCGTTGTACGTTGGCATTTCGAGTGTTTTGCTGTGCCGTGTTAATAACACGTGGGTCTATATCAACACCAAAAACTTTCAAACTACTGTGTTGAGCATCATTTAAAGCTGTTGCTGAATCGTCTTTCGCTTGAATTAATTGCCCTTGCCATAAGTCTTCATCATGCTTTAACCACGATTCAAAACCCCATGAAGCGCGATGAATACTTGGCGCTTGTTTAGTCGCCATAGAAACCGCTTCAATTAAAATAGTACCTGAGCCACACATAGGATCGACTAAGGGTTTACTTGTATCGGCCAACCAACCTGAACGTATAATTAAGGCAGCAGCCAAATTTTCTTTCAATGGTGCAGCGCCACTGTGCTCACGATAACCCCGTTGAAATAAACCTCTGCCGGAAAAATCTAAATAAATAAAGACATGATCTCTGAGTAAACGTGCCTGAAAGCTTATTTGTGGTGTTTTTTTATCTACATTAGGCCGTTCATGGCCTTGTTCTCTAAATTGATCAACAATGGCATCTTTGATGGTTAAGCCACCAAATTGGCTATTACGAATTTCTTCACTGTAGCCGACAAAGTCAATAGCAAACGTAGTATCACTAGTAAAGTGTTCAAGCCAATTGATAGAACTTGCTGCTTTAAATAGCTGATCTTTGTTGAGTGCTTCGCCTTCACCAAGCTTTAACATCACTCGTGTCGCTAGACGGGTCCATAAACTAATTTTATAACCTAGCTCGATTGACGCGCTAAAATAAACCCCTTCTGGTTTTTGTACTACCTGTTCGCCGCCAAGGCTTTTGATTTCATCTGCGAGTAAAACCTCAATACCTGGCGAGGTTAACGCTAAAAATGGTTGCATATGTTCTTGCATTGTTTAATCCTAAAAGTTGTTCCTAAGGAACAGATGTCGGTAATTATAACTAAACTGTCGCCACACATAAACAAAAGTTAAGTATTGTTCAAGTAACATTCATTAAGTAGCCTGTAATTTAGCCATAACGAATGACAATTGAGCGAACGGATATTTAATTAAAAAAAGCGCTTGCTTTATCTCGGTGCTATCCTTACTATACGCCTCGATTTAAAGGAGCCATTCTTTTAAATCATTCTTGCAATAAGAATTAAAACTATTGTGACTTACCTAAGTAATTAGG
>TARA_R110001583_G_scaffold138602_1_pt1 | contig 12104 bp, 7 predicted proteins | sample TARA_R110001583 | Tara Oceans TARA_R110001583 (sample SAMEA4398432) | marine metagenome | biome: Polar Biome; feature: [MES] marine water layer (ENVO:01000295) within the mesopelagic zone...; material: water (ENVO:00002006), including particulate matter (ENVO:01000060) such as...... | reverse complement strand
CTCAGAAGCAGCGCCATCAACTAGCGGCTTTCTTTATCTTGGCCTTCACTGTCGCGACTATTGCCGTCGACAGTACTCCTGCGGCGCAGCCAACACCAACTGCGAACGCGGTCGTAAATGGTCCAAATGATGATTGAAGTAAGAATCCACACGCACCACCAAACGAAATTGATAAGGACCGGATCATGGTGTCGTATAGCCATGGCTTCCCCTTGCCTTTCATAACATCTCGCACGAAGCTCTTTGCTATTTGGGTAAGGCCATAGCTGATTACAGCGCACACGGCCCCAAAGATTGCGATGTCCGCCACAGTCGGAGTGGCGTTCACTGTTGCGATCGTGGATTGCTGGCCAGGATCTACAGTGATGGTTTGCGTTACCGGTACACCGCTATCGCTTTCGGTCCGTGTGCGTGTCTTTGTTACTGTTACTGTGGGCATTTTTCACCACTCTTCAGTTGTACGATTGTGCTGAGTCGCGTGTTGCGCTCTTTAAGGACATTAACTTCGTTCCACAGGTTTGTGCGCCCGCTACGAGCTTCAACCAATCCCCGCTTCATCTCATCGAGGTCTTTCTCCATGCTATTCAGGTGCTTGTTGATGCCTATAACTTCACCTTCAAGCACTGTCCAGGCTCGTGATGTCTTCCACAAGAAGGGCACCACAACTGCGAGAATAGACACGACTGTGGCCATAGCTTGGTATATCTGCCCATCATTCATCCTGCCATCGCGCCTTGTCGCCACGAAAATCGTAGTGCACGAAATTCTGGGACGGGTATACCCCAATCCCGCCTTCCAAACAACGGCCATTCTCAATTAAGCCTTCGATTACGACGGCAATCTCTTGAGGTGTAACGTCTTTGACGCGGATGTCTGCAGCTATGCCCTCTAGGTGTTGGGACTTTTTTGAGCCCCCGCAACGCTGGTTGTAAGGTTCGGTACGGAACCCTGAGATAATGGTCATGGGTTTGCCGCCTAGCTCATTCCGTATCTGCTCAAGGCAGACGCATAGCGTAACTAGACGAGGTAGCCATTCCTCAGGATAAGCCGTACCGTCCTTACAATCAAACTCCGAAGACTTGAAGTGTAAGGTTACAGAACTCACTTCTTCTTCGGCTTCTTCTTAGGTGCAGGCTTCTTGCCTTCCAATGCTGCCAGCCGTGCTTCGACTTCTTTAATCCATTCTTTAAGCTGCATGATTGATCCTAATTGATGGTAATGTCAGCAGCGTCAGAAGCCTGCTCACAGATTGCCCAGCCTTCGCTAGCGCCAGTCCAAACATATGTAAGCACTGCGCCGACATCGTTCATGTTTTGGGCGTCCTTGTCAGAGTCTGCAACCTCGTTGCTTACCACAACCTTCCATGCTTGAGTGTTGCCTTCCATAACAACGAATCGCTTAACCGCACCAACCAGTTCTTGCGGTGGGTTTGGAAGCGTAATCTCACGCTCACTGCCCGACGTGTTCTTAAGCAAGGTAAGTGGAACGGCAGGATTTGCTGTTACGTTCACAGCAGTCGTCGCGTTAAACTCCTCAAATTTATTACCGACAGGTGCCCCTGACTTTAATGCTGAAATCCAACCCATGATTATCTCCTATGATTAGTTGTTCTTTAATGCTTCGACTTGTGCGGAAAGCTCTTGTACCGCTTTGACTAAGGGGATCACCATGATGTCTCTCATGATCATCATCGGGTCCGTCTTCTCGTCTCCAGTATCATCGCCGCACGCAGCCATTGAAAAGGCTTCCTGCATTTCTTGAGCAATGAAGCCTGTTGTTTCAAGACCAGACTTTTTCCACTTGAAGTCGCGCACCTGCATGGCATTGATAATGTCTAGCCCAGCCATGGCGGTGTCTACAATGTCTTCCTTCAGTCTTCGGTCAGACGTGTCAGCGGCACTGAACGTACCAGAAGCGTCTTGTAGTTGGCCGGAAGCCCCGCCGTCGCCGTCATTGCAAAGCACGTAGACGTTGGTGCTACTAGACGGATCGTCAACACCGCACTGAACCTTCAGTCCCTTGCGGCTAACGTGATCACCGTCGTTGATGATCTCGGCCATGAAGCCGCCCGTATCACCAGTAATGACGGTCTTGCCGCCAATCTTAGTTGCCCCATTTGAATACAAGGCCCAAGCATTGGTGAGCGTTTGGTTAGTGCCAGCGGTGGGCGCTGCGCCGATATAGAGGGTTGAAGCGTCGGTGGTTGTGACGCTGGAGTTCGTAGCGGCTAATGTCGTGGCTTCGATGTCCATCATGTTGAAAGACGCCACCGTTGCGCTTCCAGCGGTGTTGCTGTCTGTAAACGTGGCACCGCCCTCAATATGAAACATTGACCCATCAGTGGCGGGCGTTCCGCTTCGTGATGGGATATCAATAGTTACCTTTTCGCGCATGAGCGTCGCTGCATCGATGGTGCATGTGCTGGCGTTTAGGTCGATGGTACTTCCAGCCGTGACATCAACCTTGGTTCCTGCATTGATCTCGAGGTGCCCATCGGCAGACGCATAAATCTCTTCACCACCACCAACGTCGTGGAACTTGAGCTTCGTAGTAAGAAGCAGGGCAAGCTCGTCTTCGGATGCGTCGTAGAGCACGCCTTCGCTGGCCGTAGCGCTAAACAGGCGCACGTCCACGCCAGTGTCGTCTACGCCAAAGGTCGCGTCAGCAGAAAAAGTCTTGGCACCGGTAAAAGTCTGAGTGCCAGACAGGTGTGCTGTGTCCGCGTCCAGGTAGGCGGACGCTACTACTGTGCCCTGCCAGGTCCCGGTGCCAATCGTGCCCACGCTAGTTATCTGTGTCTGCGCGGCGTCTACATTCAGCGTCACGGTGCCAGACGTACCGCCACCCGAAAGGCCGGTACCAGCAGTCACGCCCGTGATGTCTCCGGTTGGAACTGCGTCCACGTAAGCCTTGATCGCTTTCGCGCTTGCTAGCGTGTCGTCAGATCCGGAAACTGAAGAAAGGTCGGTGTCAATCGAAGTGACAGCAGTTCCCGCGTCGAAAGATAGACCGCCACTGATGTCTACATCACCCGCCACATCAAGAGTGTGGGCTGGTGTTTCAGTGCCGATTCCAACCTTTGAATCCGAGACGACTAAATCCGTGTCTGCGCCGGAACGAATGTGGATCTTTGCGAGCGCAGTGTTCACTCGCCCGATCCGCACAGAGTCCGCGCCTGTGTGACCAATTTGCATGTTATTGGCCGCGTCGATCTTCAAGGAGCCAGCGGTATCAATATGCGCTGTTGAGATCGCTGTCGGGGACAACTGAATGTCTCCGTCGATCTCTAGCGAATGCGAAGGGTCGTCCATTCCGATTCCGACCTTCCCATCGCTCACCACAAGATCGGTGTCCGAGCCTGAGCGAATGTGTATCTTGGCAAGGGCTGTATTTGTTCGGCCGATCCGAACCGAATCAACGCCGTCATCACCAATGTGCATGTTGGCGGTTGCACGAACGCGCAATGAGCCCGTTGTGTTTATGTGAGACGTTGTGGTGCCAGAGGGCACCATCTCCATGTCACCAGTTACCTTGGTGTTCTTAGAAGTAGGGCTAAGCGTTAGATCACCCGCAGTTGTGCTAATCTCTGTAGCCTGTTGGAACTCAAAGGTGCCGTCTGATTGTACGGTTTCTAGAACCTGTGCGTCTGTTGCGCCCGCACCTGAAATGTCTCTTACGCCCATGACTAACTCCTATCTGACTTTGGTTCCCCAAGATTCTATATCAAGCTTTGCAGCAGCCCCAATAACCTCAATCGCCACAAACTTATACGGCGCTTGCTCGAGTGACCCGGTCACGATAACAGCATCATTGTTTGTGTTGCCGTCGTATCGCCCGGCCTCAACAAAGTGTGCTGCATCATCAGACGCAGACACGTAAACGATAACGGCGTTAGCACTACCGCTCACTGTGTGATCGTGCACAATAATGCGGTGGTGCATGTCTTGGCCATCATAGCCGAGAAAGCCCTTAACCTCTGTGCCAATGGTCCCCCACGGCTTATCGCCATCTGAAACAGATGCGCTTGGATTATCGTACAACCAGGTCAGGGTGCCTGCCGCTACTGCTGAGTCGTAGACCTTTTGTCTGAGCCGCTTAGTTATTGCCATTACGCTTTCCTTGTTTTCTGATGTGCGTAGTGGCCTGGTCGCCTTTAGCAGACACCATTTTACGAAGTTTTTCAAGCTCGGTTTTAAGCTCGCCTACTTCTGCCCTTAGCTCTATGATTGACGCCTCGCTTGTTTCAATCACTTCGCCCAGGTGGGCCAGGATTCGCTTAGCAGACGTAGAGCGCCCGTAATGCTTGTGGTAGATGTTGTTTACGGTGCCGGTGCCGACGCCGCGTAGTAAGTCTAGTTTCATAACATACCTCTTATTTGAACATGTGTTGCAGTCTCTGAATCTCGTCGTTTGATTCGCGAAGCCTCTTGTATTTTAAAAGATCTTCTTCCTGCCTTAAGTTTATCCGCCCTTCTTCGCCCCTGAACTGTGGTGCAGGCTGAGCGCCACCTTTTAGCGCCCTTATGCGTAGCTGTTTGGCCAGCTTTAACACTCTCCACATTTGCGGGCTAGCTCCTTGACGTTCCGCTTCTGCATTCATTGTGGCAATCACGTCTTCTATGCGCTCTATGAGCGCGGCTCGTGCGTAGCGCTGCTGTATTGATGGTATTGGGTTCCGCCCCAGCCTCATCGCAGCTTTTTCCATTCGGTTTACCTGGCTCTGCAGGTCTCTTACTAGCCCTATAGACTCACCAATAGTGCGTCGACGCGTGCTTTCCTGTAGAAACGGATCTTGCTCAATAACCCTTGTGCCAAACATTGCACCACCGAGTGCGCTAAGCACAGACTGCGGTGGCTTGTCGGCCCCCGTGGGGTACGGCTCGTCAAAGAACGCCGCCATGATTGCGTTCCACCTTGGCCCACCGCTTTGCATTGCCGCTGACTTGAACGAGCGCCCCCAGTCCATGGCGTCGCGGCCATAGCGGGTCGTTATTTCATTCAGCCTTCCGTAGTCAGTTTTTGAGTCGTAGAGGTTCATCGCGAACTCTGCAGGGTTAACCTGCACACTTCCGTATGCGATCTCCGTAGTCGTGCTTAACAGATTGGCAAACCAGCCTCTGGCGGCGGCGTTGTTAGGCTGGCCTTTTTGGCCCCAAAGCGAGCCGTGTCCGGTTAGCGCGAGAAATAGCTGAAAGACCGGGTTGTTAAACGCGTTTACCTCAAACCTGTCTGCGGACATGACGTTAAATCCGCCCTCATCCAGGAACCCGAACGGGTATCTAGATGTAGACATCCGCCGGTAGCCTGGCAACTCCTTCCACGCCTCAAACGTTTCCGGGTCCGACAACATCGTTGCCATGATCATTTCATTGGCAAGGCCAAGCGCTCGAGCCCTTTCGGGGTGCTCCAGCATGAAGTTGATCATGATCTGATACATCTTCGTCTCGTACACACCAAAGGAGTTCTTCAGTGAATACATGCGCTCCCAGTCTGCCACCTGACCATAGTCAGGCCAATGCTTGAACAAGGTATCTTTCAGCTTTAAACCGCGAAGCCCCTTCACATCGTATAAATACTTTAAATACGCATACTTAAACGCCTCATCGGTGTGGTTGAATACGTTTTTACCAGCACGCAAAAACCGGTTTTCCGCAGATATGCTCTGAAACGGCACCGGAGCAAGCGCCTCTTGCACATCTTTGGCCACCTGCTTGACATCGGTGTTTATCATTTTCCTGACAATGCCCTGCTTAGACGCACTTGCTAGCTTATTGTCTGCCGCCCCTGCAGTGACCGCCTTCATTAAGTCGCCGCCGTCCAGGCTTCCCGTCGAGTACATCGACCGTATAGATATGGCCAGGTCCTGAGACGCATACATAGCAGCGTTTACAGCCTTCTCCCCCTCTTCCAGCACGGAGACATAATCGTCCATCCGCTTCTTGATGTCAGAAAGCCACTTGTCGACTCCGACATTCAAGCGAGTGTAGTCCTGAAAACCAGCCTCCTTTAAGAGACCCGACTGAACCAATCCCAGCGACGACACCTCATCCATAAAGGCGCCTGCCGCTCCTGGTGGACGCTTCCCGTTCCTGTAGTACGTCCAGTACTCGTTGAGACCGCCCCACCACTCATTTGAAAGAATAGCGCGGGGGTGCAGGCTAAAGGTTAGCATGGTGTTTGCTTGCACGTTTCTCGATGCGGGCCCCAGCGCTGACATCATCAGCTTTCGAACCTTGAACACCTTTGTCAATGGGTGGTTGTGTACAGCGTTCGCGACCTCGTAGACAGCCTCCAAGCCCAAAACAGCGCCGGCAGCCACCTTGTCCCACGTCAGCCCAGGTACATTTAGCTCCGCCGCCTCCTTAAGAACCTGCCTGGCCCACGCATGCTGGAATCGGTCTTCCAGCCCCATAATCGCAGCATCATTTCTGCGTATAAACATCTTGTCGGCGCTGTTCGCTAAATCACCAAAGATGTAGTGCAGATTGTCGGCCTTCTCGGCGAACTTAGCTTGATGCTCCTCTACAGCCTTAAAGCGAGCACGCATCCTGCTGACAGCCTTAGTCGCCTTTGCGTCTCCTGACACAGCCCCGGCGATCTTTCCGGGCAACTCCACCGCCGGCAACACAACCTTCTCCATGGCTACCATCGGTACGTCGCTCAGCCCGACTTCGTCGGGAATAGTTCCCATTCTGGTAGGCGTCTTCATCACGCGCATGTCTTCAAGGTTCAAGTGAACCCACTCAGCAGACGGGCCAGGCGCGATGTAGTCACCAGACGCCTTTACTGCGCCAGCCCTAATGCGCCCCTCGGCAACAAGCTGCTTAAACACCCTTGCTCTGTGCATGTTGTGTCGCATCTCAACACGGGCAAACAGCGCCGCCTCGTGTGGCGCAAGGTCCGCCACAACACCCTTTTTGCGCGCCTGCTGGTCCATCAGTTCTTTATAGGACCTGTCTCTGATTACGGACTGCTTGGATATATTTTTGTCCAAATAGTCCATTACGTTTCCGCCACGCAGGTACTTGTCGAACGTGCCCTGGTAAACCCTGGTCCAGTGCGTGAGCATGTTCCTTGTGCCGGCGGTGGAGTGCTCTAGCCCCATAAGGTTAATGTGCTCTGCCCAGTCTAGCGCCAGGCCAGCCTGCACGTCCGTTAATGTTCCTTGCAAAATTTCTGCTAGGTAACCGAGCTTCGGAGGCAGGTAGTTTCTGGGGTTGAAAAAAAGACTTCCTTGCGGACCAGAAAAAAGCTGGGCGTCTTTCATCAGCGCCCTGGTAAACATTGTTCTGTAAAAGCTCTTTGCATGGTCGACCACAAACACCGACGACAGCACGCCAAGCGGGCTCATGCGCGGTGTTGCCCCAAACATGTCGACCAGACCGACCTTTTCCCACGCTTTAAGAATGTCGGGCCGGGTTTTCACGATTTCCGGCAACACACCGTTCTTGAGCCAACTAAGAAACGCTAGCCGCTGCTCGTGCGTAAGCGCCATCATTGCGCCCTGCACAGCGCCAATGGGGTTGTTCCTCATGCGCTCAAGGTTTGCTTCCTCTGTGATGCGTAGCGTGGCCTCCATCTCAGGGGTAAACTTTCTACCCGTAGTGCGCTCATACTTCTTCGTTGGCTTTCCAGCCATGGCCGCCTGGTCCCGGCTTTGTCCTAGCTCGTCTGACAGGGCCTTAACGACACGCCGCAAGTGCTCTCCGCTATCGCCTGCGTTTTTGACCAGCCTGCCTATGGCCGAATCGGTAAAGTCGTATGCGTACAGCATAACGTCTTTCTTTTTTGCAACGGTCATAAGCGCAGGTGTTAAGCCCTTTTCTTTTAGCGCGGCCAGCGTAGCTGCGTCATCGCCAGCGTCGAACTTTCTAAGCGCCGCATTAAGATCGGCATCCGTCAAAGGTGTTCCATCAGCACGATAAATGGCGTGGATGTCCCTGTCTTTTCGCTTTACAGACTTTATGCCTTTAGCCACAAAATCACCGGTAGTCTTCACAACCAGTTCTTCGTCAAACAAAGACTTTATCGCCTCGAGCAGCTTGTTAGAAGTCACTGCTATTGTGGGCTTTAGGCCAGCAGATCGCGCCACATCAATAAACGCAAGGCCATCGGCCCTCCCTGCCTCATAAGGCCCTCGTATGTCGCCCTTTGTGCCAACCTTGCCCGCTGCAATCTCGGACTCAAGGAACTTAAGCCCCTTGTCCATTTCCTTGTTTGAGACCGCAAAAAGGCCCCGCTTACCGTCAGAAACCAGTTGAAAAATCTTATGTGTCAAATCCGCAAGCCCGCCCGTAGTCACTGGGCCAGGGCCACGCACGCGCAGCGCGTCAATCGACGTTTGGAAAACATAATTTCCAGCATCACTCAGCACCCAGTGTTTGCCGTTGCGTCGGACAAAGCCAAGGTCGTGCAGGTCAAACCCAACAACCTGGCCCCCACGAACGGCTGTTTTTGTTTCACCCGTAATGGTCTCATAGCGCAGTGTGCCACCATGCTTGTCAGTCACCCGGCCTGGAGACGGCACGCCGCGCCTCTTATCCCTGAACCTATTGAGCGCCTCTTCTGTATAGTCAGCGCGGTGCGACGCGACCGACTGCTTGGGCCCCTTTTTAATAGCCACCTTGGCTCGAGCAGCCTCAATAACAAAATCAAGATACTCGCCGGGTGTCGCAAACCTCACCTCACCAATAGGTCCATGAAACTTGTTTCCATTGACAAACTTCTCGTTACCCGGTGTCCACTCACTAAGGACGCGCACCTCATCGACCACAATAGTCGGGCGACCGTTTCTCTCTACGATGTTTACTGGTAGCTTGCGCTTGTCCTTAATTTCCTCGAACACGACACCGGCATACGCATTCTTCACAGCTATGGCGGCATCGTCGATCACCTCGCCATCTTCGACAGCCACGCGTCTTATTTTGCCACCGGGGCCACCAACCCTGGCCACACCGCCCCCTTCCCAGGCCACCTCCACCTCGGCTGTGCGGAAATACATCATAAACGGGTTAGCGCCGCCATCCATCATGTCGTCGAGGTGCCCCTTAGTGCTCACCTCGTTCATGACCTCAAATGCCCAGTCGACCACCCCTGTGGACTCCATCATCTGTATGAAGTCTTCCTCGAGAACGTTTACGGTGACTCGCTTACCGTCAATTTTTTTGGTGATGCCGTAGAGCCTTGTCCTGCGTGCAGCAGGGCTGTCAGACAAGCGCGTATCTGAGCGCGATATCTCTTGCTGTACAAGATTTAAAACCGCCCGACCGGCCTTCGACTGGTCTTCCTTCAGCGCCTTCAGCTTTTTGCTTGGCCGGCCCTTTCTGTCCACAAGCCCAAGGTCCTCTAGGTTGATGTAGTTTCCATCACCCACATCCACCGTGAACCTGTCTGGATCGACCACCTCGCCCTGCCATAAGTCGTCCAGCACGTTAGAAAACTCGTCATAATTTTCGGCAATGTATTTTTCTACATCAACCCTGCGAACACGCAGCTTCTTTTTGCTGGACTTGAGTTTTATTAGAGAGGTCCCTTTGGCGCCAAACGCCTCCTCTGCGGCCTCTTCGGTTGTGTGCTTAAGTATTGTCCGTATATTGGGCAGCCGGTCACCGTCAATAAGACGCCTTCCAATAGCGTCCATGGCCTTGACCATGTTGGTGTGCGTCTTGATTGTGGTCAAGTGTACGTCTTGATCTCCCTCCGTTAACTTGACCCTTAAATCCGTGCCGGCGTAGGTGTCCTTGTTCATGAAGTAGCTGGCCACCATCCCGAACCTTGAGCCAGACGCGGCGTGGTCTACTGCGATTTGAGCGCCCCGCCCCACAACCGGGCCTAGAATTGGGACGTTGTGGTCCAAAAACTTTAGGCTGTCAGCTATAATTGCCAGGCTGGAGTCGTACCGTATCGACAAGTCGGCCTCTGTCAGCCCTGCTGCACGCCTGACTCGTGCCCCCTCATTTCTGGCGTGCTCTATAAACGCTACAAACCTATGGGGTATAGAGCGCAAAGAGACCCACTCAGCAGGGCCAGCCAGCGTGGCAATCTGTGATTCGGTGTAACCATACGGCAGTATAGGGTCTCTGGCCCTGTCGTATTGGCGGGGCATGCCCTTAATTCGCTTCTGTAATTCTGTTTTGGTCGCGGCGGGCGGCCCATCGAAAGTCACACGCCGGTCTATTTCCTCAAGCACTCTTGGGTCAAAAAGCTCCACCTCTTCAGGGCTTAAAACGTCTTGTGGCCGCTGGTCTGCGCGCCTCGTCCTTATCTTCTGCCTGGCGCTCGCTTGTGCCTGGTCAATGCGCCTGACACGCTGCATGCGCGCTGCACCTGGCACCTTTACCTTTCCCAGCAAGGAATACCCGCCGGCGATGTCTAAAAAAGCGCCAAACGGGTCTGCCTTCACATACCCCTTAAACTTGTCCCAGTCCGAAAACGTCTCTATATAGAAATGCGCGACCTCTTTAAGGGCCGCTGGTGTCGTGATGAACAGCTTCCTGTGTGCCTCCTCGATGTGCTCTAACGACAAATCCTTTAGGGAAGCCCCAAGCGTAGAGTCTGTCATCATAAGGCGCTGTGCCGTCTTAACGTCGATTAGCGGGTTGCCCTGCTCGTCCTCTTTTACCCTGTAAATTGCGCGACCGTCTGGCCCCGCAACCTTTTCAATGAACCTGTCCCTATAAAGATCGTCCATTGTGCCATCTAAAACCGAGCCTGCCGCATACAAAAGAGGGGTTGTGAACACCTCTACCCCGACATCCACGCCCTCTTTTATCAGGCCCCATGTGCCGCGAATAAAGTTATTTACCGAGTGGGGCAGGTGGATCTTTAGTATGTCCAGAACGCCTCTTTGGTCTTGGTTTTCAATAAGCTCTATAAAATCATCATAAATAATGTCCGCCTCAGCAAAGCGCGTAGCGGAGTTCACAATCGCCTGAAAGTTCTGGGCCCGATGGTGCGGGTGCTCGTCGTGAGCCACCGCTTGGATGGTTGCGCCGATCCTAGACGCATGCTCGGTGTATTGCTGTGCGACCGTCAGGTCTATTAGCCCTGGTGTTGGCGTTATAGCGGTCGACCCAGCCCTAGCCATGTCCTCTGGGACCGGCATGTTTGTGACCAGCGATGTGCCCATACCTGGGTCGAACGCCCTGTTCAGCGTTTCAAAAGCATTATAGCCAGTGATGTGTTGGTGGCGCTGGCCTTCCATGTACCCCTTGGTCGCAGGCTTTAGAAACTCCAAAACCTCCCTTCCAACGGGCAACCTTCGTTGATTTTTGAAGTTTCTCCACCTCTCATTTGGGTCTGCCATCATCCACATGTCTATTGGGACTAGCTCGGTGAAGCGCAGAAAGTTGCTAAAGTTGGCTATCTGCCTTGCCTGTACAGTGTGTATTTTTGCGCGAAACCCGGTCCTGTGCTCCTGCGGCAAAAAGCCTTCCATTATTATCTGCTTATACTTGGCTTCCCACTTAACCCTGTTGGCCTCCCATCGCATCATCGCCTGTTGAATGGTGATCGACCTCTTTTCCCGCTTTTCTACCCAATCCTTGTACGCATGAAGCGACTTGCTCTTAAAGCTAACTGGCTGCGAGCGCCCATAAGCGTACTGCAGCGTCTCCACCAACTGGACCTTTAGCCTGTCCTGCTCTGTGCGAGGGTTTCCAAGCATTTCGTTCGAAATGTCGTATACCGCCTGCGCCATTGGCAGGCCGACCTCAAAGTCCATCACGTAAGGCACCTTGAACATAACCGACTTGGTTACATCGTGCTGCGCTAACCTTTCTGGAAAATACCTCTCATGTCCGAGCATCTCCCCGGCTAAAATTTCCACAACAACAGGCTTTGGGGCTGCCTGCATGTCCAAGAGCGCCTTGTTCCTGTCCATCGCCAGGTCAACTTCAACCTGCGAATTGAACCATACGGAGTTTCGCGCCTCCTCGCCGACCATGACAAGGCCATCGTTGTCGGTAAATGTTTCGTAGTGGTCTAGAAACGAGGGGTCGTCTACGCCAGTCGGGTCATATATTACATGCTCTGGCTTCCACAGGGCGCGTCCGCGAAACAGGGCGTCTTCTTGGTTTTCGAAAACAGTGGTAAAGTCAGGGACT
>TARA_R110001583_G_scaffold39908_10_pt1 | contig 12105 bp, 7 predicted proteins | sample TARA_R110001583 | Tara Oceans TARA_R110001583 (sample SAMEA4398432) | marine metagenome | biome: Polar Biome; feature: [MES] marine water layer (ENVO:01000295) within the mesopelagic zone...; material: water (ENVO:00002006), including particulate matter (ENVO:01000060) such as...... | reverse complement strand
AATCTTTTCTTTTACTTTAGTAACAAACTCAGACATTTGAGTAGGCTGTATAACGTCAGAAACATTAGCCATAACCAAACCATCTAGCTTTTTAGAGTTAACAATTAAATCATAAGCCGGAAAGAAGTCTACTGATTGTTGAAAATCTTCTTTTGTTTCGTATTTTTTAGTACGATCTGGTTTTTGAACTAAATCATCAAAATCAGTTTTTAAATCTGGTTTAGTAGTAGTTTCTTGATCAACATTTTTTGAAAATTGTTGTTTTGCTTCAATATCAACTTTTCCCTTAGCAATTGTAGTTAATTTTCCTTTGATACCTTCGTCCATTGCTTTCGCTATAGCCTTACTAGTATACTTATTTTTTATACTGTCATTATAATCTTTTATAAAATTATAAACATGTTTACCATTATCAAACTTAATCTTCTTAAGTCCTTTGTTCTGTAAAAATCTTCTAATTCCATCTCCTATTTGTGTAAAAAACCCGTCTTCAAATTTCAAACTACCATCCATTATAGACTCAGACATTATGGTTATCATTTCTTCCCCCATGTTTTGTCGCCCAACGTAAGGGTTCATTCTATCTAAAAACTCTTGATTAACTCCACCTTTTTTATTTACAAAATCAGTTAAAGCATCCCCAAGTTTTCTTTGTACATCAGCGTCTTGATTAATAGTTTTAAATAAAACAGCGTGTAAAAACTCATGGGCGGCTGTAGTTATTCTACCTTCTTTCGCTAAAGAAGTTTCTTTATTTATGTATATTTTTTGTTTACCAGTTTTTACGTCTTGCGATATAAATCCAAAATCACGATTAGCATTTTGCATTTCATTTAACGATTCTTTGTAAAGCTCTATATTTTCTTGCGCTGTTTGTTTATCTTCTTTACTAGCGTTAGGATTGTCTACAAATTCTTGGTTCTCATCTATTTCCGCTTGAATTTCTGCTTCTTGTTCTAGCATTAATTCTGACACATTCTCTTTAGTTACTTCGTTAACTTCTATTTCTCTCGTTGGATCTCTTTCTATAGCTTCGTCTACTTGTCTTTTTACTTCGGTTACATAAGCGTTGTAGTCTTCTATTTTTTCTTCGTCTGTACGTGTGTCTTTATTTAGTATTTCTTGTTTCTTCGTATTTAATTCATTAAACTTACTTTTTAATAGTTCTATCTCGCTTCTTTTTTGATCATTAGTTAAACTATTATCTTTGTTTATATTCTTAGCATCTGTTTACAAGTTATACCGATCAACATCGATATCAATCAAATCTTGTTTTTCTTGGTCTGTATATGTTATACTACCTTTTAATTGCGCGTCTTTTATTTTATTGCTTTCGTTAACAATATCATTTTGTTGTTTTTCAAGACTTAATCTAACTTCTTCCGAAAGGTTTTCACTATTATTTAAAAGATTATTAATATCATGTAATCTCTTGGAGTTTTCCGCGAGCGTTGTTAGTTGAGAATCAGATAAAAGATGTTTTGTAGTTGCGTGAAAAACACTTACTGACTTTGGACCAAAAGACATAAGTACACCATCAACAAAACCACTACTTGCCCCATCTAATAAATGAACATCTTTTTTTAATACATAGCGATCAGAAGCGTTACCTCCTACCGCGGCTAATGATTCTGAAAAACCTGATTGAAAAGCATCAGTACCGGTTCTAGTACCTAAATTAAGCATGTCGCCAATATAGCTTGACCAACCGGTTTTAAATGTGTTATCAATAGCCATATCATCTGCTACTCTCAAAACTTGTTTAGCTAATACGATTTCAGACAAAGCTTCAACTCCAAAATGTAGTCCAGCGGAAAGATGTCTTTGCCAAGGATCGTAGAAATACTCACCTTTTTCGATTTCTAGTCTTGTTCTTTCGTAATCTAATCCAGCACCTGTTGTTCCACCCACAAGTATAGGTGCTGTAACCCCACCACTAATAATACTTGAAGCAAATATAACTGAATTTCCAAATACTAGTTCAGCTGTGTATTGACTTAAATCAGTAACACTATTAATACCACCCAACCCTTTATCTGCCTCACCACCTAACTTTTGTTTGCTTATTTCTCTAAAGTCGTCTATAGCTTTCCGTCCATCTTCTGAACTTATATTTATTCCAGTTATCGAGTACCCTATTTCATCTATAGCTGCAACTGTATCAAAAACACTCATCGTTGTAGCTCCTGCAATTCTATATAACCCACCGTAATAATGGTCTGTAACAGATTGTATTGCCTTATATTGTTCTACGTTTCTTGCTACAAGATTTTTATTTTTAAGTTCTTCTTTTAATAATTGATCTGTATTTTTTAATCCTCTTACCCATATTTCACGAGTATCTATAAGTTGTCCATAATCTTTTAAAAGCCCGTCTATTTCTTTGTTTAACTCTTCTATTTTTTCTTGTTTCTCAACTTGCTGCCAATCTTCAGTATACTCAGATGCTATTTTTTCTTGCTTAAGTATTATAGATTGTATTTCATCAGAGTAAGGAAGTGTTATTTCTTTACCATCTTTATCTTTTAATGTCTCACCATTTCTTAAAACAGTACCGTAACTTACTTCTCCAAGATTTTTATCAATTTTATCTATTTCTTCTATATTGTTTCTCCTTGTTCCATCTATAATAGCATACCGTTTGCTAAAAACTTTTAATTTATCGTTTCCTTCTCCTTCAATCTTTTCCAACGCAGAAGATTCCTCCACTTGTTTTCTACTTAATCCATGTTGAAAAAAGCTTATATGTTTATCATAATGATTAACAACATCTTTTTTAAGTTTAGCTATAGTTAGTTTATCACTTCTTCTTTCAATAAAAGTGTTTTTTATGCCATCTATTTCTTCTGGCGTTAATTTACTACCTACTTCACTTAAGTCTTCGTAATTTATTTGATACTGTGTACCAAAGTCTTCCCACGACTTTTCCCTATAGTGTTGCGCGGCGGTTTTGTAATCTAAATCGTTATCTATCGCGTATAAGTTTGTAGAGTATTCTTTTAGTATCTCATCTAATAAATCATTTTGTAAGAATTTTTCTTCTTCTATTTCTTTAGCTGTTTCTTGTGCTTGTGCAAATCTTTCAGTTGAAGTTGGTACAACGTCCGTAGAGTATGTTGGAGGTTCGTAATATGTCACGGGCGTAGACTCAAGATCTTCTTCAGAAAAATCTGTTAATCCATCCCAAAGCACTTCTGCTGCTTTTTCATGCTCCATGTTTATATACGACATGTCTTGCTCGGTAACTATTGAGGATCCTGTCCCCATGTTTGTGTGTAAATCAGGTGTGTCTCCTAAATGATATAAGATTTTGTTATCATTGATTGCGTCTATTTCAGCACGTTTTTCTTCGTCAGAAATATTTTGCGCTTTTACTTTTTCAATTTCAATATTATAATGAACGTCATCCAAGTTTGTAACATCGTAAATTCTATCAAAGTATTTACGCTTTTCTTCAGCTTCTTTTTCAGTTATTTTTCCAGCTTTTAATTCTTGGTTAACTTTAATTATTTTGTTTGTTTTTTTTCGTTGTATCTCATCAAGAGTTTCTTTTGCTTTATCGAATATATTAGATACAAAACTTGATTTTTCGGTTTTCTCAGTTTGCCCAGTTAGTGATGTATTAAGTTTACCATACGTGGACTCCTCTTCTGTATCTTCTCCAACTGGCACATCTGGATTTTCCGCGTGCCAAGTAGTTTCATCAGCACGCATACCATGCGCTGCTTCATTGCCTTCTTTATGTCTTAATGGTGATGAGAATACTTTTTTACTCATATTTAATCTACTTTCATTTCGCGGTTATTGATATCTATCTAACATCATCTCAAAAAACTGTTTAAAGTCTTCTTCAATATTGTCGTCTTCTTCCATCATAGAAGCAGCTAATTTCTTTTTCATTTCTTCCTTAACTTTACCATCTGTTTCTGTTAAATACAACCTCTGGTATTCACCGTATTGCTCACTTAATTCCAATGGTACTAAAGGCATCCCCTCTGCATCTGTTTTTGTTAAATAGTAATCTACAAAGTTTACTTCTTGTGATCCTTCTCCATTTTCATTTCTTATCCTATATTCCTGATCAAGCATCGCGGCTGTTTTAATTCTGTTAGAGGTAATTTCAAGCTCATCCTTACTATTTCTAGATCCCACTTTAAATAAATTAGTGATTTCACCTAACGCTACCTCCTTTCTAGTTTCAAAGTTATTATCGGAATTTGATGACGTTTCATTTATTACAGATAATTTAAATTTATCATGGATATCTCTTATTTCTGATGCGTCTGTTGTTCTTGGAGCAGCCTTTGCTAACGCTAGGATTTCTCCAGGAGTTACATATCCCGTACCATCAAGATTTAAAATTTTAAATCTACCATCTTGTAATAAAGTATCTATATCTAATTCAACGTCATGACCTCCTTTATTTATCTTTATAGAATTTTCAAAAACTTTATCTCCTAAACTACTCATATAATTTTCTAAAAGAGGATCACTACCGCTAGACCAGTTATCTGTGAATCCTCCTAATTCCTGTAATTCTATATAATCATCTAAATCTGCGTTCATTTGTTGGATATAAGAAGTTGGATCTTCTCCATTGTTAACCATTTCATATAATGTGTTTTTTATATGGTTAGTATACGGACTAGTTTTTCTTTTTTTAAAGTTTTCGTCTACAGCTTTATATCCAAGCGTTTGTTTTTTTTCTTTTTGCTTTCTCTTTTCCACTAAAACTCTAGATATATTATCTAACCCTTTTATCCACGGAGAGTAATCTGTTTTAGCAGGAGTATATCTTTGTCTTACTGCTCGTATCATTGCTTCGTTTGCTGCCATAATTTATATTTTTTTAGTAATTTCCACCACTGAGTGAGTAATTTCCGGTATTTTGATCCATTCCTATACCTGTGCCTGAAGACGAACTACCACCTCCACCACCTCCACCACCTCCACCTCCAGTTCCACCACCTCCACTCATAGAACTTCCGGCTTGGCCAACAGCAGATCCAATTTCACCAATCATTTGTTCTTTTTGGGCTATGTTTTGGTTTATACCCGCTATCTTTGAACCGCTCATCCCCATCATGTTGGTCATCTTATCTATTTCATACTGTCTAGCACCTTCTAAGTTAGCTATTTGTACTGCTCTATCTTCTTGACTTAATCTAGATTCTTCCATAAGTTCTTGTCGGTTCATTCTAGCTTCTTCTTGTAATTTCAGTCTTCTATTTTGTTGTAATTGTTGCCCTATAGTTATTTGGGATTGTTGAGCTTGTTTAGAAGCTTGTCCACTTAATGCCTGTGCTAATCCAGCGGCGCCAGAAGTACCAGCCACCCCTCTTAATCCCTGCATTATGTTAGCTTGTTGTTGTTGGAATTGTTCTTTAGAGTAATCAGCAGCTTGGGTATCAACCTGCATCTCTTCCATAATATTTTCCTGTCCCTCAAAAATATTTTCTCTTCTTAAGGCATCTCTATCTATAGGCTGAAATTCACTCTTTTCATATTCTTCCCGCATTTCATCGAACTTCTTTTCTTCAGATCTTTTTCTTTTTCTATCTCCGTGTGTTGATGCTACCTTAACAACAGCAGTAACGACCATTGCCCCCGCTATCCAATAACTCATAGTTTTTTATTTTTAATTAATCCCTTATTTGTCTTATTCATGTTTAATTTTTCATGATATTCTTTATGTTCAAATAACTCCCACCCACCGTTTTCTTTATCTTCTCCGTATTGATCCCAAGTACCCGATGCTGTTTGTTTTTCAATCTTATCTATATCAGTTGTTCCATCTGGATTTGGATGCACTGTAACAACAACACTATCTTCTGGAAACCAACATATTCTTTTAGTACCCGCTTCGGTTAAAACAAAAGTTGGTGCTACTAGTTTTTGCACGCCGTGTTCTGTAGTACACCACATAACACCCTTCATAACAAATAAAGGGTTTGCTAAGTTGTGTATGGCTGTAAATCCAAAGTAACCACCTTGAATAAACATTTCTCTAACATATAATCCATCTGAAAAATAATGGTTGTACTTAGACGTGTTTGGGTATAAAACCTTCTCCCCACCGTCTCTTATTTCAACTCCTAAATTTTTATTATCGTTAGTAAACATCCTTTGTATTTCTTCAACCCTCTCTCTATATGGTAACTTACTTGGTAATTCCCATATTTTTTGTAACTCATTTTTTTCCATATTTAATTTAATTAGTAACTATATAGTTACACTTTTTGCCACTTATTTACTACTTTGGGTTATTTCAGAAGACAAACAAAATATCTCTGCTTTCTCTCTTGAGTTATTTTTAATCTTTACTTCTGCAAAATATCCAACTAATCCAGACATGTTTATTGAACATTCTTTGTTAAACATAATGAAATCATTAACACTAGGAATTGTGCCGCCGGGATTAATATTATCAACCTCCATACTAAACATTGGTGGGTTCCAGTCTTGAGAAGAAATACTAACTCCAACAGCGTTAAATATATCTACAACTGGACCTACAAAAATAGGAGCATTAAGCTGTTGATCAAACCCACCTAAAGTAGTGGGTGTTTGAAAATAAATCATATCACCTATCTGTAAAGAATCATTATCTACATCGTTTATAAATTGTAATGTTATCATATTTTATTTTTTAAGACGCTGCTCCTGCTGTTAAAAATTTGCTCGTATCTATATATATAGTTTGGTCAGCAGTTGGATATCTAGTAATAGATATATCTCCAGTTAAAAAAATTAAATTACTAAAGTTATCAATATATATAATGTCACCAACATATCCACCTGCGGTAAACTCAGCGTTTGTTATAGTTATAACACCAGCTGTTGTACTTCCAGTAACAGCGGATATTTTCGATGCCGACGTTGATGTGGAGTTATTGATAAACCTACATCTAGCTATAGCTCCTGCACCTATACCTTTTGTTCCATTTACGTCTGCCGTTGCTTGTCCACTTTCTATAACCGTTCTTAATGTTGTTGATAATTGTCCTAATCTTACCGTTGGATTGGCTAACGTTAAATTAATGTTTATTGCGCTTGATATTAAATCTATTCCATAAGCCCTAAACAAGATAACATGATCGTTACTCCAGGTTTCATTTCCGTCTAAAGTCACTGTTTTTGTAGTAGTGTTTATAGCTGTTATAGCCCTTAAAGCAGTTTGAAAAACACCGTTTACATAAGCTACCTGCATACCAATATATAAACCGTCGACACTATCTAGTATCAAAGCCGTAGAGCTTGTACCAGCTCCGTTAGCTACATAATTTCCGGTTTGCCAATATAAAGCATTAGTATTCCAAGTTCCATTAACGCAATCCGTTGTACACCCCGTAATATTAACACCAAAATCAGATGCGCTAGATGGAACTGTTAATTGCGTGTCTCTAAAATTAACGGTTGGCGCGTTACTTTGCGTATAACTACTTGTTGAAGAACCAGAGGAAGAACCCATAGATGTAGCGGAAATGGTAGCGATAGAAGTATCTGTCGTGAAAGTAACCACAGCGTTAGTCCCCGCTTGCTCTATTTCTTCCACGTATCTAAGTTTATTTTTCCCAAAACTTAACCGTGTATTAAAGTGTGGTTCTGGCCAAACGTAAACAGTATAAGTATCTCCACCTGATGCCGCTGGAAAAATAATACTAGTATTTCCCGGACTTAAATTTGTTAATCTACTCTGAGAACCGTATGTAGCAGAAAAAGTATTTGTCGAAAAATTATAAAATTGACCATTTGAAGATCTAGAAACTTGCAAACTAAATACAGCGTTACTATCACCAACAACCCGTACAGACCTACTAGTAGACGCGGTCTCCATTTTAGAAAAATCTATATCTACACTTGTAATCAAGTTAGTCTTAGAGGTCGCGCTAATAATTTTGTTTGTACCAGTACCTATACTATTATAACTCATATTTATTTGTTTATATTTTAAACCGTTTCACAACCATCGTCTATACACTCTTGTTTTGTTGCAAAGCTACCACCACCACCAACTACCTCTTCGCATGTAAAAACCGCAGGAGCTTGTATACAACCCATAGGTGGGTTATCACTACAAAGAGCTTGCGTAACTATACTCATGTTCCAAAGCCCTCCATGCAGAGCGCCAGATCCGTAAGACTCGATCTCGGCCTTAAAATCCAGCCAAGTCATTCCTTGGTATACTTGAAAGCCCTCGTTCATATACCAATCAATTATATTGTTCGCTGTACCGCCCATACCACCAAAAAAAGGAGTCATCGGACCGGATTGAGCTACAAAGTTACCGTTAACATCATACGTTATAGGATATCCAAACTGTCCATTTGTAGTGTCATATAGATTCATAGAGACCCACCATAAAATTCCCTTAACGCCACCGGTCCAATCAACACCGTTAATAAAGTAAGTGGAGGCGTTGTAACTTTGGGTAACCATGGTTGTTGAAGGGTTTGGATTCAGAAACGTAAAATATGTCGTGGATGCACTTATAGTTGGATTATCAAAATACCATATCCTCGCTTCTTCTACTGTTACGAATGTTTGACCTATATCTGTCCGTAGTGTTGGATTACTTGAGTAGCTCATTAACGGAAGATATCCCATAATACCATTCCAACCATCACACATAGTAAGAGTTGTACACTCGTTGCAGTTCCAATCACCACCACCACCAGTGTACAAACAGCTCCCATCATCACATGTTGCAAGTGGATCAAAATTTGTTGCTGTAGGATCGCAACAGCCAGGTGTTAGACCTCCAATACAACTTCCATCATCTATGGTTGCGAGTGGGTTATAATTTGTTGCAGTTGGATTTGTACATCCCGATATTGCTAATGCCATTTATTTTATTTTATATTTATATTTATATTTTTATTCCTGAACTTGAGTCACACAATCGTAATAGCTACACTACACTGAGAAAGTATAATACCTGAAAGAACATTAAAATCATAAACAGTTAGTACTGCTGTATAATTACCCGGTGTAATATTAGAGAAAGGATTAGACCATGTCCATGATGAGGTCATTGTAAGACCAGCAGCAGTAACTGGTGACGCTGGATTTGGTGCTATCCATTCCACCTCGGTTCCATCAGAACGAAATATTTGTGTGTGAACAGGTAACGGGGGTGTAGAGGTGGAGAAAGCGTTAGGGAAAAGTACCGCGGGATCAAAAGCTGTAGAATCTATTGTAAGATTAGTACCATCCCATGTCCACGTAATTGGTTGTGTAATACAGTCTATCGAGGGCGCGTAAGTGCAACTACCATCGTCAACCGCTGCAGAAGGATCATAATTTGAAGCTAAAGGATCTGTACATCCCTCTATAACAGAAGGATAAGTACAACTACCATCATCAACAGTAGCATTTGGATCGTAATTAGTAGCTAGGGGATCAGTACAACCAGGCGCCGCAGTATACGTACAACTACCGTCATCTACCGTTGCAGAAGCATCGTAATTTGTTGCGTTTGGATCTGTGCATCCTACAATAGTTGCAGTAGCGCAAGGTAAACACTCTCCAGCTACAAGATTGGTTACTCCTAATCCTTGAAAATTAAACGCAGCTGTATCTAATTCTTTACACGATCCTTTAATGTAATTAAACCACTTACCTTCTTTTTCTATAAACTCATTTAACGTTCCGTCTTCCAAATCTGTGTGTATGTCTTCCACATACCAGCCTCTCTTTTCGTATAAGTTGTAGTAATCATTGTCGGTTAAATGTATATCTACCTTAGTTTGGCTACCTTCGTAGTTTAAAGTATTAAAATTTTTAACAACATCTGGTTGTGTATTTAACACAGGTGTTATAGATGACTCTTCAAACGTGTTATAAAAAGTATTTCTAGATTCTGGAGTTGTTTCCTGATGGTGTTTCCATAACATTCCTTGCTTCATAGTATAATACTGATTAACACTACTGATAGCAAACTCAGGTAAAAACGATTTAAAACTCACCCATCCTTTTACTCCTTCGTTATAGGTTATAGTTTCTGCGTACGATGGATATTCACAACAATCTATGCAAGCTGTAGTGGCGTCAGGATCGTAATTTAACGCATTAGAATTAGTACAACCTATAATGTCTTCATATGAACAAGCGCAAAGTTCTTCATTAAAAATAGAATAAGCGGATATAACGTTTTCTATTACTTCTGTACTAACACCCCAATTAACGTTTTGGGTATCACGCCAATCCATTAACTCCTGCCAAGATGACCACACAACAGTCCCTACTGGCATCCCAGTGTTCACATGAATGTCATACGTTACTTCAAGTGTTATGTCGATTAGATGCACGGGTATTTTACAGCACGTTCGCCCAATTGCAACTCGCTCAACTGCAGCTCGTGGAAAACTACTATCTTCAAGAGGAGCTTGGTACTGTCTACTATCAGATGAATTAGCTCTAATTTGTTCTTCTTGTCCGAAGTCAGATAATGAAACTGTATCTTCAAACACGGGGTACGCTCCAAGGGAAGGACTAGTAGGAGGAATAGTTGGAGGACGACCGGTACTAGGACCAGATCCACAAAATTGATTTAAACATTGGGCTTCTGTGTAAACACCAGCCCCAGTATCAGCACAAGCGCCATCTGAACATTCCCAAGTGTTAGTACTAGAATTACCACAGTTATAACCGCAATCATCACAATGCCCTTGGCGTTCAGTATACATTCGTGCGTACCAGTAATCTTGGAACGGCACTTGTGCTTGAGCTGAAGTTAGTCCATTAAAATAACCAACCCAATCACTTGCTTCAAATGGGTGTTGGTGGAGTTGTAAAACTACTGTATCTCCATTACCACCTGTAACCGCGGTTTTATCATCACATCCAGCTGATGTAGGATAATATAGAGAACGTGCCCCTGCGATACCACGGGAAAAATCATCTCTATATAAGTTTTTAAACATAGTTAGATTATAATTTCCTTTATGTGCGTCGTAACTCCCAAGTAATACTTTGTTAAGTGGTAAATTATCTCTAAAATAATCGTGCATTCCAGCATCCGATATTGGAGTTAGTCCATCCATTGATAACCTTAACACCGCTCCTCTTTGTTTATCTGTAAAATAAACTCTAAATGATTCTGCCGCAAATGATTCTGGATTTTTAGATATACCATAATTACCTCTAAAAGGTTCTGCTGTTCCCAGCACTTTATTCGTAGCTAGTAATTGTGTGTTTCCATCTGCGTTATAAAGAATATCTTTGTCTACATATATTCGTATGATTTTATCTTCACAAAGCGTTATAAGATCTTTATCTCTAGCGTATAATTTTTGTATACTACCGTAAGATGGCATTAAATCCTTTGTTATTTTTTCAGCAGCAATGAATTGATTTAGATTGTTAATACCACTTATGGAGTTGTATATTCCAGAGTATATTAAACCATGTCTTCTTCTTTCTTCTTCGTACGGTTCTTCTAATACGGTAGATGCCTTTACTCCATTTAGAATATACGACTCATTAAAATCGTCTCTAACTCTATTAGACTCAACTCCATTACCAAAAGAAAAACAATTATAATATGGTAATCCAACTTTTTCTTGATGAGAATTATTTCTTATTATTAGTTTAGTTACATAAAAATCTGGACCAGTGGTACTTATTTCTGAAACTCTATCTATCACCGCGGTTGTATAACTACCATCTTCTCTCCAAAACCAAACATAATGAGTTCCATATATAGTGCTTTGATCACTCCAACCTAAAGCGTCATTACTGGTCGCGAGTGCTTGACCACCTGGGTTTGTTATTAAACCTGGGCCAAATAATTCTAATTCATTACCATCCCATGATTTTACTTTTAAAAACAAATCGTAGTCAGGCCACAAAGAGTTAGCTGAACTATAATTGACCAAACTATTATTTACACTACAACTAACTTTAGTACCTATAGGTGCTAAAAGATGGCCTTTATTACCATCTAACCCAATAGGTAAGGCGTCACTTGCTTCGTAATATATATTTAAATCAACATCCTCGTCGGCTTCTGTTTCAAATATAGCTGGAGATGTTGGTAAGGTGTTAGCTCCTGGCTCTATATAATCGTCAACAAATCTAATAACTTGAGCGGTGTCATTGTCT
>TARA_R110001583_G_scaffold87175_1_pt1 | contig 12111 bp, 9 predicted proteins | sample TARA_R110001583 | Tara Oceans TARA_R110001583 (sample SAMEA4398432) | marine metagenome | biome: Polar Biome; feature: [MES] marine water layer (ENVO:01000295) within the mesopelagic zone...; material: water (ENVO:00002006), including particulate matter (ENVO:01000060) such as...... | reverse complement strand
ATTGTTGCTGATCTCGCATCTGCCGTCATAGGCATAGCAAGTCAAAGCGTCCCACCGGGTCAGGGCTACAAGATCAAGGGTGTGCTCGATTGTGAGCAGGTCCGGGAGTTGGCTCGAATCAACGGCGAGCTTGGCCGTTTGGGTGGCCTATTGAAGCTATGGCTTACCGATGACGCGCGAACTGCCCAGTTCGGCCGGTCAACGATCCTTGCTGTTCTCAACAAGATCGAGGCGACGCAGGAGGAAATGGGTAAGGTCATGACCAAGGTTGTCATGCCGAGGTCTGAACCATGACAAAGCTATGATCGCTCCCCCCCTTATTTTTACGTCGGCGAGCCAGTTCTGCCTTTGCCCAAGCTGAAGACGCCATCATATCCCGCCGAAGCTCTGAGAGTTCATAGGGTGTAAGTCTTCGAACGGCAGGGCTTGTGGCGTGAGCTTTTCGCGGCAAGCCTTGATTGGTTTCGTCGTCAGGCAATGTGGATGTGTTCTTGTCCATACTCACTCTAATAAATAATCTTCAGCTTACACCGTTCGGTCCGATACGCAGCCTCTGTTTGCCTTGTGATTTCAGTTTTCAGTACAGCCACGCCACGAAAAAGAAAGATTGTCTGAGTACGCAAAATGCAGTACATTTGCATCACAAGATGCCGAATGGACATAGCTATGTCAAACGTGAAAGACGAAACCCTTTCAATTCGCACCTCTACCGAGATTAAGCAACTTTTACGGTTAGCTGCTGAGCGTGAGCGGCGTTCTGTTACATCAATGATTGAAATTCTGGTTTTAGAATACGCAAAAACGCATGAGCTAAGGCTGGATCACTCAAAGGTGGAACGATAATGGATGCTTTTTTTGATCAAGGGGCTCAGTGGATTCGCGCAGACTTCCATATGCACACTCGTGCGGATCGCGAGTTCAAGTACACGGATGATGATAGCTATTACTACAGCAACTACGTTGACGCACTGGAACAAGCAGGCATCCGCCTGGGCATAATCACGAATCACAACAAGTTCGACGTCAATGAGTTTAAGGCGCTACGCAAGACGGCCCAGAAAAAGGGGATTTCCCTTTTACCTGGCGTAGAGTTGTCTGTGAGCGATGGAGCCAACGGCATTCACACACTAGTTGTTTTCTCCGACGACTGGTTGGCGGACGGTCATGACCATATCAATCCTTTTCTGGGAGTCGCTTTTGAAGGAAAAATCCCAACTCGGTACGAGCAGGAAAATGGGAGATCCTCTCTGTCCCTGTTGGAAACTCTCAAAAAGCTAGAAAGTTACCATCGCGACTTTTTTCTGGTCTTTGCCCATGTTGAAGCACCAAGCGGACTTTGGGTTGAATTAGATGGAGGGCGCCTCTCTGAGTTGGGTCAAAACGAACTCTTCCGTCGTCGTACTCTTGGCTTCCAGAAGGTTCGCACTTACAACAAGCTACAAGAAAAAGGCAAGCCCTGCCGGGCCAAGGTCCAACAGCATCTTGGTGACTGGTATCCTGCCGAACTCGAAGGGTGCGATGCAAAGTGCATAGAGGATATCGGCCAGGGGAAAGTTTGCTATCTCAAATTGGGGGAGCTGTCTTTCGAGGCCGTCAAGTTTGCTTTGAGTAGTCCCGATGCGCGGGTAGCTTTCGAGCCACCTAAACATCAGGCATCGTTCATTCGTAGCATTCACTTCGATGGCGGTATCCTTGAGGGGCAGACCCTGCATTTTTCTTCTGAACTCAATACACTTATCGGCATTCGTGGTAGTGGCAAGTCGTCCATCCTCGAGGCGATACGGTATGTCCTTGACATTTCTCGGGGTGAGAAAGCTCAAGACACAAAGTATAAAGATGAGCTGATTCGTCACACCCTTGGTAGTGGTGGCAAAGTGACGCTAACGGCCTGCGATGTATACGGACAGGAATTCACCATCTCCCGCATTTTCCGCGAACTGCCAAACGTCTATTTGGATGGAAAATTGCAGCCTGGAGTATCGATCCGTGAGACTGTATTGCGTCGTCCGATCTACTTTGGACAGAAGGATCTCTCCAGCACTGGTGAAGGCTTCGAGACCGATCTGGTGGAAAAACTGGTTGGCGAAAAGCTCCGGGCACAACGAGACGAGATTGAGGCTCAGCGACAACATGTTCGGGATGCGGCAAAGCGCTGGCTTAAGCTCAGTGATACCGTTGAGCTTAAGCGGGACTACGAAGCTCAGCTTAAAGATGCCAACTTCCGGCTGAAGAAATTTGAAGAGTATGGGGTTGCCGACAAACTTCAGAAGCGCCTTGGTTTTCAGCAGGATGCCTCTGCGCTCGCACGCATGAAGGAGCGGGCAGATAGTTTTGTTATAGCCCTGGGGCAGTTGGTTGCCGAGCATGAAGATGAACTGCGTAACGCTACCAGTTATGTGTCCAAGCAGAATCCGGAGTTTTTCGCGGCCTACTACGCTGAGTTTTCCAATCTTGTCGCTAAGATCGAGCAACTCAAAACAATTGAGCAGGACGCACGTGCCATTACGGTTCGCCTCAACGCTAAACAAGGTGAGTTTGAAGGGGCGCGCACCAATCTTCAGGAAGAGTTCGCTCAGGTCGAACGGCAATTGGCTCAAGAGCTCAAGCAGTCTGGTATGAACGTGATTCAGCCGGACGATTTCCTTACACAGCAACAGCGCAAAACCAAGGCGGAGCAAATGCTGGATGCGCTGGCCAAGCAGGAAAGCCAGCAGAGTAGTATCCGTGATTCGTTGTTTACCGAGATCGACAAGCTTAACGAGCTTTGGTTGCGCGAGTTCAACACGATCAAGGTCGAGCTCGACCGTGTTAACTCCGGCCATACCGCTCTGCAGATCGATGCTGACTTCAAGGGAGACAAGGAAGCGGCCATAGGCTTCATGCAGCAGCTATTTAAGGGCAGCAACATCCGCGAAACTACCTTGCGTGCGGTCATGGAAGATTACACAGACTTCGGCGGGTTATTGCGTGCTCTGCCTCAAGCTATGGCCAAGGCGGGTAGCACCCCCGAGGTTTTCGAGAAGACTTTCATGCAGAGCCTGACTGAGCTCGTCACTTGGCAAGTGCCCAACCGTTTTGTCATCCGCTATCGTGGCAAAGAACTGAAGCATCACTCGCTCGGACAGCGAGCTTCGGCGTTGCTGTTGTATGTGCTAAGCCAGCGGCAAAACGACGTGATCATCATCGATCAGCCGGAAGATGATCTGGACAACCAGACTATCTATGACGACGTGATCAAACTACTGCGCGAGATGAAGCCGCATGCTCAATTCATCTTCGCGACTCACAACGCCAATTTTCCGGTACTGGGTGACGCGGAGCAAGTACATGCCTGCGAGTACCAGGACGAAAAAGTCACCGTGCAAAGTGGTAGCATCGATGCCCGCCCTGTACAGGATGCCATTATCAACATTATGGAAGGGGGCCAGGAGGCCTTCAGCCGACGTAAAGAGGTTTACAACCTATGGAAACCACAGAACTGATCGACATCCTTAGCCGGGGCGAGGACAGTCGCCATCAGTTCAAGGCGGATATTACCAATGTTGATGCCTTGGCTGCCGAAATTGTGTCTTTCAGCAATACAGCCGGTGGACGTATTTTCATTGGCGTTAACGACGACGGCTCTGTGCGCGGTCTGTCTGGTGCAGATTTGGCTCGCCTCAACCAACTTGTTGCCAATGCAGCTTCACAGAATGTCCGTCCTGCGGTTAATCCGGTAACGGAGAATGTACCTCACCCGGCAGGTGCCGTAATGGTCATAACTCTCGCCGATGGTGTCAATAAGCCCTACATGGACAAGAATGGCACCATCTGGGTGAAAAGCGGCTCTGACAAGCGTCGTGCGACCTCGCGTGAAGAAATCCAGCGCCTGTTCCAGCAAGCAGGCTTGGTTCATGCTGATGAAACGCCCGTAGCGGGCCTTGGCGCGGGCGATGTGGACATGTCTTATTTCGAAGGGTTCTTTGAGCAACAATTCGGAGAACCGCTTGCTCGTCACAACCAGCCACTACCGCAACTGCTGGCCAATATGAACTTAATGACCCAGGGGCAGCTTAATGTGGCAGGCAGTTTGCTGTTCGCCAAAGCTCCACAGTATGTGCTGCCAGCCTTCATTGTCAAGGCGGTGGCCTTTGTAGGCAACGAGATTGAGGATGAACGCTACATCGATAGCCGCGATATCTCCGGCAAACTAGCCGACGTATTCCAGCAGACGGTCGGTTTCATCATTGCCAATACTCGTGCCGACCAAGGCGAACAGGGGGTCAATTCCCAAGGGCAGTCTGAGATCCCTCGTATTGTGTGGGAAGAGTTGGTTGCCAATGCCCTTATTCACCGTGACTATTTCATCAGTGCTCCCGTACGTGTGTTGGTGTTTTTGAATCGCGTCGAAATCATCAGCCCAGGCCACCTGCCTAACAACCTAACTATCGAAAACGTCAAAGCGGGTAATTCGAACATGCGCAACCCTATCTTGGCGTCATTTGCTTCCAAGCTCTTACCTTATCGAGGATTGGGCAGTGGGCTTCTACGTGCTTTACGGGCTTGGTCGTCGATTGAGCTTACTGACGACCGTGTTGGGAACCTTTTCAAGGTCGTCATTTCGCGAGCAGAAGTGCAGCGGTAGATGAAATAGTGGTACTCAATGAGTAAATACTGGTATTAGTGAAAATACAGAAAGGGTTCTTGAGGTAATTAAATTTTCAATGGTGTTTTCATGGCATTTTGTCTGTTGCTTTATTTAAGTTATTGAATTTTATGATTTATATTTGGTCAGATACAATAGAGTGGGAATAACCCGCTTTCCGCATTGCCCGGAATTTTGAGCATTGAAATACCATTAAGCCGTAAGCGCTGCGTGCAGCCCACCTTAACTTGATAAGAGCAATCGAAGATGTAGATGCTGATGAATAATCAGCAAAGAGTATCTCATGGACATCTCAACGGAGTTTCTCACAAATGTATCTACGACGATTGAAGGCAAGGGGCATCGCCGTTGGCCGGATGAGTTGAAGGCACAGATAGTCTCGGAAACGCTTGAGGCTGGAGCGACGGTAAATCAGGTGGCACAGCGATACGGGTTGCGTCCGAACCATCTTTCAGGCTGGCGCAGACTTGCCCGCGACGGCAAGCTGGTTCTTCCGGCAGCAAAGGTTTCACCAGGCACTGTTGATTGTCAGTTTGCGGCAATAGAGCTGGAAACAAATCCCCGACATTCCGGCGAAGACGGTTTTCTTGAGGTTGTTTGTGGGCCGGTAACATTGCGTATTCCCTCGGCAACAAAACCTTGTCGGATTGCAGAGATTGTATCGGCCCTGGCAGATGCCCGGCGATGATTATCCCGTCGCACAAGCTGCGGATTTTAGTGGCGACCAAACCCGTTGATTTCCGTAAAGGTCATGACGGGCTTGCAGCTCTGGTTCAGAATGAGTTGGGCAAGAAGCCGTTTACGGGAACGGTTTATGTCTTTCGTTCCAAACGGGGAGATCGGCTTAAATTGCTGTACTGGGATGGCTAAGGATTGGTGATGACTTACAAGCGTCTGGAAGAGCACAGCTTCACCTGGCCGACAATCCGCAATGGTGTCATATCGCTGAACTCTGCGCAGTTTGAGGCTCTATTTTCCGGCCTGGACTGGCGACGGGTGCAAGCACCGACACTCCATCCTCCGCTGTTGGCAGACTGAAGAAATGGATGATTTTTTAAGCTGTTTTATGGTGCGAAGCGACTGATATTGCGTTATAAATCAGTATGCTTAATTTGCCTCAAATCGCCATTCCAGCCAGCCTCTCGCCCGAGCAGCACGCTGCCTTTGAAGCCTTGCGCGCGCATGTCATGGCGCTTGAGGAATTTGGCCGTCGTCAGGAAGTTCTTGTCCGGTGCCAACTACTCCATGTATGGACGGCCCTCTGAAAGCAAGGAAAAATAGAACTGCTGCAACTTGGTCAGGTGCTTCCATGTATCCGGCCTGTTGGTGACGGTGAATCGTCTGGCCCTGATGAAGTCCGCGGATGTCGGTTCCGATCAAATAAACGCGGTCAAGTGGCCGCTTGGAAAGTGCTGGAGTGTCCAATATCCCGGTAGTGACCGGTTCACATCAATATCTGCTCACCTTGCTAACCTGTTGTAATCCCTTGGGATCTAAAAACGGTGTGTTCTATACCGCAATCGTTGTTGCCCGATATATTTCCTTTTTGGTCATTAAAGCCCAAGCGATGCGCGCGGCTTTGTTGGCCATGGCGATGGTTACAAGCTTCGTCGGTTTACGTTCCAGCAGCCGTTTCGCCCAATCGGCCTGCCGTGATGATTTTCGGCGCACGATTTTCAGCATGCTGGTGGCACCTATGACAAGCAGCTTTCGAATATACCGGTTGCCCTGTTTCGATATCCGGCCCAATCGTTCCTTACCGCCACTGGAATTTTGTCGCGGCACCAAACCGAGCCACGCAGCAAACTCCCTGCCGGATTTGAAGAACGAAGGATCAGGCACTGTGGCCGCGATCGCACTGGCAGTCAGGACGCCGACACCAGGTATGGAGGCCAATCGCTGGCTAACCTCATTTTCCTTATGGGCAGCCTTGATTTCCCGATCAATCTCGTCGATCGCAGCTTTATTGGCCTGGAGCATGGCAACCAGTGGCCGTAATGATGCGCGAGCCAATGCCGGCAGGCTTTCATCTTCGTCTTCCATGATGACATCAACAATCCGGTTCAGTCGTTCCCGGCCCTGGGTGGCAATCAGCCCCATTTCGGCCATGTGGGAACGCAGTGCGTTGACCAACATGTTTTGCTGGCGGATCAGAAGCTCGCGGGCCTTGTGCTGCATCAGGGCGGCCTGCTGGTCTTCCGATTTGACCGGCACAAAGCGTATGCTCGGTCGGCCGACAGCTTCACAGATCGCTTCGGCATCAGCTGCGTCGTTCTTGCCGCGGCGAACATACGGTTTCACATAGGATGGCGGGATGATCCGGACATCGTGCCCGCGTGCTTCGAGCTCCCGGGCCGAGTAGTGGGCTGTGCCGCAGGCTTCAAGACCGATCAGACAGGGAGGGAGATCCGAGAAGAATGAAAACATTTGCTGACGACGCAACTGACGACGAACTGTCACGTTCCCTTTGTCGTCGACACCGTGAATCTGGAAGACATTCTTGGCCAAATCCAGGCCGAGCGTGCTAACTTTCATCTGTGGATGGCTCCTTATAGTGTTTGCCCAACTGACCAATGCACTATGGCACATTGATGCCGGTTTGTGGGGGCCGTCCACACCATCAAATAACGAGAAGTGCAATGCCAACGGGCGGGATGACGAAGATACAAAACTGAAGCACGACTTAGTCAGAATGAAGCTCGTGGGAATGGGAGCTGGTGTCATTTTTGGCTTGGGTTCCCTTAGCACGGAAGACAGTTGGTCCTTGTACTTTGCATACCTTTCCTTCGCCGCTGCATGCGCTTTGAATTTGATCGGCTACTACCTTTACATTTAGCTACAATTGAACCCTGAGTCACATACTGAACAGCGCTCGGACTTTAATATCTCATTAGGGGAATGGGCAGTCTGGTTCTTTATTTTGAGTGTGGTTCTGTTCGTTTGGAACGGTGCGATGCTGTTTTTCAATTAGACCTGTATCACTACACAGCAAGCAAAAATTCACTATTATACAAGGGCATGAAAATCCAACCTTCGGTGTTGCTTTGGCGCGAAATAGCTGCGCGGGTGACACAGGTGCTGAACCAGTTGATCAAGGCCCAGGCTCCTCCCAGCAGAAATTGCGCAGCAATGGCTTGTGACAGATCTTCCGGCAATTTTTAAGGATCACGCGGGAACAAACACTATTATAAATGTTGGTTTCTTTGCTGCTCAGAAAGATGATCAATCTGCAAACCGCTTTTTTGCAGTGGTTTTCTGAGCTGGTCCACTCCGTTTTGGCGTAACATTTCTCCAAACGACATCACATTTCGTTTCCTGTCATTATCCGAAAGTGGCGGTACAAGCAGCTTTGCTTTGACAGCTTCCGCCGCTTCTTTTGCCAGCGCCATCGGTCGGTTTTCCTTGGCCACATGCGCATCCGTCGCCGCAATAACGATCCGATGTTTGGGCATAAACCGCCGCAGGTTTTCGGCCACGGGCTTCAGGTTTTCTGCTTTTACCGCCCAAACGACCGGCTTTTGTGTGAGACGGTTTAGCTCGATGGCACTGATCAGGTCATCGGCGATCAGAATTGGCTCTTTCTGATTTCTGGAGAGGCTGCCACCGACGACATGATGCACCCCTTTGTCGTCGCCCGGCCCGGCTAGTATTTCACCCGATCCGTCTTTATCAATTCGGTATATCGCACAAAGGCGATTTCCGCTGTCTCTAAGCGGCACAAGAACCTTGCCGTCTTCGTCCACACGATAACCTGCCCAAGCCTTTGCCGTTCCCAATTCTGGCCGTGCCGCAATGGTTTTTTTGTCGGGTGTGGATGCCTTTTGCCAGACAAGCCATGCATCATCGCCTACCGGTGTGGCCAGTTCACTGCGCAAGGCGGTCATGGTCGGAGCGGTAGCAGGATCTTGCCCGATTTCGGCTTTCCAGACATTGCGATGCGTCTCGATGGTTCGGGTTTGTAGTTGGCCCTTGTCGTCACGATAACGTTCCTCGACCTGGACCTTTTTCTTCTCGGCAATTTCAAGTGTGATGCAGTCGCCTTCGGCGGCACCCGATTGTCTGACACTGTCAGCAATATCAACCCCCCAGAGAGTGCGTTCGGAGCCGTCAGCGTCTTGCAGCTTCACAAAGCTCGATTGTGATTTCCCGGGATCAAAATTGTAAGGGGCGTGGCCCAGCTCCAGCAGTTGGGCGGCATTCAGTGCTGATCCGTTTCGGGCATATTCATTGAATGTGGATGCCTTTTCTGGTCGGACGATCTCCACTCCCGGTTTTGTCGCTTTCTCCCTGTCGTCGGGCTGTTCGGCGGCATCCAGTGCCACAATAATCCGGGCGTCACTGTTGCGTTGCCGGATCTGTTCGGCCAATGCGGCCCAGCCATCGGGTTCGGTGGGCACCATCACCGGACAGTTTGTCGCCCGATGTAGCGCCGCCGCATCGGAATAGTCCTGGGCGATGAGAAGGGTGTCCTTGTCCTGGCGGTTTTGCGGATCAATCCTGTGCATCAGCACTTGGTCAGGTGGGTTTTCCCGCACCAGGTGTTGTTGCCCCTGTTTATCGATCAGAATCACGTTTTCGATCCGGCCCGCGCGATCTCTCAGGGGAACGGCGATGTTACCATCCGCTGTCAGCTTGACGCCATAGCCGCGCAGGCCACTGGCTTTGAGCCATGCAGAATTATCCGGCTTGGCCCAGTCGGTGCAGGCATCCCAGACCAGAAAAGCCTTATCATCGGTCGCTTTGGCAAAGGCACGGCGAATCTCGGTGGGATCGTCCTGGTCGGGCACGGGCACAATTGGCACATTGGGCTGGCGGGGCAGGCTGCTATCGGCAATGATTGCTTTACTGTCCGGGTATCGCTGCTGATGCTCTTTGAGCACTTGGCGCATATCATTAGGATCAGCCAGCACAATCACAGGCCGCCGTGTGGCATCATGGATTTCGACGGCATCGGCATAGTCGCTGGTAAAAATAACAGGGCCTTTGTTGATCTGCTTTTTGGTATCAATGAGGTGAACCAGCCCGCGTGCCCCGGTATGGCCAATATCCAGCCTTTTACCGTCTGGCGCATAAAGCCGCACCGCCTGCATATAACCATTGCGGTCCTTGAATGGCACCAGCAGATTGCCGTCTTCATCCAGGCGGCAGCCCCGACCGGTGGAGCGGGTCTCTGCCAGCCATGACAGTGGTTTTGCCGTCGCCCAGTTGCCTGCTTTCTTCCACGCGGCCAGCGCCGGATTAGCCACTTTGGTCACCGGTGTGGGCCGGTTATCGCCAAACACCAGGTGCAGCAGTTCCTGCTGGGCAATCAGGAACACCATGGCCAGCGGATCGCGATAGGCTTCACTGATCAGAAACAGTTTCCAGTTTGACAGCGAGCGACCGAGCAGGGTGCTGCGGGTCGGGACCAGCTTGCGGGTGCCGAGATATTTGCGCCAGAGCGGCGGCATGGCAGGATGGCGCAGGGTCGGGCGGTGCTTGTAACGCCGTTTGGGCCGCTGCGGTTTGCTCTGAGCGGCTTTCTGTTCCTCGACCGGCGGCTTGAACGTCCCCAGTTTCTTTTCCAGCGCCGCCTTGCTCATGGAACGATCCAGTGCGGAGGCCTTCATACCTTGGCCATCCGGCCCGAGCAGGACAAAGCCGTTGCCGCGCTTTTTAAGTGTGATGTCGTACTCACCCAAAACGTCATGCAGATCCTGCCAGCTTTTTGCTTCTGTGGTTTGTTTCAGAATGTCATCACGATGGCCAAGCACATGGTTCTGGAAACTCTGCTGCCAGGTCTGGGATTCATAATCCCGCGCCGAGGGCGAAAGCTTGGCACTGTTATCCATACGCTGCGCCATACCGTTATCGACAAACAGGCCGTATTTCTTTTCAAGCTGGCGCGAGACACGATCCAGAATTTTAAAGTCCCTATACGGGGTGACGAGCTGAAGCGTTTGGGGATGCACCCGGTTAAAGGCAATGTGCATATGGAAATTGTCGGTATTGATATGGGTGCCTGCCACATATTGATGTTCGGCAAAGCCAAGCGCTTTGGCATAGCTTTGGGCAATATCCTTGAGGTCCTGGTCAGACAGTCTTTCTTTCTCGCCCGGACGGAAAGAAACAATCATGTGATAGGACTTGTCTTTGACGTCAGGTTTCAAACGTCGAACGGCATCAATTTCGACCAGGGCGAGATCAAGATCCTCGCGCTTTTCGCCCGCACCACAATTGGCAATCCAGAACCTGTCGAGCTTCTCCCCGGGTTCTTTGGCCGCCGCAATGTAATGTGCCAGTTCCTTGTAGTTATCGGCGATATTGGGGTCTTTGGGGATCTTCTTGGCAATCATGGGGCTTTGTGCCGGATGGAATGGTCGATCTGTCGCACCAGGTCTTTCAACGCATTTTGCGTCCCCTCGATCTCGACAATCAACTGATCAAACTTGGCCAGCAAATCGGCACTCAGCGGTTCATCGAGTGCGAGCTTGAACAGGTTACCCAATCGCGCCTGATCGGCATTGATCCTGAGCAGGTCGAGAATGGCATGGGAGGCTTCAAAGTCGCGCGGATCGGGCAATTTGCTGTTCATCAGCAACCGTCGTAACAGTTCGGATCGGCTCAGGCGCAACTGGTCGGCCAACTGATCAAGACGTTTGCTTTCGGCTTCGGGCAAGGTTACCAGCAGGCGTCGGTTATGTGTCGCCATGGCAGGTCTCGTTGTTTGAACCATGGATATGCGCCCGACCGGGGATCGGGCAATCTTCGGTATCGCAAAAATGCGGGCGAGGGTGACCGCTGGCAAAATCCCGCAGCGCCGATCCCATATTGTAATGAACGATCACGCTGTTCCACCAGGCAGAGCCCAGTTTGGGCACGGCGGTTTTCTGTTCGGCGACATAAAGACAGTGCAGCAGGGTGGGCAGATCAAGCGACAGGGTGGTCTCGCCGGATTGCAGGGCAAAAACCAGAGCAGGGCCACAGTCTTCACAGAAAATATCCTGTGCCTCGTCAAGCCGGGCGCGCGCCTGGAAAATGGCGTCGGGGGAGGGGTCGGTCATCATCATGATCCTTAAATATACGGGTTAAAGATGCCGGTGGCCCGCATCGAGCCACCGGCAATTGCTCACATCGCCACTTGCGGGCGCTGTTGCTTTTGTTGTTGTTTCTGCTGTTGTTTGGGCGCGGGCAGGGAGCGGGTTTTCTGTTTTTTTTGCGTAAGACCCAGTTCCCTGATCTGCTGCTTGACGGTTTTGGCGAAGCTATCCATGCCGCGCGCCCCATGCAGATCGTTAAAGTCGGTCAGCCCGGCCTGTTTCTCCGCTGGCGAGAGATTGGGGCGGATAACGGCGGCGTCTGTGAGGGCTGCTGTCCGCTCAGCCCCCTTGATACCGGGATTGATGCCCTGTCTGGCTTCGACCTTGTGATCATCATCCGCCGCAATCACCAGCGGGCGCTCGGGGAAAGCCTTGTGCAGGGCTTCG
>TARA_R110001583_G_scaffold186937_2_pt1 | contig 12126 bp, 6 predicted proteins | sample TARA_R110001583 | Tara Oceans TARA_R110001583 (sample SAMEA4398432) | marine metagenome | biome: Polar Biome; feature: [MES] marine water layer (ENVO:01000295) within the mesopelagic zone...; material: water (ENVO:00002006), including particulate matter (ENVO:01000060) such as...... | reverse complement strand
GCACTGACGCCGGAGTAGGGTGAGGAGGAGTCCATCCCATTGGGTGTGCTGTGGCTTCCCATCATATGCACATGAACGATGCCCCAAGGCACATCAATCAACCCCGGCACCGCTTCGCGCCGGGCCGCCGTCGCGGGTGCGCCGTAGGCTTACAACGCGCTACGCAGACACACTCACCCCTCACCCCTCACCCTTCACCCTTCACCCTTCACCCTTCACTCTTCACATCAATGATTTTTCAATGCGATCCAGCGTCGTTGTCGGTGGCTGTCCAGGCCTGCTTCCAGCAAGGTCATTGAACGCAGGGCGTCGTCGACGCTTACCGGTAGCGGTGCTTTATCGCGGATAGCAGCAGCAATGCCTTGGTAATAGGCAAGGTAGTCCCCCGGCAGGGTCGCAAGTTCACGACGCGTTAGCGGTGCGTTTTCACCCTCCCCTTCGCGCAGTGTCAGAGTGCCATGTTGATTATCTTCGCCCCACTGGGAGGTCGGCACTTCGCCTGCTTTTAAGCGATCCTCTTGAGGGTCTAAGCCATATTTTATGAAGCTACCTTGGGTGCCATTAATCCGGAAGCGCGGTGTCGGTTCGGCCACCAGCGTGCCTGCTGCCAAGGTAACGCGAAAGCTTTCGTAATCAAGCAGCGCGAGGAAGTCATCGTCGGCCTGGGCGCCATCCCGCAGCGCGCCGAGTTCCAGCAGAATAGCCTGGGGCATGCCAAACAGCTCGCAGGCTTGATCTAATAAATGCGGCCCCAGATCAAACCAGATGCCACCACCGGGGGTAGCCTTCTCGCGCCAGCGATCGCGCACTTCCGGGCGGAAACGATCGAAATGGGATTCGAAATTGACCAGACGTCCTAGCGTCCCCGCCTCAAGCAGGGCCTTAACGGTCAAAAAATCGCTGTCCCAACGACGGTTGTGAAACACCGACAATAGACGCTCTTTATCATCCGCTAACTTTTTGAGCAGCTTTCCTTCCGATAAGGTGACCGTGAACGGTTTATCGACCACTACGTGCTTACCCGCCGAGAGAGCGGCTTTGGCTAGGGAAAAGTGGGTATCGTTAGGAGTGGGAATAACGATCAGGTCAATATCACTGCGCTGGCAAAGGGCTAATGCCTGAGCCTCTACCTCAACATCGGGCAGTGACGCCTGCACCTTGGCGGCATCGCTTGAAGAGACCGCAACCAAATCCAGACCTTCCGTGGCCTGGATCAGCGGTGCGTGGAAGGTTTGGCTAGCGAAACCGTAGCCGACTAATCCAACGTTTATAATCGCCTTCATTTGATTCCTTAATCGGGCTGATTGTGTGTTTCAGTTGCGTATTTCAACTACGTATAACTACGTATATCAGTCGAGCTTGCTTAGATCCCGAACAGCCCCTTTGTCAGCGGAGGTCGCCAACAGCGCATAGGCTTTTAGTGCCGGAGTGATCTTGCGGGGACGCTGCTCGGCAGGCTTCCAGGCAGTGACACCCTTGGCGTCCATCGCCTCACGACGAGCCGCCAGCTCGGCATCGGTCAGTTTGACGTTAATCGCCCGATTGGGGATATCGATGCGGATCAGGTCGCCCTGCTCGATCAATCCAATCGCGCCGCCCGCCGCTGCTTCAGGGGAAACATGGCCAATAGAGAGCCCTGAAGTGCCGCCAGAGAAGCGCCCATCAGTTAGTAGCGCGCAGGCCTTGCCTAACCCTTTGGATTTAAGATAGGAAGTGGGGTAAAGCATCTCCTGCATGCCGGGGCCGCCTTTCGGGCCTTCGTAACGAATCACGACGACATCTCCCTCTTTGACTTTATCCGCCAGCACATCGGCGACCGCCTGATCCTGGGACTCCACTACATGGGCGGGGCCTTCAAAGACCAGGATCGAGTCATCGACCCCAGCGGTTTTGACCACGCAGCCATCCAGCGCGATATTGCCGTAGAGCACGGCTAAGCCGCCCTGCGGAGAGAAGGCGTGCTCAAGGTCACGAATACAGCCGGTGGCACGATCACCATCCAAACTCGGCCAGCGGGCACTTTGGGAAAATGCCACTTGGGTAGGGATGCCACCCGGCCCGGCTTTAAAGAACTCAACCACTTCAGCGCTTGGCGAGCGCATGATATCCCACTCTTCCAGCGCCGCTTTCAGGCTGTCGCCATACACGGTGGGTACCGAGGTATCCAGCACTCCAGCACGATCCAGTTCCCCCAGGATGGCCATAATGCCGCCTGCACGGTGGACGTCTTCGATATGGTATTTCTGGGTATTGGGCGCCACTTTGCAGAGTTGGGGCACTTCACGGGAGAGGCGGTCGATATCGGCCATGGTGAAGTCCACCTCGGCTTCCTGGGCCGCCGCCAGGAAGTGAAGAATAGTGTTGGTTGAGCCACCCATGGCGATATCCAGGGTCATAGCGTTTTTGAACGCCGCCTTGGAGGCAATGGCACGAGGCAACAGGTGGGCTTCTTCGCCTTCGTAGTAGCGCTTGGCCAGTTCGACAATGCGATGGCCAGCAGTTTCAAACAGACGACGACGATCCGAGTGAGTCGCCAGTACGGTACCGTTGCCGGGCAAGGCCAGACCCAACGCTTCGGTTAAGCAGTTCATGGAGTTGGCGGTAAACATACCCGAACAACTGCCGCAGGTGGGGCAGGCGCTGCGCTCTACTTCCGCCAGAGTTTCATCATCCACGCTGTCGTCGGCAGCCATGACCATGGCATCGACGAGATCCAGCCCGTGGTTGAGAAGCTTGGTTTTACCCGCTTCCATGGGCCCGCCGGAAACGAAAATAACGGGAATATTGAGACGCAGAGCGGCCATCAGCATTCCTGGGGTGATTTTGTCGCAGTTGGAAATACATACCAACGCATCGGCGCAGTGGGCGTTACACATATACTCAACGCTGTCAGCGATCAGGTCGCGGCTGGGCAGCGAGTAGAGCATGCCGTCGTGGCCCATGGCGATACCATCGTCCACCGCAATGGTGTTGAACTCTTTGGCAACGCCCCCGGCTTTCTCAATCTCCCGCGCCACCAGTTGGCCCATATCCTTTAAATGCACATGGCCCGGCACAAACTGGGTAAAGGAGTTGGCTACCGCGATAATCGGTTTTTGGAAGTCGCCGTCCTGCATACCAGTGGCGCGCCATAGCGCGCGGGCGCCGGCCATATTGCGGCCAGCGGTGGTGGTACGTGAGCGATACTCTGGCATGGTGTCCTCTACTCTCTAATAAATAGCTAGGCTCTATTTTTAATTAGCCCACAGCAAGCAAGACTGCGGACTAGGCTAATTCTGAAAAATATCAGTGGCTTTTGATTGTGGCATGAGCAATGCACAGAGACTAGATGTGGAAGCTGGATGTAGAGGCTAAATCACGAGACACGATAGAAAGTAAAGCGCCTTCCATGGCGTCGGTTCATCAGAAGGTCGCCCACGCCTCTTCGGCTGGCTGGGCTTGGGCAGTATGCTGAGCTGGGGAGTTGTGGGGCGAGGCTAATGCGGAAGGCGACGCTAATGAGGGCGTGGAGCCAAGCCCGACTTGTTTAAGCAAGCGCTCGCGGGCAGTCTCACTGCTCTCTTCGGCAGCGCCCTCTAAGCGAAAGGCGGCAATAACGTTGGCCAGGCTCAGAGCTTCGCGGGTGAGGTCTTGAGCAGCGCTGGAAATCGACTGTACCTTGGAGGCGTTCTGCTGGGTAACGTGATCCATCTCCGCGACCGCGGTATTGATTTGCGCGATACCGTTGCTCTGCTCATCGGAGGCAGTGCTGATCTCTTCCATGATATCGCTGACTCTCATTACCTGAGTCACTACCTGATCGATAGCGGCTTCGGCCTCTTTCACCGCCTGGGCACCGCCGCTAATCTCCTGGGAAGAGGAGTCGATTAAACGACGAATGTCGCCAGCCGCATCAGCGCTACGCCCGGCCAAGCTACGCACCTCATTTGCCACAACGGCAAAACCACGCCCTTGTTCGCCAGCCCGAGCAGCTTCTACTGAGGCATTCAGCGCCAGAATATTGGTTTGAAAAGCGATGCCGTCAATGACGCTAATGATATCGGTCATTTTATCGGCGCTGGCGGCGATACGCTCCATGCGCTCGACTAAGGCCTGCATGCGCTCGCCGGTTTCGCGGCTGGTGGTGGCATTTTGCATGGCCAATTGAGTGGCCTGACGGGCGTTTTCGCTATTTTGCTGCACGGTCGCCGTCATCTCATCCATGCTAGAAGCAGTTTGCTGCAGCGAGGAGGCCTGCTGCTCAGTGCGCGATGCCAAGTCTTCATTCTGCCGTTTGATATGTTCGGACGCAGGCGTCACCACATCGACTTTGTTGCCCACCTCGGTAATCAGCCCCGACAAGCTAGCGCGCATGGTTTCCAGCGAACTCAGCAACTCGCCTAGCTCGTCATTACGCTTTAAGGTCACTCGGTTGGCGAGGTTACCCGCGGCAATTTGGAACGTTACCCGGCGCGCCTCGTTGAGCGATTTAATCAGCGATTTGAGAACCGCCATGCTCAGCCCCACCATTAACACAATACCCAGCAGCAGCACGCCCAACTGACCGTACAGTAATACCTGTTGCTGCTGTTCGGCATTTTCCATCAGCGTTTGCGCGGCCGTTCGTTCCTGTTCAACTAATACATTGATAGTGGCACTGATACTTTCAGAGGTGGGCTGCACGTTGTCATTAAAGGCTTCAAAGGCGGCAAAGCCGTTGCCATCTCGAATAGCCGTCAGGGTGGTATTGGCACTTTCAATAAAAGTGGTGAGATGTGCCGTCAGGCCCTCTTGCACACCGCCGGTTTGGCGCTCTGCAGTATAACCTTGCCACGACTGCTCAATGTCGGCACTCATGGTGGCTAACTGGCTTTCAAGAACATCAAGATCCGCGCGCCGGGGGTTGCGCACCGCCGGTTCTAACGCCTGAATGGCTTGACTAACCCGCTGGTCTATCTGTTGAAGGTCGGTAATCCCTTCAAGGCCAGTTTGATTGAGGGTGCGTAAGCGTTCAGCGGAACTGGTTAAGCCATACACCCCTGCCGCCCCTGCGATGACTAGTAAAGCCACTGAAGCCACCACCATGCCCATTAGCTTGGCCTGCATGCTGCTGAAACTAAAACGCTTTACCCATCCACGCAGGCCGGTGTGACGTATTGCACCACAATGAAGCTTGAAACCACGGGTTTTGCCCTGTTGCATAGCAGCGTATACCCGCTCTGCCCGGGCAATGGCTCGGCCCGCCGCTTTACGCCGAATAGAGGTATAACCCACCACGCGCTCACCGTCGAGCAGCGGCGCGATGGTAGTATGCATCCAATACGCTTCGCCAGAGTGGCGGCGATTCTTGATCAACCCCTGCCAGGTTTTACCGGTCTCAATCGTGTCCCATAGGTTCTTAAAAACCGCTTTAGGCATGCTGGGGTGGCGAAACAGGCTATGAGGTTCGCCCATGATCTCGTCCAGCGCATAGCCGCTCACCTCCACAAAGGTTTGGTTGGCGTAGGTGATTCTGCCCTGCAGATCCGAGCGTGAGATCAATACTTCGTCATCGGCTAACTCATAAACAGTGGATGCTGATTGTTCGGCATTATGCATTTAGACCCCCTACTTTTTATTGAAGGCTTGCGCCATCTTTAGTCTTAGTTAACGCTAAGCCTTTTCAATTAGGGGTAATGCATGAAATATGCCACCGCAACGGGTGGCATGTCATAAAAAACGAATAAAGGGAAATCAAGCACCTAACAATGTTACCTGCTGGTCTAAAACGCTTCCCACTGGTCCGCGCGAGGCTGTTCTGAAGGTGCCTTGGAACGCTGCTCGGAAGGCGCGGGTAAGCCACGAGTTGCCTTGCTGAGTGCTTGGTTCGCGCGCTGTAACTTCGCCCGCGCCTCTTTGATGTTCTCATCTTGAGCGCCTTCCAAGCGAAACGCATCGACCACATTAGCAAGTTCAAAGGCTTCGAGGGCGAGATTGTCCGCTGACGCCGCAATCGACTGAACTTTGGAGGCATTCTGCTGGGTCACAAGATCCATTTCGGCAATCGCCGAGTTAATTTGACCGATCCCACTGCTCTGCTCGCTGGACGCAGTGCTGATCGACTCCATCAGCTCACTGACTCGACTCACCTGCTGAGAGACTTCCTCAATCGCCCTCTCCGCCTGCTCTACCGCACTACGGCCACCGCTGACTTCCTGAGTAGTGCTATCAATCATCTTACGAATTTCCTGGGCGGCATCCGCGCTACGACCAGCTAGATTGCGCACTTCGCTGGCGACCACCGCAAAGCCGCGGCCATGTTCACCAGCACGCGCGGCTTCAACCGACGCATTCAGCGCCAGGATATTGGTTTGAAAGGCAATACCGTCGATCACGCTGATCATCTCGGTCATCTTTTCAGCACTCTGGGCGATACGCTGCATGCGCTCCACCAGATGCTGCATTTGCTGACCGGTATCCTTGGTGCTGGCAGCGTTCTGCACTGCCAGATCGGTCGCCTGGCGGGCATTCTCGGTATTCTGCTGAACCGTCGAGGTCATCTCCTCCATACTCGAAGCGGTCTGCTGAAGTGACGACGCCTGCTGCTCCGTACGTGAAGAGAGCTCCTCATTTTCAGCGGCTATCTGCTGAATCGCCGGGGTAACCACCGAGACGCGGCTCTCTACATCGCCTACGATACTGGATAGGCTGAAGCGCATGGTGTCCAGGGAGTAAAGCAGTTCACCCAACTCGTCGTTAGTTTGACGACGCTCACGGGCGGCCAAGTTACCCGCGGCAATTTGGAAAGTTATATACCGTGCGCCCGACAAGCTGCGAAACACGGATTTCAGAATCATTACGCTCAAGCCGATCATGACTAAAAAGCCTACTGCCAGCAGCACCAATTGCGCTATCAGCATTTGCTGACGCCCGCTTTGTGCCTCGGTCACCAGCAATTCAGCATCGGCTCGCACCTGCTCGACCAAGGTGCTGTTCATCTCGCGCAGCGATTCAGTAGTCGGCACCACCACGTCATTAAAGGCTTCAAAGGCCGCGAATCCATTACCCTCTTCAATCGCCACCAGGGCGGTTTGCACCGCATCAACCCAGGTATTAAGAGCACTATCAAAAGCTTGAGCGGTCTCATCAGTGACCGCCGCATCCGCATAGTAGCCCGCCCACAGCGTCTGCATGGCATCGGTATACTGGCCAATGTCTGCGTTGACAGCCTCCAGGTCAGCCCGACGTGGGCTTCGTACCGCAGGTTCCAGCGTGCCTACCGTTTGACCAATATAGCGTTCGATATTCTGCAGCGAGGCGACATCGCTCAATCCGGAACGATTAATGGTTTCCAACCGCTCGCCGGAGAGTAACAGCGCATATACTCCCAATCCGCCCGAAAGGCAGAGCAGTAGAAGCGATGCCACCACCATACTGGTGAGTTTGGCTTTCAGGCTAGTGAACTGAAAGCGCGACAGCATTCCGATCAAACCTTTACGCCGCAACGTGCCTTGGGTTAGTGCGTAACGGCGGGATTTGCCTTTTTCGCGAATTTCAGCATAGATTTTTTCTGCCTGGGTAACGGCTTTTCCCGACGCCTTGCGGCGCACGGAAGTGTAGCCGACGATGCGCTCACCGTCCCGCAACGGCGCCACGGTGGCATTCACCCAGTAGTGATCGCCATTTTTACGCCGATTTTTAACCACGCCTTGCCAGGTCGTTCCCGCTTGGATGGTTTTCCAGAAATCCTTGTAAGCAGCTTCGGGCATATCGGGGTGACGAAGGAGGTTATGGGGAGAGCCGATGAGTTCTTCACGGCTATAGCCACTGACCTCAACAAAGGTAGGGTTGGCATAGGTCACATTGCCCTTTAAATCCGAGCGGGAGATAAGCACCGCTTCCTCACTCAGAACATATTCACGCTGCGTCACGGGCTGGTTATTGCGCATTGGTTCTCCAAGAATTAGATATTCTTAATTTTTATTAAAGCATACGCTATTATCGCTATGGTTCTTGTCAGCAAACCAGTGAACAAATGTAAAAAAAGCGCCTTACTTTCGTACGGCGCTTATTAAAGGCTTGGAATAGGTTTTTAGACGGCCTGTAAACTCTTACCGTGGCGTTAAATAAACTGCTTGTTAACGACCAAACACCACATTGGCCACATCGCGGTAGCGTTTCGCGAAGTGAACCGTCATGCCCTCTTTCAGGTAGTCCGGCAACTCCTCGTAATCGCGCTTGTTGGCGTCGGGCAAAATTAATTCAAAAATATCGCTGCGCCGCGCGGCAATCACTTTCTCACGAATACCGCCAACGGGTAGCACCTGACCGGTTAGCGTTAGTTCGCCGGTCATCGCCAGAGGGCGATCGATCGCATGGTGCTTGGCCAGCGAGAGCAGCGCCGTGGTCATGGTGACACCCGCCGAAGGGCCATCTTTCGGCGTGGCGCCCTCGGGTACGTGCAAGTGTACAAACGCCGAGTCAAAAAAGTCGGCATCAGCACCATACTCCTGCAAGTGGCCCAAGGTATAGCTGTAAGCGATATTGGCCGACTCCTGCATTACCTCGCCCAGCTTACCGGTCAGCTTAAAGCCACGATCCAATGAGTGTACTTTGCCTGCTTCGATAGGCAGCGTGGCCCCTCCCATGGAAGTCCACGCCAGGCCGGTCACCACCCCTTCGCCGGTAAGTACTTTTTCCTTACGGAAAATCGGTGCACCTAAGAACTCCTCCAGGTTTTTAACCGATATCTTGACCGTTTCTGCCTCCTCTTCGAGCAGTTTAACGGCCGATTTACGCACAATGCGGTGAAGTTGCTTCTCCAGTTGGCGCACTCCGGCCTCCCGGGCGTAGCCTTCAATCACCTGCTTCAAGGCAGCATCGGAGAGACTGATGCGTTTTTTCGTCAGGTTGTCGCGCTTGAGCAGCTTTGGCCACAGGTGGTGCTTGGCAATCGCCAGCTTTTCTTCGGCGATATAGCCCGAGAGGCGAATCTGCTCCATACGATCCAGCAGCGGCCCAGGAATCGAATCCAGCGTGTTGGCGGTGCAGATAAACAGCACCTTGGAGAGATCCATGCGCACATCAAGATAGTGATCGAGGAAGTCAACGTTCTGCTCAGGATCAAGTACTTCCAGCAGCGCCGATGCTGGGTCGCCCTGAAAGGACTGCCCGAGCTTATCGATCTCATCCAGCATGATAACGGGGTTTTCGACCTCAACCTCTTTAAAGGCTTGCACCAGCTTGCCGGGCATCGCGCCCACATAGGTACGCCGATGGCCTTTAATTTCCGCTTCATCGCGCATACCGCCCACTGAGAAGCGGTAAAACTGACGCCCTAAGGCTTCCGCGATCGAACGCCCGATGGAGGTTTTGCCTACCCCGGGAGGGCCTACCAACAGTACAATCGAGCCGCCTACGTCACCCTTGAAAGTACCCTCGGCCAGAAATTCGATAATACGTTCTTTAACGTCTTTCAAACCGTCGTGGTCACGATCCAGCACCTGCCGGGCATGGGGTAGATCCAACTGATCCTGGCTGGTCACTCCCCAAGGAAGCGAGGTTAACCAATCCAGGTAGTTACGCGTGGTGCCATATTCGGGCGAACCGGTTTCCAACACGCTGAGCTTATTCAGCTCATCGTCAATACGCGATTGCACACGCTCAGGCACGACCAGTGACTCCAAACGCGCTCTAAAGGTATCTACATCGTTTTCGCGATCATCTTTGGAGATGCCCAGTTCACGCTGGATGACCTTGAGCTGCTCGCGCAGGAAGAACTCGCGCTGACGATCCTGCATTTGCGCGTTCACCTGCTCGCTGATCTCGCCCTGCAGCAGCGCCACATCGATCTCTTTACGTAGCAGCGGCAGTACTTTTTGCATCCGCTCTTCCACCGACAGGGTGGCCAGCACATCCTGAAGTTCGGGGCCCTTTGCGGAGGTAATAGCGGCGGCAAAATCGGTCAACGGGCCCGGCTGATGAGGACTAAAGCGGTTGAGGTAGTGCTTGAGTTCTTCTCCATATAGAGGGTTAATCGGCAGCAGCTCTTTAATGCCGTTGATGATCGCCATGGCGTAGGCGCGGGTCTCTTCGTTTTCCGCGTCAACCGGCTCTTTAGGGTAGGTCACTTCAACGAGGTAAGGCGGCTCTTTGGAGAGCCAACGGGTAATTTTAAAGCGCTGAAGACCTTGAGCAATAAACTGAATCTGATCGTCTTCGCCCTTGAGCTTATGCACTTTGACCGCGGTACCGATCTCTGGAAAACCTTCGTGATCCAGGGAGGTGACACCCTGCTCGCCCACAAAGGCAACACCCAATGTGTGGTGCGGCGTGTTACCCACACGGCGCATGGTCTCTTCCCAGCGCTCACGATTAATCACCAGCGGCTGTACCTGGGCGGGGAAAAACGGCCGGTTATGAATAGGCAGAAGATAAATGCGTTCGGGCAGCATTTCGCTAGCGGGCACCAGAGAATTTACCCGCTCTCCGTCTGAGCGGTAGTCATCCCCCCCCTGCTTACTACCAGGCTCTTGAGGGCCCTTTTCAGCCTGTTCGTTAGCGTGGTCTACACTACTGTCTTCATTGCTGGTGTCTTCATTACTGGGCGCGTCATCACTGTTTGATGACTGTTCATCGTCAAGTTGCCAATCAAGATGTTCAGCGTCGTGTTCGTAATCCTGGTCGCTCATGCGTCCTCCAATGAACCGATACCGGCGGTGAGAACCGCCTAGTGTTGTCCATGGAATGCGGGCAGTGGGCCAAAACTTCAACCCTTCGCGAGTAGAACAGTCAGTTTTGCAGCGCTCCCTGCGACCGGCGGCAAGCTTTTCTTTTAAAATTATTGAGGCCAAAGCTCGGGCATCGGGCGACCATTAACACGCCACACGCCGCGTACCACATCAAACTGCAATTCTCGAGTGCCGAGCGGCAGCCCTAGCCATAATGCGGCGACGGTAGGCGCATCATGCCAGGTAAAGTCGCCATCAATGCGCTCCAGCCACTCCGCCTGCTGTTTCTTTTTGTCGAGGTTAACCACACTCAGTTCATCCAACTGGCGGGCATCAAAAAACAGCGCGCCATCCGCATCCAGGCGAATACCCAATAGCGGACTGTCGATGGCGACGGTCATGACATCTAAACGCGGCGAGTCGCTAAGCACGTTGCGCAGTTCCGGCTCCAAACGGGCCAGCAGCCCTTCGGCCATAGGTAGACTATCGTCTCCCCAGGCGGCTTCCTGGCGTAACCTACGAATCACTTGGCGAACCGCATCGGCATTCAAACGCGAAAGCTCCATCTCTATACGGCCATTGAGCAGCGGCATATCTGGCGCTTCAGAAGGCACCATCACATCACCAACCTCAAGCTCGCCTTTGATACGAAGTTCGCTCTCATCCAGCACCATATAGCTGTTTAGATCGAGAGGTGAAAGCTGGATATCGTAGGAGGGGTAGCTAAGTGTCAGTGTCTCAATATGTAGGTGGTCGCGCTGAGCAAAGTGGTAAGCACCGTCGGTATAAGTGTAGCGGCTCTCAAGCACCGTGGGCCCTAGCGCAAGCTGAGCCATACCGTCGGTCAGGGTAAGTTGATCAAGTAACGCGCGTAGTCGCCAATCGCCAAACACGCCTTCCAGGCGCAACCGACCACCGCGGACGCCTAACTCGCGACCATTTTGTTGGATCACAAAGGGGGCAAGGGCAAGACGTAATTCGCTATGACCGCTAAGGGTGTGATAGCGCCCCTGCCAACGCGGCACAGAGGGGGCGGTGACTTCACCCACGGCTTGCTGCAGAACGGTATCGAGACGTGGTAGCACGGTGCCTTCGACGTCCGTGCTTAAAATACCGTGCCGCGCCCTATAGGTGAGCTCAAGGCGCCAGGGTCGACCCAAAAGCGGTGACAGTATCACCCTGCCTTGGGAGCTTAGCCACCCTTGATGACTCTCAGTACGGTTGACGCGCCACTCACCCCGCGCCTCCAGATCTTCGAGTGCTTGGCGTAGACTGCGCTCAAACAGCACACTGGAGAGTAGCTGCGCTGCCATCCACACTACGGCGATGATCGCCAGCGTGGGGACAATCAGACGTTCCTTGCGCATGCTACCTCCTTGAAGCCAACGCCTTGCAGCCAATGCACTCAAAAAAAGTCATCAACCGCTCCTGATCTCTG
>TARA_R110001583_G_scaffold189985_1_pt1 | contig 12134 bp, 12 predicted proteins | sample TARA_R110001583 | Tara Oceans TARA_R110001583 (sample SAMEA4398432) | marine metagenome | biome: Polar Biome; feature: [MES] marine water layer (ENVO:01000295) within the mesopelagic zone...; material: water (ENVO:00002006), including particulate matter (ENVO:01000060) such... | reverse complement strand
GTGAAGCGACTCTCGCCGCCAACTGGCGACACCCCGATCGTGCTCAACAGGATGCCGATACAACCGCCCAGCAGGCCCTTAAGCAGGGAGTCGCTTGACAGGCTGGCGACTAATGTTAGCCCCAGCATCGCTACCCAGAACATCTCCGATGGTCCGAAGGCGACTGCCAGCCGAGCAAGCGGCGGGGCGAGGATCAATAGGAAAATGACGCCGACAATACCGCCCACCACCGAGGCGATGGTGGCCGCCGCCAGGGCTTCATAGGCCCGGCCCTGACGTGCCATGGGGTAGCCATCGAAAGTAGTGGCAATGGACGAGGGGGTCCCGGGGGTATTGATCAGGATGGCGGTGAACGCCCCGCCATAGATAGAGCCCATGTAGACCGCACCTAAGGCGATCAATCCCTGCAAGGCTTCCATCGAGAACGTGAAGGGTAGCAACATGGCCAGTGCCATCGTAGCCGTGAGCCCGGGCATAGCCCCGATGAAAAGCCCCGCCGACACCCCGATCAGGACGGTCAACATGCTCTCAAAAGTCAGAAGGGAGGTCAGCGCCTCCAGTAACATATCCATGGGTCACCCTCCTGGTGGCAACGCGTACGTTGCCAGCATGGTGAAAAGAAAATAGGGGGCCCATCAAGGACCCCGCGGAGGGAGGAGTGTTACTCGGCTTCTTCGAGGATCGGACCGTAGGCCTCGCGTAGCATGGCCATTACTTCATCAACTTCTTCACCGGTGATGTATTCCATCACGAAGCCCAAGGGCTCCTGCTTCTCGGTGATCTGACGATTGGCTTCGGCGAAGGCTTCCTCTAGGGTAGCCACCACGTCATCGGGTGTATCCTTCGGCACTGCGACACCGCGGTAAGCACCACCGACGATATCGTAGTCCTGTTCCTTGAAGGTGGGCGCATCAGGCAGTGCCTTGACGCGTTCCTCGGCAGCTACGGCCAGCACCTTAACGCTATCGGCCATTTCAGTACCGAGCATGGTGTAATTAAAGATCCCGGCAACATGGCCGCCTTCCAGCGCGCCTTTAAGAGGCCCAGTACCAGAGAAGGGGATGTAGGTCAGGTCTATATCGGCTTCTTTCTCGAAGCGCAGCATGTCCAGATGGTTGGCGCTGTAAGTGCCACTACCCCCTAAAGTGATGGCCTCGGGGTTTTCCTTAGCGTCCTCAATCAGGTCTTCCAGGGTGTCGTAGGGGCTATCGTCTGAGACGATCAACGCATTGGGCGTTGAGTGGAAAAAAGTCACGATTCGCCAGTCATCAGTCGTGTAACCAGCATCATTGCGCTGAATTGGCTGGCCGATGATATGAGGGATATTCACGCCGATAATTTCGTAGCCATCGGGCTCGGCGCTATTCTGGAACTCGCTCCACGCCACGGCGCCGCCGCCGCCTGGTCGATGCGTCACATTGACCGAAACGCCAAGGACGTCTTCAAGTATGGGTTCCTGAAAACGTGCTGTTACATCGGATTCACCGCCTGGATCGAAGGGAATGATGTAGGTGATGTCGTCTTCCGGGTACTCGGCCTGGGCCAAGCCAGCAACACTGAGGGCACTGATAGCCGTTACGGACAACGCAAGTGTCTTGTAGGTAAAGGTCATGGAATGCTCCGACTTAGTTGTATTATTTTATGTACGTTTCTTCGTCGTTATCGGTAGTTGCGCCAATGAGAGCCGTGGTTATTGTTTTTATCGTACTCGGCTTGCGTCCTACCAGATCGTTACACACCACTATTGTCCAGCGTGAACAACCTTACTGTTCAAGCTAGCCGAGTTGTAAAAGTTGTCAAATTCCTATCCCTCAAAGACGCGTCGCCGCGAACTACTCAAGTGATGCTGCATACAAAAAGCGGCACGTTCGGCATCTTCAGCGAGGATGGCATCGTGGATATCACGGTGTTCGACTTGTACTTCGGGGACATGGCGCTCAGGGCGTCGCAAGCCAAGACCGCGCGCCATGTTCTGGCCATATGTGATGGCTGACTTAAGGGACAACAGGGTGTCGGAGAAAAACCGGTTGTGCGTGGCGTGAGCGATGGATAGATGGAAGTTGAAATCGGCATCTACCCCCAGCGCATTGTTGCGGATACGCTGTTCAAGCAATGCCAGTGCTTGGGTCAGTGCCAAGCGCTCCTCTTCTGTGGCCTTGATGGCCGCGAGTCGCGCGGCCTCGGTTTCCACGGCGATGCGAAACTCAAAGCAGCGTTGGATATCGGCTAGGCTTTCCAGCGGAGCGAACTCCAGCATGGCACGATCGGGGCGTCGCTGAACAAAACTCCCCGCGCCACGTTGCGAGCGAATCAGTGCATCATCGCGCAGTCTAGCCAATGCTTCGCGCACGATCGGACGAGATACGCCGTAATGAGATGCCAATTGCTCCTCTGATGGCAATCGTTCACCTTCACCGAATTCACGCTGAATAATTCGGTCGACGATATCACCGTAAACCCGATCGCTAAGCTTCTGGCCCTTACCATCCGGCCTCTCGTTGGAGGGCGCCGTCGGCGAGACTTTTTCCACGGATGAAGGCATGCACGTTCCCCAAGACTGTTAGTCGTCACTGTTAATGCAATAACAGCATACGCCAGCAGAGTGTCGTGCCTCCATCCCCAGCGCGATTCAATCGTTGTTTGGTGTGGAAGAGTTTGTGACCCAAGTATCTCTCAGTTGAGGAGGTGACTTTTGCCCAACCAGCTTGTCTTTATTCCAAGGTGTAAAGGAGATGTCAGTCGCAACGTTCAGGTCATGATCCTTTCCAGGTTGAGATCAAAGTATGGCTCAACTCAAGCTAATCATTTGCTAAATAGATAGTGCCGACATGCTTGTCTTGGTTAGTGATGAATATTGTCTTGAGCTCAGGGAGCAAGTCTTTTCCTCAAAATAAAATCCTATTTGTTTGCTAGAAAAAAATATATGAATACGTATTCATAATTACTACTAAAGTATATTTTCTTTTTAATCAAGTAGATGTAGTTATTCTTTAAGGATGTTATTCATGCATCATTGCATACGTACTCATTCTCTTCTATAACTTCAATCGGGCTTGAGCAGCATTACAGAATCTCGGCTGAGGCCCGTATGAAGCAACTGACAGACTACAACGACAATACGCACAGCGTTATTGCTGGATTACATCTAGGAGTGCTGTATGAAGCTTTTCCTTCCTCTAACATCTTTGGCCGCTGCCATCGCTTTGGCCGCTTCTACCCATGCTCTTGCACAAACAGAACGTGTTATCAATGTGAGTCTCCCGCTCGGCCCTGACTCACAGCAGGGTATTGGAGTTCTTAAGTTTGGTGAGGAGCTTGAGCGCCTCTCAGAAGGCCGACTGACCATTGAGCCCCACTACGACAACGCATTGGGTGCCGAACGCGAAGTCGTCGAAGGCATGGGCTTTGGCATCATCGATGCGGGCATTTCCTCCACCGGTCCGATGGGGGGCTTCGTCGATGAATTCATGCTCTTTGACTTACCCTACGTCTTCGAAAACCACGAGCATGCCTATGCCTTTCTAGACAGCGAACATGGCGAGGAGCTCGCACGGCTGGCCGAGGAAGGCATGAACGTGAAGTTCCTGGCGTGGATGGAGAACGGCTTCCGTCACAACACCAACTCGGTACGTCCAATCGAGAAACCCAGCGATCTGGAAGGCATTAACCACCGCACACAGGAAAGTCGCGTCCAGGTCGATACCTGGGAAGCACTGGGTGCTAACGCGACGCCCATGGCATGGACCGAGGTTTACACCGCCCTCCAGCAAGGTGTTATGGATAGCCAGGAAAATCCCTTGGCCACCATCTATGACGTTAACTTCTACGAAGTTCAGGACTACCTGAACATGACCCAACACGTCTATTCGCCAGCGCCACTGATGATGGGCCTGGATCTGTTCAATTCCTTCAGCGAAGAAGACCAGGCGATCATCATGGAGGCGGCCCAGATTGCCTTGCCGGTACAGCGTGAGGCCAGCCAGGAGCTAGAACAGCGTTACCTCGGGCAACTCGAAGAATTGGGCATGACCGTGACCCATCCCGACCTTGCCCCGTTCCGCGAAGTGGTCAAACCTGTCCTTGAAGAGTGGGCTCCCACCATTGGTGAGGATCTGGTCGACGCTGCCGTCAATTACGAATACTGAGCCCACAACGTCCGCAGGTAACACGACGTCCTGCGGGCGCTTTTCCGACGCATGAGGCAGCCATGAAGTCTTATCTACTACTGGCCCACAGAGCCATTGATGAGTTTAACCGTCTGATCGGCTGGATATTGGCCGGGTTGTTGTTAGTGATGACGGTACTCATCTTCTGGCAGGTATTTGCCCGTTTTGTAGTGGGCAGACCGCTGTTCTTCTCAGATGAAATAGCCCGCTTCTCCATGCTCTGGTTGACCTTTCTCGGAGCTGGATATGCCTATCGTAAGGGCACACTGATCTCCGTGGACATCTTACTGGAACACGCCGGAAGAGCACTGGCGCGCCTGCTGCGAATTGTCATCATCCTGTGTTCCGCTCTCTTCGCTTTTATCTTGATTAAACACGGTTACGACCTTATGGATCGGGTAGCCAGCCAGACCGCACCCAGTACTCGAATTTCCATGATGTGGCCTTACATGGCCATTCCCGCAGGAGGCGTGGTTATCATGATCAATAGCCTGGGGCTGTTGCTTGATGAGGCACTCAATATTCACAATCAGCCCAAGCAGGAGGTGAACTGACCATGGCACTGCTCTTGTTCCTACTGCTGATTTCGCTGTTCATCATCGGCGTACCCATTGCTCTCTCACTCGGGCTAGCTTCTGCGATAACTATTTGGCATGGGGATTTATCACCCATGTTGATCGTTCCCCAACAGCTCATCGCTTCGGTGAACTCCTTCCCGTTGATGGCGATACCCTTCTTCATCCTCGCGGGTTCCTTGATGCAGAGCGGTGGAATATCCCGGCGCCTGGTCGACTTCTCCAACACCCTGGTCGGCAGTATGACGGGCGGCTTGGCGATGGTGGCCATCGTCACTTCACTTTTCTTCGCGGCCATCTCAGGATCTGGCGCAGCCACAACCGCTGCCATCGGCTCCATCTTGATACCGGCCATGCTGGCCAAGGGTTACCCTGGAGGCTATACAGCCGCCAACCAAGCTGCCTCCGGCGCCCTCGGCGTAATTATCCCGCCCAGCATCCCGCTGATTCTCTACGGGATAGCTGCCAATGTGTCCGTGGGGGACATGTTCATCGCAGGCATTCTGCCAGGTATCCTAGTAACGCTGACTCTGCTGATCTTTGCCTACTTCTTCGCCAAGGCGAATGGTTTGGCTGGAAGTATCGAAAAGAGTTCTTGGATGGACGTCCTGCGAGCGGGGCGCAAGGCGATACTGGCAATCCTCATGCCAGTCATCATCTTAGGCGGTATCTACAGTGGCATATTCACGCCGACTGAAGCCGCAGTCATCGCGGTGGCTTACTCTTTCCTGATCGGGTTTGTCATCTATAAAGAAATCAAACTAAGCAGCCTGGTTGATATCCTCAAACAATCGGCTGTTACCAGCGCTATTGTGCTAAGCATCATCGGCGCTGCAGGACTCTATGGTCGTATGCTTCAGCGGCTAAGGGTTCCAGACATGGTGTCCCAATTCGCAATATCGGCCATCGACAGCCCGCTACTGTTCATTATCCTGGCCAATCTCCTGCTGTTGTTTGCAGGGATGTTTATTGAGGCAGCAGCGGCGATCCTGATCTTCGTGCCTATCCTGTTGCCCATTGCGATAAGCTTCGGATTCGACCCTGTCCACTTCGGGATCATAATGGTGGTCAACCTGGCCATGGGAATGTTCACCCCACCGGTCGGCCTCAACCTCTTTGTGGCATCACAGATAGCTAATATTAGTATCGCTCGACTCACCTGGTCCGTACTGCCCTTCGTAGGAATCGTACTCATCAATCTTCTGATTATCAGCCTGCTGCCTTTCCTGTCAACTTGGCTGCCTTCGCTGTAACCCCCTCCAAGGAGAGAAACTTTATGACCGTTGTAGAAAGTTTAACGCCACGTCATGGCCTCAGAGTACTGATTACCGCTGGTGCCAATGGTATTGGTTTAGCAATCGCTAAGGCCTTCCAGGAGGCGGGCGCACGAGTGCACGTTTGTGATATCGACACCCAAGCCTTGGCCTCGCTGCCGGTAGGCATCTCACACACCGTGGCTGATGTCAGCAAAGAAGAAGACGTCGACCGGCTGTTCCAAGATGTCGCCTCTCTAGGGGGGCTTGACGTAGTCGTTAATAATGCTGGCATCGCCGGGCCCACTGCGGGGATCGATGAGATCGATAATGACGCCTGGACCCGTACTATCGACATCAATCTCAATGGTCAGTACCGGGTTGCTCACCGCGCGACGCCGTTACTGAAGGAAAGCCAGGGGCTGTTGATCAACCTAGCATCAGTCGCAGGTCGCCTGGGCTTTGCATACCGCACTCCTTATGCCGCCAGCAAATGGGCTGTCGTCGGACTGACTAAGAGCTTGGCAATTGAGCTCGGCCCAGAAGGGGTGAGAGTCAACGCAATTCTACCTGGCATCGTGCGTGGACCGCGTATCGAAAAGGTCATTGAAGACCGTGCGGCCAAGCGTGGGCTTAGCTATGCCGAAATGGAGCAGGAAAATCTTTCTAAGATATCTATGCGACGCATGGTTGAACCCTCCGACATAGCGTCTATGGCCCTGTTCCTGTCGGCACCTGGTGGTACCAATATTTCAGGCCAGGCGCTGAGTATCTGCGCCAACGTTGAGTCTTTGTGACTGATATAGGAGCAGCCTCATGACAGCACGTATAGGAATTATCGGCGCAGGCTTGATTGGCCGGGCTTGGGCCATTGTCTTTGCACGAAGCGGGATGTCTGTATGTCTCTATGATGTTGATGCTAGCGCTCTCGGCCAAGTCCCAGACGGCATTCGGCAATCTCTTCAAGACTTACTTCAGGCTGGCCTAATTGAAGATATTGAGGCTCCGCTATCTCTCATCCAGACAGAAAACGATCTGGCTCATGCTATGAGGGGTGTTGAGTACGTTCAGGAATGTGGACCAGAAGACATTGATGCCAAACGACGTATCTATTCAGAACTTGAGTCGGTGGTGGCCATAGATACTGTGTTGGCTAGCTCTACCTCCGGCATCGCCGCGTCTCGGTTCACAAACCACCTGAAACACCCTGAGCGCTGCTTAGTAGCACATCCTGTCAATCCGCCTTACTTGATTCCACTAGTCGAAGTAGCACCATCACCTGACACTTCGGAAACAGCGGTGAACCGCACCATGCAACTGATGGAACAGGCTCGACAAACCCCGATACTGGTTCGGAAGGAAGTCCAAGGCTTCATTCTCAATCGTTTGCAAGGCGCATTGTTGAACGAAGCGCTACGCCTGTTTCGCGATGGCTATGTTTCCGCTGAGGATCTGGATAAAACAGTCAAACACGGACTTGGCCTGCGTTGGTCGTTTATGGGGCCTTTCGAGACCATCGACCTCAATGCGCCTAATGGAGTCGTCGATTACGGCCAGCGCTATGGGCCACTTTACCGCGATGTCGACCGTCAGCGCAGCGATGATGACCCCTGGGATACCGCAACCCTGGCTGCCTTGGGCCAAGAACGCCGGTCACAGCTACCTTCCGAAGGTCTAGCTGAGCGACAAGCCTGGCGCGACCGACGCCTAATGGCGCTGATGGCTCATCAGCGCCATATCGATACCAAATAACTTTTCCACTTTAACTAGGAGAAACTCCTTATGGCTAATAAACGTAAAGTCATAATCACCTGTGCCGTAACCGGTGCCATCCATACGCCCTCCATGTCGCCACACCTACCGGTAACACCTGAAGAGATTGCCGAGGCTGGTATCGCTGCCGCTGAGGCAGGCGCTTCCATACTTCACCTTCATGCCCGCGATCCCGATAACGGTAAGCCCACACAAGATCCAACTGTCTTCGAGCGGTTTCTACCGCGTATCAAGAAAGCTACCGACGCGGTCATCAACCTTACCACTGGTGGCAGCCCGCACATGACCGTTGAGGAACGTATGCGGCCAGCCATGGAGTTTAAGCCTGAGCTTGCCTCTATGAACATGGGATCGATGAACTTTGGACTTTTTCCCATGCTTAACCGATATGAGGATCTCAAGCACGATTGGGAGCGTGCCCATCTTGAGAATAGTCGCGACCTAGTGTTCAAGAACACTTTCGCTGATATCGAAAAGGCCATGACACTTGGTGCAGAGAACGGCACTCGCTTTGAATGTGAATGCTACGATATTGGCCATCTTTACAATTTACGCAATTTGATGGATCGCGGCATTATTAGTGGAAAAGTCTTCGTGCAGAGTGTGTTCGGCATCCTGGGCGGTATCGGCCCCCACCCCGAGGATGTTATGCATATGCGCCGAACCGCCAACCGCTTATTCGGAGATGACTACGAGTGGTCAGTGCTGGGTGCCGGAGGCAACCAGATGCGGATTGCTGCTCAGGCGGCAGCCATTGGAGGCCATGTTCGCGTCGGCCTTGAAGACTCGCTATGGCTTTCTCCGGGCAAGTTAGCCGAAAGCAACGCAGCACAAGTAGCCAAAGTACGCGAAATTCTCGAAGGCCTTTCCTTTGAAATAGCAACGCCCGACGAAGCACGCGAGATACTTCAACTTAAAGGTGGCGACCAAGTCGGCTTCTAGGGAGATTACTTAATGCCAGTATATCGACTCGAAGGTAACGTTCCCGAGATAGCGCCAGGCGCCATGGTGATGGAAGAAGCTACGCTGATCGGGCGTATTCATCTTGCTCACGAAGTCTCTGTCTGGCCTGGCGCAGTGCTACGAGGGGATAATGAACCTATCACCGTCGGGGAAGGCAGCAATCTGCAAGATGGCTGTGTGGTACATACCGACCCTGATTACCCGGTCGAAATCGGCTGTCAGGTGACCATAGGGCACCTAGCCATGTTACATGGTTGTAAAATCGGCGATGGCGTACTAGTGGGCATGAACGCAACGCTACTCAATGGCGCGGAAATTGGTGATCATTGCATCATAGGTGCCGGCGCTTTGGTCACTTCGGGCAAACGATTCCCTCCACGCTCGTTAATTGTGGGTGTGCCCGCTAAGGTGGTCAGAGAGCTAACCGATGATGAAGTGCAAGGAGCATTAGATAACAGCAAAGTTTACGTGAAAAAGATCGACCAGTATCGGTCTCTTGAAAAGCTTTGAGAGTGAGTACGGTAAGTCCCCGCCTTTGGTTCTGATGAATCGGGCTGAATATGATCTAAACGGCCCTCTGGGAGCGTGATGCATGAAAAGAAAATCCGTAACCTCCCGCGATGTGGCGAAGTTAGCTGGCGTGTCTCAGTCAGCAGTGAGTCGCAGCTTTTCAGCTGATGCCAAGGTGGCGGAGAAAACGCGCAAAAAGGTGTTGGAGGCAGCCCGGCAGCTAGGATATCGCCCCAACTCCATTGCGCGCTCGCTGATCACCAGATCGAGTCGTACCATTGCTGTAGTGGCTTACAGTCTCGAAAATCCTTTCTACAGTGTCATGCTGGAAAAGGCGTCACGCTATTTTCAGCAACAGGGCTACCATCTTCAGCTTTTCTTTGCTCCGTCAGATAATGGTTTCGCTACGGTAATCGACGACATAATTAGAAGCCAAGTCGAGGGGGTGCTGATGCTGGCTATAACCATGGACAGCGCCCAGGCAGAGGAGGTAGCGGATTTTGGTATTCCTTTCGTTGTCATCAATCGTACTGTCAATTTTGATGGTATAAGCCAGGTCGGCAGTGATAACTACAGCGGGGGTTATTGGGCAGGTCACTACCTTTCCTCCCTTGGTCATCGCCGTATTGCCTATCTGGCAGGGTTGCCAGACTCTTCCACCGACCTCCAGCGGCAAGCCGGCTTTCTGAAGGGACTTGCCGACGTGGGTGTGGATTGCTATGCGATGGAGGTAGGTAACTACCGGTACGCAGATGCCTGCCATGCAACGAGGCGCCTGTTTGCTAATTCAACACCACCGGATGCGCTGTTTTGTGCTAACGATCTGATGGCAATCGCTGCTATTGATACCTTGCGGCATGAATTCGGGCTTGCAGTGCCTGATGACGTCTCGGTCATTGGTTTCGACGATATACCGATGGCGGATTGGCCGAGTCATTCCCTGACAACCCTGAAACAGCCGGTGGAATTAATGGTCTTGAAGGCTACTGAGCTACTGATGGCGCAAATCAATCAGATCGACATTAATACGGAGCACATCATGCTCCCGGTAACGCCCATGCTGCGAAACAGCACCCGGCGCTCGGCACGCCATCCTAAGGAGAACCTAGAGGAGGTGAGCGATGCACATCATCCTAGCGCCAGATAGCTATAAAGATGCTCTCTCGGCTAGCGAGGCCGTCAGCGCGATCACTGACGGTATTCGTAGAGCTTTACCATCTGCACAGTATGATGCTTGCCCGATGGGCGATGGTGGGGAAGGTACTTTGGATGCTTTGATTGACGCTACAGGAGCGGCATTACCAAACGGTGCAGGGACCTTTGGGAGAACTTCGTCAGGCAGCGTGGGGCTGGTATCCCAGTAATTTCACAGCTTATATCGAACTGGCTGAAGCGTGTGGTCTGCAGCACCTGACTCTTCTGGAGCGCACGGCACTGCATAGCTCCACCCATGGGGTAGGTGAGCTGATTATCGCCGCTCTTGACGCGGGTGCCAAGCGCATAGATTGCTTGATGACCAAGGACGACCTCTGTCGCCCGGTGGGGCGGCACTGATCAATCTTGCTCAAGCGGAGCTTGATGGACTTGATTCGCGCCTGTCTGAGGTGATCGTTGAGTCCGCCGTGGATGTAGATAATCCGCTGGTCGGTGAGCGCGGTGCCAGTGTTGTATTCGGCCCTCAAAAAGGCGCTAGCGAAAAAGATGTCGTCATATTGGATGCTGCACTAGCACATTTCGCCAGCAAGGTGACTGAGACTCTGGGAGAAGACTTCCGTGAATTACCCGGTTCAGGGGCAGCTGGAGGGATGGGTTTCGCGGCATGCGCCTTTCTCGGGGCAGAGCTGCGTCCAGGTATTGAATTGGTGATGACCCAGTTAGGGTTTCGACAACGACTTGAGCTTGCCGATTTGGTCATTACCGGCGAGGGAAGGCTAGACGGTCAAAGTATGGCAGGGAAAACCCCAATTGGCATTGCCCGCTGCGCACGGGAAATGGGTGTTCCAGTAGTTGTGTTAGCGGGTAGCCTCGGTGAGGGATGGCAGTTGGCTTATGATGAAGGCGTAACCGCTGTATTAGCTTTGGCGGATGGGCCGCTAGCACTGGACGAAGCACTATTACGCTGTGCTGAACTGCTATCGGATCGTGCAGTTAGCGTCTTGCGTTTATTTCACTCAGTGTCACCCACGGTTGTTGCCTAACGTCGGTGGTATGCAACTCAAGCCGGCCCACCTAGGTGTAATACTGAGAGAGGACTTCATGCCGCGGACTGCGACTTGACTGTTACGGGACTAGCCGAATCACTGAGGGGGCTCGCTATCCTGTAGGTGAGCTACTGGCAGAGAGTTGCGCTGTCAAAACTGCGTAAACGTTTTTCTGTTGCCTGCGTTTCAATAGATTGGAGGCAGGGTCAACATAGGGAAGGCGAGAAACCTCCAAGCAGGACAATTGTGAGGGCTACCCGGTAACCGGTTGACGTGGTCGCTAACGGCGTGACTGATGAGTTTAAGGTCCATCATCCTCTGCCTCTAGAGGCGCTTCGATTTGCTCGCCATCACTGATGGCCACTCTCTATAAGTCATTTCAGCTATTCGGTGTGTTACCGTTCTGGAGCATCTTGTGGAAGACGGCGTAAGCGTCCTGTTTGCTGTCATTGGCGCGCTTGATGCTTTCCAGTTACGTTCGTGCGTCCTAGGAGCAGTTGCACAGCCTTCTGACCAACTAACTTGCCTTTATTCCAAGGTATAAAATTTCAGTCAAAACGTTCATGGCGTGTTCCTTCATCAGGTGGAGGACAAAGAATGGCTCAATTCATGCTCGTCATATGCTAAATTTAATTTACAGTCAGGGCTCGACCCTGAGCGGGCATTTACAGAGGTCGGATATTCACGGAGCGT
>TARA_R110001583_G_scaffold33943_3_pt1 | contig 12139 bp, 12 predicted proteins | sample TARA_R110001583 | Tara Oceans TARA_R110001583 (sample SAMEA4398432) | marine metagenome | biome: Polar Biome; feature: [MES] marine water layer (ENVO:01000295) within the mesopelagic zone...; material: water (ENVO:00002006), including particulate matter (ENVO:01000060) such as...... | reverse complement strand
CAACTCGTTGCAAAAATAAACTTGAAAGATCAACAGACCCTAAGAAACACTTATTTTGAACTAATATTTCTGATTGTTTCAAATAGTGCGTTAATAAATTAAATTACCTAACGGGTTTAATACTTTGCTCATCCCGCGGATAAAATGTAAAGGAGCATCTTGTACTGCATAACATAAGCAACCTTTTTCAGTGAAAGGGCTATGAGTTTGTTCCCCGTCTAGCAATATAAAATCACCTTTATGAAAAGTCCCCATTTCATCACTAAAACTACCATCAAGTAACAGAGTTAACTCATAACCTTTATGCTGGTGTTCTGGAATACGACCGTTTTTATCAATATATAATAGGCTTGATCGCACATTATGCTCATCATTAATGACCCTAGCGCGACTCACCGCACCAAAACCTGACCATTTCAAGTCATTAAACTGTCTAAATGCATAAGGAAGTTGAAAATCTTTACCTGCAATAAAAGTAGAGGGTTTCAGATGAATAATAGGTTTTACTTGTTTAACAATAGGCTCAGCCATAATAGCTTGCAACATATCGCCAAAATCAGCATTATCTAAATGCTCATTTTTCCATGTGCTTTGAGATAAATTTTCTTCAACTTGGAGAGCTTGTTTAGCGCATTCTTCACAGAGTTCAATATGTGCACTTACTGCAATTGATAACGACAGTGGCAACTCACCTGAGCTAAACGCGTTTAACAATTGTTGAGTAGGATGAAATTTAATCATTGTTTTTCCTCCATCATGTCTCTTAATTTTGCCAATGCTAACCTTAATCTCGATTTAATCGTACCGACTGGCACTGATAATTCTAGGGCTAACTCCTGCTGTGTTTTGTCATCAATATAAATGCCTTGAACCACTTGCTTCTGCAAATCAGGTAGAGCGTCTATATGTAAAAACAAATGTCGAGATTGCAAATGATCTTCATCATCTTCTTCTTCCTCAACATCAAGCATTGGCCATAAATCATCACTCATTAAATCTTCTTTATTACTTTGTATTTTACGCAACATATCAAAACTATAATTACGCATAATGGTGTATACCCAAGTGCTACCTTTTCCTTTATCAGTATTAAATTGTGTTGCTTTACGCCAAACCAACATCATGGTTTCTTGTACCAATTCCATTGCTTTGCCTTCATTGGTAAATTTCTTTAAACCATGGCTACGTATTCTTGGCGCAAAAAATTTAAATAATTGCGAAAAAGCCTGTTTATCTTGCTGCTTTGCGACAAGGTCTAGCCAATCATTTATCTGCTGTTGTTCTTCATCTAACAACTTTATTTGATGATTCATCAATATGTTATCCGTCGAGTTTACGATTATTTTAAGCATTACTATATTCCTTGTACCTGATGGATAACCTATTTTCAATGTATACGTAACATATTGGCTATTAGATCACTGTTCGGCTTAAAAACTGAAATTAAACAGGTAAACAAAGGTAAAATGATGAAAAAAAGTGGTTCTTGTACCAAGCATAAGAATAGGTATAATGCGTTTTTTTCTAAAAAGGCACTCATGTGAGCACTCTTAATATTGCAACTATCCATCAACAATTAAATCAACTTAATTTTATTGCAGATAAAATTCGCCTGGTGACGGTTAATGTGATGCCTGAAGATAAACGAATTAAATGTACGTCCAATGCTGGTGAAAGTTTTTATAACAGTTATATGAATGTTATTTATAAACATGCTGACCGTTATGTTTTAGGTTTTATTTGCCAAGCTCCATTACTTGAGCACGCAATCATTAAAGTGGGTGATCAATATTTTGACCCAACTCAACAACAAAATGAAAATTTTGAGCCTTACCAATTTGCAGTATTAACCGAATTCACGATTTTTGACATGATGAAACATGCGAAGAAAAACAAAGACTTTCCCCCTGATGTCGATTATTTAATCAGCAAGCAAAAAAATTTCAAAAACATAATTAAACAATAATACTCAAAACATGCTTTTTTTAACAAAATAAGTAAAAAATTAGACATCTTTACAGACGAAAGCAAACGATTAACCTACTCTTAGAGAAAACAAATAGTATTATTTATATTCTTTAAGGGATTCAAATGGCTAGAAGCAAAGTAATTACTACCGATGATATTCTATTAGTTTTATGTAACTCAATAAAATCGGTACTTAGCAACGCAACAGATCACCCGATCAATTACTCATCAATGGTTCAAAAAATAAACAAGACCTGTTTAAAGCCTGACATTGGATGTTTTGTTCTTTTTGATGGAGGGTTTTCTGGGCTCGTTATCATTAATTTTAGCGCACAAGCTGCGGTCGAAATATATACCAATTATATGACCCACATGGGTATTCCTGCCAATGAATTAGCAAAGTCACACACCGCGGATGAAGTTGGCGATGTTATGGGGGAGCTGATGAATCAAATCGTGGGAGATTTCACCAGTGTAGTAGGCCACGAATTACATACCTCGATCACACAAAACCAGCCTAAAATGTTAACCATCAGTAAACAAGTGATGCTCTCTATTGATACTAACTTAGACAGACCTCAAGCACGTCGAGTAACGTTTATGACCGAGAAGAATAATATTTTTTATTTAGAATTGGCGATGGATAAAACCGAATTTATCAAGTTACCTAACTTTGAAGAACGTGAAGCCTTTGATGCGGATTCGATCCTTGAACAAGAAAAAAATAAACAACATCAAAAGAAAAGTATCGATGCAAAGGAGCCAATGATAGACCAAGATTTACTCGATGAATTAGGCATTTAACCTCTACATTGACTTTATATTCAATTAAGAACAATATAATGAGAACGCTTATTAATGAGATTACCAATGTTAACTTTATTTAAATCACTCAATAGATACTTACGACGCAGCACGCTACGTACTGTATCCCTGTGGTTAACATTTATCTTAAGATAAAATATCAAGCCGCAGTTTTCATTCTGCGGTTTTTTCTTTTCATAACCTCCTTCTGAAAACAACTCCCGGCTAAAAATATCTTTTAAGGAGGCTCCCTATGCTGATTCCTGTCGCTTATTTAAGTGTCATTTTAATTTGGTCTACCACTCCCCTAGCTATTATTTGGAGTAGTGAAACCGTTAATCCAATGATGGCGGTATTATTACGAATGTTACTTGCCGCACTGATAGGAACACTCTTTTTAATCGTAATGCGTATTCGTTTACCCATTCATAAACAAGCAATTAAACTATACAGTTACTCTGCCATCGGTGTTTTTGGAGGTATGTTTTGGGGGTACTTAGCTTCAAGGCATATTAGCTCAGGGTTAATGTCATTAATTTTTGGGTTATCCCCGATCATTTCTGGATTATTGGCTCAAAAAATTCTTAATGATCCCCAATTTAGCAAACAACGCTGGCTTGCTTTTATTATTTCATTAATAGGTTTAGGCATTGTATCTTGGCATAATATTAATTCAGGAAGCAGTGAATAGATTGGCATTGCCTTTGTCTTGCTTGCTATGACCTTCTTTAGTTTAAGTGCTGTATTAGTAAAAAGTGTGAATATCAATATTCATCCGTTCTCAACAACCTTAGGTGCTTTATATTTATCAATACCGTTATTCTTTATTGCTTGGCTATTCTTGGATGGTCAATTAAATAGCGCACAATGGTCGATACAATCATTAAGTGCGATTGTATATTTGGGGGTATTTGGTTCATTGATTGGTTTTCTTGCTTACTTCTTTATTCTTCAAAAATTAAGCGCGACCACAGTTGCAATGATAACCTTGATCACTCCTTCTATCGCAATCAGCTTAGGCGCAATGGTCAATAATGAACCGATAGGACAAAATGTATTGATAGGCGCAGGATTTGTTATTACAGGATTAGCTATTTATCAACTTGATAATAAAAAATTTTTCAATGTAAATAAAAAAGGCGCTAAAAAGCGCCTCTAACATCTTTAGTATGAAAATAACTTAGATTGCATTTAATGCATCATTAAGTGTTTTACTTGGACGCATTGCTTTAGCAACTTTATCTTGATCAGTATGGAAGTAACCACCTAAATCAACAGCAACACCTTGAGCACCATTTAATTCTGCAACAATCGTCGCTTCATTTTCAATTAATGTTTTAGCAAGTGGCGCAAATTGTGTTTGAAGCGCAACATCTGTTGTTTGTGCTGCAAGCGCTTCAGCCCAGTACATTGCTAGATAGAAATGACTACCACGATTATCAAGTTCATTCACTTTACGAGATGGTGATTTATCTTCTTTAAGGAACTTACCATTTGCCACATGCAATGCTTCAGCCAGTACAACCGCTTTTGCATTGTTTGTTTTAGCCGCAATATCTTCAATTGATACAGCCAGTGCTAAGAATTCACCTAGTGAATCCCAACGTAAATGGTTTTCTTCAACAAACTGTTGAACATGCTTAGGAGCAGAACCACCAGCACCCGTTTCAAACAAACCACCACCCGCAAGAAGCGGTACGATAGAAAGCATTTTAGCACTTGTACCTAACTCTAAAATTGGGAATAAATCAGTTAAGTAATCACGTAATACATTACCCGTTACAGAAATTGTATTTTCACCAGCTAGAACGCGTTTTAGTGAGAACTTAGTTGCTTCAATAGGAGACATGATTTGAATATCTAAACCAGCTGTATCGTGATCTTTTAAGTACTCGTTTACTTTTTCGATAAGGTTTCTATCATGTGCACGTGCTTCATCTAACCAGAAAATGGCTGGTTGGCCAGTCGCTTGTGCACGGCTTACTGCTAAGCGTACCCAATCACGAATTGGAATGTCTTTCGCTTGACACATACGCCAGATATCACCTTGCTCTACAGCATGTTCCATCAATGTATTACCAGCAGAGTCGATGACTTTAACAGTACCCGCTTCTGTGATTTGGAAGGTTTTATCGTGTGAACCGTATTCTTCTGCTTTTTGTGCCATCAAACCAACGTTTGATACGTTACCCATTGTTGCTGGGTTAAATGCACCGTTTTCACGACAGAATTTAATAGTTTCTTCGTAGATACCTGAGTAACAACGATCTGGAATTAACGCTTTAGTATCTTCAAGTTTGCCTTCTGCATTCCACATACAACCGCTTGAACGAACCATTGCAGGCATAGAGGCATCAATGATCACATCACTTGGTACGTGTAAGTTAGTAATGCCTTTATCAGAGTCAACCATTGCTAAACTAGGACGTGTTGCATAAACCGCTTGGATGTCCGCTTCAACTTCCGCTTTTTTAGCGGCATCAATGTTTGCAATCTTAGCGTAAACATCACCTAATCCATTACGCTCATCAACACCTAGCTCTGCAAATAGTTCAGCATGTTTAGCAAATACATCTTTATAATAAACCGTTACAGCGTGACCAAACATAATTGGGTCAGACACTTTCATCATGGTTGCTTTTAAATGCAGAGAAAGCATGATGTTGTTATCTTTTGCTTCTGTCATTTCTTTTTCAAAGAAAGCACGTAATGCTTTAGCACTCATCAGTGATGAATCAATAAGTTCATCTTTTAATACAGGTGTAGAAGCTTTTAATACTGTTACAGCACCAGAAGTACTTGTGAATTCAATTTTTACATCGTCATCTTGACCTAATACAACTGATTGCTCAGAGCTATAGAAATCACCTTCTAACATATTTGCAACGTGTGATTTAGACTCTTTAGACCATGCGCCCATGCGGTGCGGGTTATCTTGTGCATACTGTTTTACAGCATCTGCAACACGACGATCTGAGTTACCTTCACGTAATACAGGATTTACCGCACTACCTAACACTTTTGCATAACGTGCTTTTGTTTCTTCTTCAGCTGCATTCTTAGCAACTTCAGGAAAATCTGGTAATGCATAACCGTGAGATTGAAGTTCTTTAATAGCCGCTTGTAACTGTGGAATAGAGGCACTTACGTTTGGCAATTTAATAATGTTTGCTTCAGGCGTTTTAGCAAGATCACCTAGTTCAGCGAGTGAATCAGGTAGTTGTTGCTCTGGCGTTAAACAATCAGAAAAATGAGAAATAATACGAGCGGCAACTGATATGTCACGCGTTTCAACAGCAATTTCAGCCGCTTTTGTGAATGCATTAACGATAGGTAGTAATGAATGTGTTGCTAGCGCCGGTGCTTCATCCGTTAAAGTATAGATAATTTTTGCTGATTTATCGGTCATTATATTTCCCTTTAAAAAAATGGTGATGTTGCGAAAATGTTACATTTCATTATTTATTGTGCACATAATAGCGAAAACTGATAAATAGTCTACTTTCGATGGATATTTCATCGTTAATTTCATTTATTGATGATGCTAATTTGTGATGTACATATTTTATATTGTCGTCCGCAGAGTGAAGAGCTCAAATATTATGCTACTAAAACTAATAAGATCAAGGTGTATAGCCATTACCAATCAAAATACTTTATTTTGCATCTTGTATGGTAACGGTATGTATTGACTGCCACAGGGTAAATATCAACCTTGTGCCTAAATAGGTACCTTTGTGAAAATAAGGATTCTGATATACTAATAACAATTCCACTCACTAACCGATCAAGCGCACTGATTAAAAGAATGGATATTGGTATATACCCATTACCAATCAGAATGCTTTATTTTTGCATCGAGAATGGTAACGGTATAAATAATAAAAGGTAAAAAAGTGTTTAATAAAAAAGTACAGAGAACAAGCAAAGGCAATATAAAACCAGCATCAAACCCGCTAAAAACAAGGGAAAAAAACTCTCATTATAAAAACAATAATAAAACCACTACTCATAAACCCCCTCTTATTACAGATGCAACACGTAAAGTAGTTTTATTTAACAAACCCTTTGATGTTTTATGCCAATTTACAGATGAGGGCAATCCAACTTTACAACGTCAAACCTTAGCGGATTATATCGATATCAAAGACGTTTATGCTGCCGGTCGATTAGATCGAGACAGTGAAGGGTTATTATTACTCACCAACGACGGTAAGTTACAAGCAGAGATCACCCAGCCTAATAAAAAAACCGATAAAACCTATTGGGTGCAAGTAGAAGGTTCGCCCAGCGAGAGCGATATTGATAAACTACGCAAAGGGGTAGAATTAAAAGACGGTTTAACCTTACCGGCAAAAATTGAAATCATGATAGAGCCAACAATATGGCCTCGCAATCCCCCTATTCGCGAGCGAGCCAATATTCCAACAACTTGGTTGAGTATCACCATTAATGAAGGTCGCAATCGTCAAGTCAGACGCATGACTGCAAATATCGGTTTTCCTACTTTGCGCTTAATTCGATACTCAATTGGAAAATGGACAATTCATGATATCGAAAGTGGTCAATATAAGGTTATTTAAGCTTAATAACCTCAGGTCGACATAAGTAAAATTAACAGCACTGTATGGATATAAACCTACAAAATCATGATTTAAAATGACATTTCGATTCCATTATCCCGAGTTGAGGTTATTGATATTAAGTAATTATTTTTATAAACATTGGAATGTATTTCCCAGATTTCTCATAAATAAATAGAGATGAGCAATAAATCATTTCCACCTCTGTTTTTATTATAAACAATAAAAACACACCATTTGTCTTATTATTAAAGTCAATATAAGTATAAAAACAAACTAATAAAAAATACAAACGGTATTTCAGGCATTCTCCTCGCGACACTTATCATCAAAAACACTGTAAACAGGTCTCATAACCCCCTCAATATAGTTATATTTCATTCGCAAAAAACCTAAAGGTGACATGGGTCTTATTTTCATATGACACAACGTGATTAATATCACACAGAAGAGTATATTAATATTGTATTACTAATTAAGATATTCGAATATGTATCCGTTCTTACAAAAAACAAGAAAACACCTAAAAATTATTAAAACTTAACATTTAAGGAATTTACAATCATGAAAAAAATATTATTACCTTTAGTTGCTACTTTACTGATGGCACCAAGTGTCCATGCAAAAATGTTAACCCTCGGTCATGCAATGTCATTAGAAAGTGCGGCTCACCAAGGCATGGTGATCATGGCAGATAAAGTTAAAGCAAAATCAAATGGCGATTTAACGATTAAAATTTTCCCAAATGGTCAACTTGGTTCTGAACGTGATCAGGCAGAGCAAGTTGTCACTGGTGCTATCGATATGGCTAAAATCAACGGTGGTTTGGCTGAATCTTTTGAACCAACGTTTAAAGTTAATGCACTACCTTTCTTATTCCGTGATGTTCCACACATGAGAACATTCATGAGAAGTGACGCAGCACAAGAGATGTTAGTTTCAAGCGTAGGTAAAGGCTTTATCGGTCTTACTTTTTATGATTCAGGTACACGTAGTTTCTACGCTAAAAAACCAATTAATTCACCAGCAGATCTAGCAGGCATGAAAGTTCGAGTTCCAGGATCTCCAACAATGATGGAAATGGTTAATCTATTAGGTGGTAAAGCGACGCCAGTACCATTCAATGAAGTTTACACAGCTTTACAACAAGGCGTTATTGACGGTGCTGAAAATAACATTTCTAGCTTAGTTGAAATGAAACATAGTGAGGTTGCTAAATTTTACTCTATGGATCAGCATATGATGACACCAGATGTGATTATCATTTCAGAAAACAAATGGGCTTCATTAACAGCAGCAGAGCAAAAAATCTTAAAAGAAGCGGCCGCAGAGTCTCTTGAAGAACAGATCAAAATCTGGGACGCAACAGATAACATGAACAAAGCGAAAGGAATCAAAGAAGGCGTGACATTTGTTGAAGTTGATAAAGCCCCTTTCCGCGCAGCTGTTAAACCAATGATTGATGAAGCTAAAAAAGACCCTAAATTAGCAAAATTCATTGATAAAATTGAAGCGCTTTAATTAATATTAGTAAAAATACAATTTTGCCCTGGCCTTGCTGGGGCAAAATTTTTTGAGGTATAACGACATGTTAACAACTTTTAGAAACCTACTTGATAAGTCGATTCTATTTATTTCTTCTTTTGCATTAATGTTGCTAGTAGTAACCGTCACTTGGCAAGTCTTTAGTCGTTATGTATTAAATGACCCAAGCAGTTGGACCGGAGAGCTTGCTCGCTATACGATGGTGTGGCTTGGATTATTAGGCGCCGGTTATTTATTTGGTGTTAAAGGACACTTAGCGATAACGTTATTAGATGGTTATCTGAGAGGAAAAGCACATACCGCATTACAATTACTGATCAACGGCATCTCTTTTGCATTTGTCTCGTTAGCAATGCTTAAAGGTGGACTAGCACTGATGGGAAGAACCGGGCAACAACTATCACCTGCGTTGCAACTACCAATGTCTACCGTTTACTCAATATTACCTATTTCAGCCGTTATTATTCTCATATATTTGACATTAAATACGCTTGATCTTTTTTGTAAATCTAACAAAAAATAAATTTTAAAAGGACTCATATTATGGACTTGTCCATTGGTGTTTGGCTATTAGGCCTATTTTTGTTCATGATTGCGATAAGCATGCCTATTGCAATAGCAATTGCGATGTCATCTTTGACTATCATGTATTTCATTTTGCCCTTTGATGTTGCAAGTATTACTGCAGGTCAAAAAATAATTACCGGTATCGATAGTTTCAGTTTATTAGCTATCCCTTTCTTTATTCTCGCAGGGAATATAATGAACGTGGGTGGTATTGCAGGTCGACTTATCAACCTTGCAAAGCTCATGGTTGGTTGGATCCCGGGATCTCTTTTACACGTTAACATCTTTGCTAATATGATGTTTGGCGCCGTTTCTGGTTCGGCAGTTGCGGCAGCTGCGGCAGTTGGTAAGACCTTAGGCCCAGAACTCGAAAAAGAAGGTTATGATAAAAACTTAGCAACGGCGGTGAACGTTGCTTCATGTCCTGCAGGTCTTCTTATTCCACCAAGTAATTCATTAATCGTATTTTCAGTTGTATCGGGTGGAACCTCCGTTGCGGCACTGTTTATCGCAGGTTATGTGCCAGGTATTTTGATGGGATTAAGCTGTATGGTTGTTGCTTATTTTATCGCTAAAAAGAAAGGCTATAAAACAAGCGCTAATGAAGGTTTCACAACGACAGATGTATTGCGCATTATTTGGCAAGCAACACCAAGCTTAGGCCTTATCTTTGTCGTTATTGGTGGTATTATTGGCGGTGTATTTACCGCAACAGAAGGCGCATGTATAGCGGTTCTTTACTCATTTATATTGTCACTCTGTTACCGAACACTTAAGTGGTCGCATTTCTCATTAATTTGTAAAGAAACAACAATGATAACCGGTATTATGCTGTTCTTGATTGGTGCTTCAACCATCATGTCATGGGCAATGGCTTTTACTGGCTTACCAACAATGATCAGCGACTGGATGTTATCAATTTCTGACAACCCTATTATTATCTTCATTCTGATGAATTTAATTTTATTAATTGTTGGTATGTTTATGGACCTTACGCCTGCCGTATTGATCTTTACACCTATCTTTATGCCGATTGCTGAGCATCTGGGTATGCATCCAATTCACTTTGCGATGATGATTATATTCAACTTATGTATTGGTATTGCAACGCCACCTGTTGGTACTGCATTATTTGTTGGCTGTAGTGTTAGTGGCTCTAAGATTGAAGATGTAATAAGAAGCATCATGCCATTCTGTGCAGTGCTTATTGTTACTTTATTGTTCATTACATTTGTTCCTGAAATTAGCTTATTCTTACCTAGGTTCTTCGGACTTATTTCCTAGAGTTAGGATAATTCAACAGACAAAAAAAGCAGCTTCATTGAAGCTGCTTTTTTATTTGCAGGAGATAGTTGTTCACTTCAAAACTAACAACGCAGTTAGTCGTTATTTTAACTAGCAAGAATGATCACCTTTTTAGTTTATTTAGTATAATACTAAATCAAATAATTAGGCAGATTGGTATTATCTTCACTTTTTAAAAGGTATTCCATCGAACTAAGGTCTTTTAGAAAAAATAAACTATTATTACCAACAAGATGAATATATTAAAAGGCTTATATGAAATTTGAATCACATGGAAAGTTTACAATTTGGACTGAAAAATCCACTGTTTTTGCTGAGCTATTAGGAAGCTGGAATGAAGAGTCAGCATTGCAGTTTGAACTTGAATTCAAAAAAATTGCTTCGACTATGCCAGATCAATGGGGACACTTAGTATATCTTGATGATTGGGAATTATGTGTGCCCGAAATGTTCGAAATTATTGAACGTCTTGTCATTTGGTGTATTAATAACGGTTTAATGCGAGCAGCAAACATTTATCAAGAATCATCCATCAAATCTGGTGTATTGAACAAAATGATTATTCAAAAACAAGGAAACTTTGAAAGAGTCGTTTTTGATAATGATTTAGATGCAAGCAGATGGTTAACCGAGGCAGGCTTTCCAACAAGTTGCCCCCCAAGAAAGAAATAAAATAAATAAATCTAATCAAGCTTTATCGCTTCTACTTTATATGCACAACGCCTTGCTCCATCAATAATATGCTCGTCACGTGAAATACTCGCTATATCAACAAACAATGCTTGGAATATTTCCAGTTCAGAACGACAAAAATTATTACATTCAGTGGCAGCAGCGCAAATCGGACAATGATTTTCTAAAAACCACCAGCAACCATCTTTTTGTTCAGCGCTTGCCATATACCCTTCTTCACTGCGAAGCGATACCAGTATATTTAATCGTTGCTCAATCGTTGCTAGACCAGACATTGCTTGTTGGTACTTGATTTGCATAGTTGCTTCACGCTGAGTAATTAACTTGTCTAATCCTTGCTCGCCAAATACTTCACGTACAGAGATAATTAATTGTACGGTGAGCTCTTCGTGTCGATCTTCAAAATGATGATTTGCTTTATCCGTCAATTTCCAAAAACGGGTTGGACGTCCTCTTAGCGCTTTTTTATCAAAAAAATGGATCTCTTGTGTTTCTTCTAATAACAGAAGATGTTGACGGACTCCCATGGTGGTCATATTTAATTTTTCAGAAAGCATTTTAGCGCTCATTGCCCCATTCTCTTTCAATAATTGAAAGATTCTTTCAGTGCTCTTTTGTCGATTTTTTTGTTGTATTTTCATGTCCCAATTATTACTCAGTGAAAAATTAAGTAA
>TARA_R110001583_G_scaffold12606_7_pt1 | contig 12146 bp, 25 predicted proteins | sample TARA_R110001583 | Tara Oceans TARA_R110001583 (sample SAMEA4398432) | marine metagenome | biome: Polar Biome; feature: [MES] marine water layer (ENVO:01000295) within the mesopelagic zone...; material: water (ENVO:00002006), including particulate matter (ENVO:01000060) such as...... | reverse complement strand
GCAAAAATATAACAAACAAAAATATAAAAATTAAAACATGACAATAGATAACCTAATACAGTCAACGGTTGAAAAAGTTTTTAAAACTCAATTTAACCAATTTGAAGAAAGGCTATTGCAAAAGCTAAAGCCTGACAATCTATTAACTGTTTCTGAATGCATGGAAATAACCAAGCTTAGCAGACAAACAATTTTAATGAAGATTAAAAACAATAAAATTAAATCTAAAATAATTGGTAATAGATACAGAGTCTTAGAATCAGAATTACAAACCTATATAAATAACACCAAATGAAAAAAGAAAGACTAGCAATATTATATAAAAAGTACAGTCTTGAAGCTGACGACTTTTTTAAACACCAGCACTATACAATTATTACAAGAGCTGGAATAGATAAAATTCAAGGCATAGAAGGAATTAAAATAAACTATGAAGTAGTTAAGTGCGAACCTAATTACGCTGTGTTTAAAGCAACTGCTAACCATAATGAAATAACCCTAGAAACCTTTGGCTCTGCTTTAAAAGGAAAAGGCTATCAAGATGGAAATACTAATAGCTGGTATGTTGCAGAAATGGCAGAAAAAAGGGCTATGAGTAGAGCAATTTTAAAGCTAACTGGCTTTTATGAACTAGGAGCTTTTGGCGAAGACGAATCGGAATCATTTAAAAGAAATTAATAATAAATAAAAAAAAATTATGGGAACATCAAAAGACATTTTAATAGACGAAATAAATAGTTTAACTGAAAAAAATAAAGAGTTAAAACAAAAGATATATACAAATTCTATACCTGAACCATTTATGACTGAAAACGAAATAAAAGAGTTTGAAGAAGCTAAAAAATTAATTATTAATAATAGAAATCAAAAAGTAAAAGATGCTATTTACGATATGAGTTTTTACTCAAATCAATTTAACGTGTTAGACATTCATTTACCAAACTCTAAGAAAGAAACTGACTGGCATTTTAATAATTCTTTAAAGTCATTAAAAGAGGCTGCTAAATCATTGCTAGAAAATTTAGAATTATTAAACAATAAAAACGAACAAGATGTTAAGTAGTGTAAAATTTGGAGATTTTAATGAAGTACATAATGAGCAGTCTAATGAAAATAAACTTAATAAACATTTAGAAGAAATTGAAACTGTTGGAGCTACAGAAGATGATTTTTATAAAGAACAGTTTATTTTATTTCAAGATATAATTATTGCTTTAGGGCATAGACTTGGAGATGGAGAGGCTTTAGAAATTAAAGGAATAGCAAAGAAAATGTCAAAACTTTTAATTGAATTAAGCGAAGATTTACATGACGAGTTATCCTTGTTATGTGAACAACACTCACCAAAAAACACGCCTTTTAATTATGGTGGCTATGAATTTCATAGAACTAATGGACGAAAAATGTACGAGTGGAAAACGCTACCAGACATTAATTTTCATTTGCAGCAAATAGATAAAGTAAAATTATCTTACAAACAGGCAGAAATGGCTCACAGGTTTGGAGATAAAGCTGAATATATAAACCCAGAAAACGGAGATGTATTTCAACCAATACCAGTTAAATACTCTAAGGATATTATTAAAGTTAAAGAAGTTAAACAATGATTTAGGGGGCTGACAACTAAGCTAGATGCCCCCTTTATTAAAATTAATATTATGAATACAAAAACTAAAAAAGTAAAAAACAAATTAAAAAATAAGCAAGTTGGTTTAATGGAAATTCACCACACCGTAAAATATGTTGTTACAAAAGATTTTGATGTTTCAAACTATTATATAAACAGCTTTATTTATAAAATATACTGTAAACTTTCTGTATTGTTTACAGCTTACAACAAAAGGGAAATTGCAAAAGTTGGGGGTTTTAAGGGCGAACAGCCTTTAGAATCTGTCAACAGGGCGATTGCTAAATATGACCTTTTTTATTTACATGATAATATGTTTCAAGAAATAGCTAAGGCTTGTAAAGTGAGGCTACACGACAGCAATGGAATAGAGGACAGCTACAGAGATTTATTAATTGAACAATTAAACTCTAGATTTTTTAAATACACGGATAATCAACTACAAGAACTTTTAACAACAATTGAAAATGGCAACTAATAAAAAATCATTTATCCTATATGCTGACATTAAAACAACAATTGATAAGCTAGACAACGAATATGCTGGCAAATTGTTCAAACACATATTAGCGTATGTGAATGATGAAAACCCAACAACAGACGACTTGCTTTTGGAAGTAGCTTTTGAGCCAATTAAAAGACAGTTTAAAAGAGATTTAGAAAAGTGGCAACAAATTAAATCTAAACGTTCTGAAGCTGGAAAGTTAGGCGGAAGACCTAAAAAGCAAGAAGAAACAAAAAAAGCAAATGGTTTTTTTGAAAAGCAAACAAAAGCAAAAAAAGCTGTTAATGTAAATGTTAATGTAAATGATAATGTTAATGTAAATGAAACTGTAATTAATAAAAAGAAAAATATTAAAAAAGAAGTTTTGGTTTACCCTTTTGACAGTATAGAATTTAAAAAATCAATAGAAATATGGAAACAATACAAACTAGAACAACACAGATTTAAATTTAAGTCTTTAGCCAGCGAGCAAGCTATGTTAAAAACAATTGGCAAAGATTATAACAACGAAACCGAAGCTATTGAAGCAATAGAATACTCTATGGCTAATGGCTACAAAGGAATTTTTAAACCCCAAAAAACCCTAATAAATGCAAGTAATGACAAAAACCAATACGGAAATCTCAAGACAGACCTCCTTAAAAGATTTAGCTAGAACAAAAACTCAAATAGTTAAAATAGAAGATTGTGCTAATTCTCAAGCCCCTTCACTTTTAAATTTAGCTACTAATGAAGGAATTGAAAAATCAACTGCTTTTATATCGTTAGAGCTAATAAGATTAAACGAGCTTTTGAATTTATCAAGACCAATGAACAATGCTCAAATTGAGTTTGTTTCTTTAAAATTAACGGAATACCCTTTAAATCAATTAAAAACAACGGATATAAGATATGTATTTGATGAAATATTAAGCGGTAAACATGGTAAAATGTATGGAAGTATTAACCCACCTTTTATTATAGACTGTTTATCAAGGCACTTTGATAATAGAACAAGTTTTTCTGGAGAACAAAACTCTTCAATAAGTAAACAATTTAAACAATAAATGAATAAAAAAGAATGGCATTGGATGTCAGAGTATAAACAAATAAAACAAATAAATATGAAATCAATAAACGGAACAGTTAAGAAAATACTTGACTTAGAAAAAAAGGGAGATAAGGATTTTTTAGTACAAGAAGTTATTATCACAACTGAGCAAAAGGTAAATCCAGATTTAAAAATAACATTTAAAGGAGACAATACTGACTTTGTAAATAGATTGCAAGAAGGTTATGTGTTTGAATTTATGATTAATCTGTATTGTAATGAGTGGAAAGGAACTTATTATAATAATATTGATTGCTGGGGAGTTAATCAACTTAACCCAGAAGCACCTGAGAAAGAAGAAGCTAAAGGCTTTGTTCCTGTTGGTGCTGAATCTGACCTCCCTTTTTAATGGAAGATTTTACAACAGCGTTTTTAATATCCCATTTTCTAGCAATAGTTCTTGGGATTTTTCTTGTAAGAATGTGGCAAATAATAATGGAATAGTAAAATATATTTAAATATATACGTGTATTAATATAATTTGTTTATATTTGTTTTGTATTTAAAAAAACAAGATGACAATAACAAGAATAATAGAAGAAAAATTAGACATAATTTCTGCAATGGTAAAAGTAGAAAGAGAAAATTATGCTAGAAAGTTTTTAAAAAAACATAAAATGACAAAAAAGCAAAAAGAACAAGCTATGAAAATACTTGTTGATTTTCAAAGATTTATAGATTTAGAAGATTAAAATAATAATAACCCACTAAAACAAAAACAATGAAGAAACTAATTGACATATCAGAAGAAACAGCTATGGAGTTAAAGATACTAGCTATTAGAGAGAAAAAAACATTTAAAGCATTTCTTGAAGAAATACTCACTAAATTTGTAGAAGCAAAAACTCACTATAATAATATTGAAAACCTAAAAAAATGAAAGAACAACAAGAACCAAACTTTGAATTGATAAATGCTTTTTTAGAAAATGCTACATTAATTGATAAAGCACAATTAATAACCTTGCTAGCTCCAGAGTTATTTGTTCCAACTCCAAAAGTTCATGAGGATGGAACTAAATACATGAATTGCTTAGAGCTTGATTTAGAAGTTCCATGCTGCCCAAATGGAGAGGCAATTCAATTACATACAACAGATTTTGCAGAGCATAAATAAAAAATTATATAAAAAATATATAAAAGTTATATAAAAGTTAGAAATATTTTACTATACTTGCATTGCTTAGTTGTCGCTTTTAAGCGATGCAATACAAAAAAAGATTTAAATATACCAAAAATAAATATGGAGCTGTTAAACAGACGTTTAATGGCCGCTCCTACCACTCTAAAGGCGAAGCTGCCTACGCCCAACAACTAGAACTTAGAAAATTAGCTGGCGAAGTAGTACACATCAAGCCCCAGCACAAGCTTCCATTGTACGTTAATGGAGATTTAATCACGAGTTATTACATAGATTTTAAAGTTGAATTAGCCGATGGCTCTTTTGAGTTAATTGAATACAAAGGATTCCCCACTCCCCTATGGCTAGTCAAATGGAGACTAACAAAAGCTCTTTTAGAATCTGGTCAATTAAAAGGCGAAGACCCAAACAACACTGTATTACTCTTAAAAACTCAAAAGGATTTAAGGTGAAGGAAAAAGAATTAAACGAAAATGATATTCTTATAAAATTATTTGAAAAGCAAACAACATGGCTTTTAATAGCTAACAGGTTAACTCCCCTCAATTATTCTATAACTCCAGACGATTTAGTTCAAGATATGTATATTAAAATTCATGAGAAACTAAGGAACGGAAAGCTAAAAAAAACGGATATAATACAAGAAGGCAAAATTAATGGCGGAGTTGTTTATATCACTTTACATGATTTATCTGTAGAGATATACAGAAAACAAAAAGCATATTTTCCAATTAAAAAAGATATTAAGGAAAACGAATACATGTCAAAGGAACAGCATTTAAAAATACAAAACGAGGATTTAATGTTCTTCAAAAGCATTGATAAAGCAGTAGACAATTTTAATTGGTTTTATAAAAAGATTTTCAAACTATATGTTGAAGATTTTCAGTCAATGCGCAAACTATCTGAAGCAACTAAAATAAGCTATAAGACTGTTTATAATAAAATTAAAAAATGTAAGCAAGAAATTAAAAAACAGTTGAAAAATGAAAAGTAAAGGACTCGGCGATACAATAGAAAAAATTACAACAGCAACAGGGATTAAAAAATTAGTTAAGTGGGTGGCTGGAAAAGACTGCGGATGTGATAAACGAAAGGAAAAGCTTAATAAAATGTTTCCCTACAAAGCTAAAGACTGTTTGACTGAAACAGAATACAAATGGGCGGATAATTATTTCAGTTCTTTTAGAAACACGATAAGCAGAGACGACCAAAGATACATGCTAAACATCCACAACAGAATATTTAAATCTAATAAAACTGAATCTTCCTGTGGTTCATGTGTTAGAGAATTATACAACGATGTCGAAAGACTTTATAAAATATACAAAGATGAAATACAACAGTGATTTTTCCCATGATTTAGAAGTTGGTCAAGTATTTGAAAAGGAACTTGGCTACATATTAGAAAACAAAACTATTGAATGCAAGAAAGATTTGCAAGCTCACAAGACAGGCAATGTATTTATTGAATATGAAAGCAGAGAGAAACCATCAGGAATATCAACTACTCAATCTGAATGGCACGCAATATGGATAAATGAATACAATATAAAATTGGTTGAAACTGATTATTTAAAACAAAAGTGTAGAAAATATTTAAATACTAAAAGAGACATTAAAGGGGGAGACAACAACACAAGCAAAGGGATTTTATTACCTATTGACGAAATATGAAAGACGAAAAAGTTAGAGCAGATTTAATAAAAAAACTACAGAAATTTTTTTCTAAAGATGAAAAGGATTTTAAAATAAAAGAATTAAAACAAATAATAAAGAATCATAAAAATGAATGACAAAGAATTATTACAACAACTTCAATTTACTGCGGGCATGAATCCCAACGACCAAGAGTTTGGCAAAATAGTTAGAGCACTTTTAAACTTACCAGAAAACAATCCAGAAAGAATGTGCGAGCTGAATGACGAAGACTGTTTAAACTGTGGCTCATGAAAAGCGAAACAATAAAGCTATATAAAATAAAACCAAATCCAGATAATCCAAGATTAATAAAGGATAATAAATTTCATAAGCTTGTTAAGTCAATTAAAGAATTTCCAGAGATGTTAAAGATTAGACCAATTGTAGTTAATGAGGACTTAGTCGTATTAGGCGGGAACATGCGTTTAAAAGCTTGTAAAGAGGCTGGGTTAAAAGAAGTACCAATTGTTAAAGCAAGTGAATTTACAGCGAAACAACAGCGAGAATTTATAGTTAAAGACAATGTTGGGTTTGGTGAATGGGATTGGGATATGTTAGCAAATGAATGGGACAACAAAGAACTAAATGATTGGGCAATGGATGTTCCAAAATTTGAATTAACAGAAGATGATAAAGATTATTCAAATATTTTAATTGAATCTTTAAGAGTGGAAGTTGAAATGGAAAATGAAGAAGAACAAGAAAAGTTATATAATGAATTAACACAAAAAGGTTACAAATGCCGCATTTTAACATTATAAAAAAAAACAAAGCTAATTTAAGTTTTAGAGTAAGTTCTATAATAGGAAAATTTGATTTACAATCTAACGAAATTATAGAACATTTTGAAGGTAATATTGACTTACCTAATAAATGGAAAATTGGTTTAATAATTGGAAAAAGTGGAAGTGGCAAAACAACTATAGCTAAACAATTATTTAATAATTTTTATGTTACAAAATTTTCATATAAAAGCAAATCAATTTTAGATGATATGCCAAAAAATTCAACTGTAAATGAAATTACAAACGCATTTAATTCCGTTGGTTTTTCAAGTCCACCAAGCTGGCTAAAACCATATTCAGTTTTAAGTAACGGACAAAAAATGAGAGTTGATTTAGCAAGAGCAATGTTAGAAGAAAAAAAAATGTTTGTTTTTGATGAGTTTACAAGTGTAGTAGATAGAAATGTTGCTAAAATAGGAAGTTTTGCAATTCAAAAAGCAATTAGAAAAAGTAATAAAAAATTTATTGCTGTAAGTTGTCATAAAGATATTGAAGAATGGCTTTTGCCTGATTGGGTTTTTAATACTGATACAATGACCTTTCATTTATTTGAAGGGCAAAAAAAAAATAGACCAAAAATTAATTTCAAAATATACGAAACAGAAAATAAATCAATTTGGAAAATGTTTGCTAAACATCACTATTTAAGTCATACACATAATAATGCAGCAAAAGTTTTTATTGCAACTATAAATAATGAATTAGCTGGTTTTTTGAGTGTTTTACATTTTCCACATCCAAAAACAAAAAACATAAGAAAGGTACATAGATTAGTTATTTTACCAGATTATCAAGGAGCAGGTTTTGGAATAAAATTTTTAGAAGAAATAGGTAAAATATATAAAGAAAAAAAATATAGATATACTATAACAACGTCAGCACCAAGTTTAATTTATGCTTTAAAAAAATCTAATAATTGGGTATGCAACAGATTTGGTAGGAATAAAAAACAATTTAGAAAACAAAGCAAAAACAAAACTTTTATAATTGGAGAAATTAGTTCTTCAAATAGAATAACTGCAGCTTTTGAATTAAAATAAATAATAATGGCAAACGAAGAAAACATAAAGAAACACCAATTTAAAAAAGGGCAAAGTGGTAATCCATTAGGCAGACCTGTTGGAAGTAAAAACAGAAATAGCGTTGCCAGTAAATGGCTAAACACTACAGAAGAAACTAAAAACCCAATAACTGGTTTAATTGAAGTATTAAGTCAAGAAGATATTATGACTTTAGCCATATTAAAAAAGGGCAGACAAGGAGATGTCAGAGCTTACGATTCGTTACTGGATTCTTGCTATGGAAAGGCAGTACAAACAAACGATGTAAATGTAAATAGAGATGGACCACTATTTATGGAATAATGATACCAACAAGAACCACAGCATTTTATAAATTAAAAGAATTAAAGTCAAGAACTAAAATTGTAAGAGGCGGAACATCTGCTGGCAAAACAATCGGTATTCTTTGTTTATTAATTCATTATGCTGGGACAAATGAAAACAAGGAAATAAGCGTTGTTGCTGAATCAATACCTCATTTAAGAAGGGGAGCATTAAAAGATTTTATTAATATTCTAAAAGGATTAAATAGATTTTATGAAAGTTCTTTTAATAGAAGCACTTTAAAATATACGTTTGATACTGGGTCTTATATTGAATTTTTTTCAACTGACCAGCCAGATAAACTCCGTGGGGCTCGGCGCACAGATTTGTATATCAATGAGGCGAACAATGTTCCTTTTGATGCATATCAACAATTAAGCATAAGAACCTCAAATTGTATTTGGATAGATTATAACCCTACTTCCCTATTCTGGGCAGACAAAGAGTTAGTTAACGAACCAGATACTGATTTTATTACTCTTACTTATAAAGATAATTCTAGCTTACCAGAATCAATTGTTAAGGAAATAGAGAAAGCAAAAGAAAAAGCAAAGACTTCTAGCTACTGGGCTAATTGGTGGCGAGTGTATGGACTTGGCGAAGTTGGTTCTTTGGAAGGCGCTTGCATACCTAACTGGCAAGAAATTGAACATGTGCCGAATGAAGCAAGATTAATAGGAGCTGGATTAGATTTTGGTTATTCAATTGACCCTAGCTCAATGTGTTTACTATACAAATATAATGATGGTTACATATTTGACGAAGTGCTTTATAAGACAGGAATGCTTAACAGAGATATTTCCAACTTCATAAAGAACAACAATATAGATTGTAATATTTATGCTGATTCAGCAGAACCAAAATCAATAGCAGAAATAAGACTTAGTGGCGTTGATATATTCCCAGTAACTAAGGGAAGAGACTCTATAGTTTATGGCATTAATCTAATTAATCAGAATGATGTATTTATAACAAGTAAAAGCAAGAACTTAAAGAAAGAGCTAGAAGGCTATGTATGGATGAAGGACAGACAAGGAAACACATTACAAAAGCCCAACCCAATGACTGGCGACCATGCAATAGATTCAATTAGATACGCAATGATGATGGTATTAGAAAACCCAAATAGAGGGGAATATCATTTATTTTAAAAAGACGTACATCAATATAAAGATTTTAACGGATAATATATATGAAACTAACACTAAACATACCGACAACTTTAAAAGAAATAACCCTAGAGCAATATCAACAATGGTTGAAAGTTGCTGATGGAAAAGAAATGAGCTTATTCTTGCAGCAGAAAATGATTGAAATATTTTGTAATACTCCATTAAAAAGCGTTCTGGATATAAGAGCTAATGATGTTGATGAAATAACAAATTCAATTGGTAGTTTATTTGACAACAAAACAACTTTTGTAGATAGGTTTGAATTAAACAATAAGGAGTTTGGCTTTATATATGACTTAGATAAAATCAGTCTTGGAGAGTTTGTCGATTTAGATAAATTAACTGAGTGGGATTTAATGCATAAAGCAATGGCAGTATTATACAGGCCAATAACATTTAAAAAAGGAAACAAATATTTAATTGAAGACTACGAGAGCTCAAGTAAATACAATATGAAAAATATGAGGTTAGATATAGTATTTGGAGCGTTGGTTTTTTTTTGGAATTTAAACAAAGAATCTACGACTCTTATACTGAAATTTTTAGCGAGTCATCCAGCAGCAGAATACCAACAAGAGCTCAAGGCTTTGCAGAAAAATATGGATGGTTTCAATCAATTTATGGACTCTGCATGGGAGATGTCAGAAGGATTGACGAAGTAACAAAACTGCCTATGCATCAATGTTTAATGATGTTAGCATTTGAAAAAGACAAATACGAATTAGAAGAAAGTATTATTAAAAGCAACAGGAAATGACAAATGAACAAATTATAAATCAAGTTTTAGATACTGAGGGCGGAGAGAATGCTTTAATAATTAGAGTTTTTAATAATTGTTATGTAGGGACAACAACCACAAAGCCAGTTAGAGTTGTATATGATTATTGGAAATGCCTTGACCATTTAGTAAATATTGATGGTTTAGATTTTGACGAAGCAGTTGATTATCTAGAGGATTTAGAAAACATTGATTTAGAAGAAAACACACCCTTATATGTAAAGCAAATATGAAGAGTTTTTATAAGGTAATAGATAGCATAAAGGAAGCAGTTAATGCAGAGCCATTTAATAGCAATGTAAGTTATGGCTCAATAGATGAAATTGATTTAAACAAGCAAAGCATATTTCCCTTAGCTCATATTGAAATTAATAATGCAGAGATTAACGAAAACTATGTAACGTTTAACGTAACTCTTTATTTAATGGATTTAGTAGATTTCAGCAAAGACCCAGACACTACCCTATTTTTAGGAAACGACAACCAACAAGATGTTGAAAATACTCAGTTTGCTTTGGCTACTAGAGTAATGAGAGTATTAAAAAAAGCTGACCTATATAGAAACAAGTTTGAATTGGCTGGAGCAGTAAATGCTCAAAGGCTACCTAGTTTTGAAAACAATCTTTCTGGCTGGGAAGTTAATTTCCAAGTTGGGGTTGCTGACGACATGACATATTGTTAAAATGAGCAGATTAAAAAGAACTATAGAAACTTATTCTAAGTACGTTAAACAACAGTCAAGGAGCAACCTATCCAAAAAAGGAATGAACTCCAGCAAAAGCCTTTATAATAGCATTAAATACAATATAAAACAGAATAGAGGAAACAGCGGAAGGTTTGAAACTGGTTTTAATGTTGGTTTTATCATGGACAAATACGGAGAGTTTCAAGACAAGGGAGTTCACGGCGTTAATTCTAGTTATATAAAAAACAAAAACTCAAAGTTTAAATATAAAAAATCTAGCAATTTAATTGGAGTTGAAGCAGCAACAGGAATATTTGCAAAGTTTGCTAAAAGAAAAGGTTTAAGATTTAGAGATAAAAAAGGAAAATATATTACTTATAAATCAACTGGCTTTGTTATAGCTCAAGGAATTAAAAAGAAAGGATTAGAAGCAACTAGCTTTTTTAGTAAACCATTGCAAGCTGGAATAAATAAATATGGTCAAGATTTTGCTGTTGCCCATTTAGAAGACGCGTTGGATGTAATATTTAAAGAAACAAAATGAGTACAATAATTAGAACAAGAAGCCCATTTTTTATAAGAACACCACAAGTAACAGGTAATGACCCAGTAACAGGAACACCGAACAAAGACTTACTTAGTTACTTTCAGATTAATATAACTGTATTTGGTGGATTAGCTAATTCTACAGAAGTATGCGATGACCTTTATGCTACTTACTCACTACAGAAAAAACCATTAGTAACAGAAGTTTCTGTTTCATTTGACATTAGCGAAATAGTAAACGACCATATAGAACAAATATTCACAGGAACTTATGCTGCTGCTAAAAGTTCTATTTGGGTAACTGTAGCAACATCAGCTAGACAAGCAGATGGTACATTGATACAAACTGTAACTACAAACACTTACTTAGCTCAAGAAGGGTTCAATAAGTTTAAAGATGGTGTAAACTACACAACAGAACCTATTGCAATGCTAAGTAGTACTTACATTCAAAATCATAAAGGCAGTACAATTACAATACCAGTAAATGCAGAAAGGGTTACGCAAGTTGAATGGAGAAACGGTACAAGCGTAAGAGAAACAGACACTTTTACAGACAACGGAAACCAAAACCAAAAGATTCAATTTGCTTTATTTACTGCTGGAACTTTTTTAGATAATGCTTTAATAACTTATGATAGTGGCAGTACCACTACAATAACTTTAGAACAGGTAGAAGAATGCAAATATCCAGTTAATAAAATAACATTTGTAAATAGATGGGGAGCTTTG
>TARA_R110001583_G_scaffold85585_1_pt1 | contig 12152 bp, 11 predicted proteins | sample TARA_R110001583 | Tara Oceans TARA_R110001583 (sample SAMEA4398432) | marine metagenome | biome: Polar Biome; feature: [MES] marine water layer (ENVO:01000295) within the mesopelagic zone...; material: water (ENVO:00002006), including particulate matter (ENVO:01000060) such as...... | reverse complement strand
TTTTCTTAATCACAAGCAACTTTTGCTGCTTGATATAAAATCCTTTACACTCAGGCTCTATTTTATTTCTCATTTATTAAGGTGTATTTCATGTTTTTCAAAAACCTCCAAGTTTATCGTTTTACTCGTCCGATGGAACAAGATGACAACGCACTAGAAAGAAACCTAGAAGAATTTAAATTTAAACCCTGTGGTAGCCAAGATATTTCAAAGTTAGGTTGGGTTTTCCCTATGGGGAAAAGTGGCAGTATGTACACCCACATAAATCAGAAACAAATTTTAATCTGTCTTAAAAAAGAAGAAAAAATGTTGCCTGCAGGCGTGATCAAAGATCAGCTTAATGAACGTGTTGAAGCGATTGAGCTAGAACAAGGTAGAGCATTAAAGAAAAAAGAGAAAGATAGTTTAAAAGAAGACATTGTCATGCAGTTACTGCCACGTGCATTTAGTCGTACCTCACAAACTTATGCTTGGATAGATAACGAAACGAATATGTTATATGTAGACTGCTCAAGTTCACGTAAAGCTGAAGAATTAATCTCATTGTTGCGTAAGACCTTAGGTAGCCTACCTGTTGTACCTGTACAGCTGCAAAATCAAACTGATGTAGTGATGACTGATTGGTTAGTAGAAGGCAATATTCCAGCCAACTTCCAACTAGAAGATGAAGCTGAGCTTTGTTCGGCTTTAGAGGGCGGTGGTATTATTCGCTGTAAACAACAAGATTTATTATCAGAAGAAATCAAAAACCACTTAAACTCGGATAAGTTTGTGACTAAATTGGCACTTAACTGGGCAGACAGTATTTCTTTTGTAATAGGTGAGGAATTTGCATTAAAACGCCTTAAATTCTCTGATGTGTTACAAGAACAAAATGAAGATATCGAAGCAGATGATTTTGCTGCAAGGTTTGATGCTGACTTTATATTAATGGTAGGAGAGATAAAACAATTAATCCCATCATTGCTTGAAATCTTTGGTGGTGAACAAACTCTTTAAGTTAACCACAAAATATTTCATAGTTCACTCTTTAAGCCCAGTACACAAAGTTACTGGGCTTTTTTGTCCGTATTGTTATTCCTCTTAAATTAGAATAATAAGTGCAATTTTTTTAATTAGATGTTCCGCGGTTTTTAATTCATTCATAGCAAAATATCGATTATTTAATCCATAAAAAATTAAAGAGTTAGTTTTATCCAAAAAGCTCAAATCAAGCTAACTCAATCAGTGATAACAACAAAGTGCACTGTTCATAAGGCAATACAGCAAAAGCGGTATTGCCTTTTTTATTGTCTAAAACACTTAAAAAAACCAACAACGTTCATAAATTAGGCATAAAACACAAAAAATGAACAAAATATGTAATTTAGGCTTGATCAATCTGCAAAATAACATTACTGTTGTTATATACAGTGTTTATTTATACAGGTTAATTATATGCTATCTACATTACTTACATCAACACAAGCTACCCCATGTTTATTACGAGATTATGATGATTCGCTGAAACCTAATTCATTGGTTAATGTGCATTATCAGGAGAATAATTACCAAGCGCTGTTAGAACATATACAGACGGGGAAAGACCAAGGTTGGATTCTATTTTTAGCACCTCCTGGCAAACCTAATACCCAGTTTTTTCAAAATGCAGGCATTGATAAAAATCGTGTATTGATGATTGACTCAAATAAAGTTGGCGATAACCTTGCGCTATTATCAACTCTATTAAAAAGTAACAACTATTGCACAGTAGTGACTTGGGTTAATGAGTTATCTGAAGCATTACGTTTAACGATTGAAGCTGATGCACAGTTAACTAACACTAGCTGTTTTATTTATTGTAAACACTAAGCATTTAACTTTTGTATTAATAAACAAGAATCGCTTACTGAGTAATATATTGAGTGTGGCGAGATAAAATAAACAATACTTATCACTAAAACCTGTTTAACATATAATAAAATTGATTAAAATCAGCTGTTATTGAATAGAGTGAATTATACTGATCATATTGATACTCATGTTCTAGTCAATAAATAGCTATAAGCTTAACTTTGTAGGTAGTTGTTTAACAAAGGTTAGTTAGTGAGTAAATCATTTGACTCTGCTAACTATGTGACAACAGGATAAATTATGTACCAATACAGCGATAAAACCAAAAAATTCATAAACCTGATTGGCAGCGGCGATGCGGCATATGTTCCTAAAGCAATAACCTGTGCGATTAACACTCTAGATGAGATTGCTAACGATCCAACTTTACCGCAAGCGACAAGAGAATCAGCAGCCTTTGCTGCGGCTAATTTAGTGTTAAGTGATTATAAAGATAACGATTAATGGATTGATTTTAAGATTAATCAGCCTATATGTCTGATCATTTTATTTATTAAATCAATGTAACTAAAGTTTACGCGCGCTCAATTTCTATAATTTTCTTTTATTAAGCATGCACCTTGCTCTAAACCATTCTCCCTAAGTGAACTGCTTCCACTTATTAAGTATGTAGTAACTACTTGTTATAATTGAAATTTAATAACAAAGTTTGTATTCATTTTAACAACTACAAATGAACAGATACTTAATGCATATTGGATAGGAAAATGAATCAATTTAAGGCAGCAATTGCGTTAAATGGTTGCTCCCTTTACAAATTCCCTAACACCGAAGTGTTTCATTCTAACCAATAAGATTGATCGGCTATTTATCTTAATGAGTAGAAGCTAATATTAAAATCAGAATAAGAAAAAAGAGCCGAAGCTCTTTTTAATATATTGTTATAGTCATCTCGTCATTAAAAAGTAAAACTATACGATATTAACCAATATGAGTTAGACCGCCCATGTACTGCTGTAATACCGTTGGGATCTCAATTCGACCATCTTCGCATTGATAGTTTTCTAAGATAGCAACCAACGTACGCCCTACCGCTAAGCCAGAACCATTTAATGTATGTAATAACTCTGGTTTTTTAGCACCAATACGACGGAATCGAGCTTGTAAACGACGCGCTTGAAAATCACCTACATTTGAACATGATGAAATTTCACGATAAGTATCCTGCGCCGGTAACCACACTTCTAAATCATAGGTTTTAGTTGCACTAAAGCCCATATCACCAGTACACAGTACAACTTTACGGTATGGTAATTGTAAATTTTTAAGTACTTGTTCTGCGTGCCCTGTTAATTCTTCTAAAGCTTCAAAACTTTTTTCAGGATGTACCAATTGCACCATTTCAACTTTATCGAATTGATGTTGGCGAATTAGACCACGCGTATCTCGACCGTATGAGCCAGCTTCACTTCGGAAACAAGGTGTATGAGCAGTCATTTTAATAGGTAAATCAGTTTCATCATAAATAACGTCACGGCTCATATTAGTGAGTGGCACTTCCGCAGTGGGGATCAATGACATGCCTACGCCTTCCTCAGTTGCAGGATTTGTATTAAACAAGTCATCCCCAAACTTTGGCAATTGACCTGTACCGTACAAACTATCTGCATTCACTAAATATGGAACGTACATTTCTGTATAACCATGTTCATTAGTGTGCAAATTAAGCATATATTGGGCTAAAGAACGGTGTAATTTAGCAATTTGACCTTGCATCACAATAAAACGAGAACCAGAAATTTTAACCGCAGATTTAAAGTCTAAACCACCTAGTGCTTCACCTAACTCTACATGGTCTTTCACTGGGAAATTGTATTGCTTTGGGGTTCCCCAAGTTAATACTTCTACATTTTCACTTTCATCTTTGCCAATTGGAGCTGATTCATGAGGTAAGTTAGGCACCATGTCAGAAATCGTTTTAATCTGCTCACTGACGACAGAAAATTCTTCTTTTGCTTTTTCTAAAGCTTCACCAAGTTCATTCATTGCTTCACGTAAGGGTTTAATATCTTCACCACGTTTAGCTGCTTGGCCAATATCTTTAGAACGAGTATTACGCTCTGACTGTAAGTTCTCAGTAGAGACCTGTAACGATTTTCTCTTTTCTTCTAATTCACTGAGTAAACTAACATCTAAATCAAAGCCGCGTTTTTTTAATAACTCAGCAGTTTGTTCTATATCATTACGTAAAAACTTTGCGTCTAACATCTTATTCCCTAACTTTTCAAAACTAATAAAGTACCTAAATATGCAGCAAGCAAACATACCACAACATTCAATACCACATTTAACATTGCTTTAAATAACTCACCTTGTTGGATTAACAATAAAGTATCCATCGAGAATGATGAAAATGTGGTTAATGCACCTAAAAAACCCACACCAATCAATGGCCACCAAGGTGAAGTCGAGATTGTTTCTTGTTGAACTAGTTGATAAATAAAACCCATTATCAGCGAGCCAACTACATTGACCGTAAGTGTAGCAAATGGAAAACCTTTTCCAAAGAGGCTAACTATACCAAAACCAATTAAATAGCGGAAAGTTGCACCAAATGCACCACCACAAGCGACTAAAGTAATATTCATCATCAAACTGTTCATTTTGATTCTCTTTTCTTATATATCAAACGTCACTAATGGATTTTATTTCTCTCACCATTAATAACGTGTTTTATCACTTTGTTGGTTACAGTTCCTTAAATAACGTAACTTCTCTGCTATTTTCATTTCCAAACCACGCTCAACGGGTTGATAAAATTCAATACCCTGTAAAGCCTCAGGTAAGTATACTTCCCCAGCGGCATAAGCACCGGGCTCATCATGGGCATAACGATAACCTTCACCATAATGTAATGATTTCATTAATTCAGTTGGAGCATTTCGTAAATGATGTGGAACGTCAAGATCAGGATAAGCCTCTACCGCTTGTTTTGCTTTGCTGAAGGCAATATAAACTGCATTACTTTTGGCTGCACAAGCACAATAAACAGTTGCTTGCGCAATCGCTCTTTCACCTTCTTTAGGACCAATTCGAGTAAAACAATCCCAAGCAGACATTGCCACTTGCATCGCTCTAGGATCGGCATTACCGATATCTTCAGAAGCAATAGCTAATAAACGTCGTGCAACATAAAGCGGGTCACATCCACCTGCTAACATACGTGCATACCAATACAAAGCAGCATCTGGATCTGAGCCCCGTACCGACTTATGAAAGGCAGAAATTAAGTCATAGAAAAGATCGCCTTGTTTATCAAAACTAACACCTTCTCGGCCTGCGATTTCCATCAATAACGAAATATCAATCACTAGTTTATGCTGCTGTTGTTCGCCCATGTCGGCTAGCAATTCTAAATAATTGAGTGCTTTTCTTGCATCACCTTGTACCAATTGAGCCAGCTTATCTAACACCCCTTCTGCAAATTCTATATTGTGTGCCGCTAAGCCTTGTACAGATTTACAAGCTTGATTGATCACAGCAACAATTTCTTGCTCAGATAGTTTTTTTAATAAATAAACACGCGCACGTGATAACAAAGCATTATTTAATTCAAAGGATGGGTTTTCGGTAGTGGCGCCAATAAATAAAAAGGTACCGTCTTCGATATAAGGAAGAAACGCATCTTGTTGGCTTTTATTAAAACGATGAACCTCATCAACAAATAATAAAGTCCGACGCCCTGCTGCTTGATTTTGTTTTGCAATATCAATAGCAGTTCGGATCTCTTTTATACCAGAAGTAACTGCAGATAAACGTTCAACATGGGCGTCACAATACTCAGCAATTAATTCAGCGAGAGTGGTTTTCCCGGTTCCCGGAGGTCCCCACAGAATCATTGAATGTGCAAAACCTGCCTCTAATGCTTTACGTAAAGGTTTGTCTTTAGCCACAAGGTGGGATTGACCAATATATTGGTCGAAATTTCTTGGCCGCATTCGAGCAGCCAAGGGTTGAAACTGATTATCGACAGAGAATAAATCTTGCATTAGCGTTGATCATCTATCTCAATACCTTCAGGTATTTTAAATTCAAAAAAACCACTCGCTAGTTTTACAGCTTGTTTATTATTAGTAAGCTTAAAGACACTTTTTTGACCTTGCGCTTCTTCTACTATGAATTCACTTACACTATCTGTTTTATCAAACATAAAGATAAATTGATTAGTATTCATTTTATCTTTATTGTTTTTTACAATAAACTGTTCACCCATTTTTTTGACATCAAAATTTCTCCATTCTGAAGCATCAGCCCCAGATAATAAAGCAAACGGAGTCCCTGCAATTGCATCAGAGAAATTCATGATAGTTACTTGCTCAATAAATGGACTATATAACCACATGTCCGTGCCATTTGAGACAATTAACTCTTGGTCTGGTTTAGTGACTTGCCAGTGAAAATTACCAGGACGAGAAATAGTTAACTTGCCCCAACTTTGTTGAATAACTTGCCCTTCAGGGTTGATTACCTGCTGTGCAAAATCAGCATCAATAGAAGTAAATTTAGCTAATTTTTGTTGCAATAAATCACTGTCGGTTTGTGCATAAGCTAATTGCGACATTGACATAAATACACATAATGTAGCAATAATATATTTTTTCATTTTTAATCCTTAATAGGTGCTGGAGCCAGTACATCACGGTTACTATTTGCACCAGAAGGCGCGCTAATAACACCTTGTGCTTGTAACTGGTCAACCAAGCGCGCAGAACGGTTATAACCAATACGGAAACGACGCTGAATGCTTGAAATAGAGACTTTACGAGTTTCTGTAATAAAACCAACTACTTCGTCAAATAAGGGATCAATTTCTTCGTCCCCTTCACCTTGTTCGCCTGGCAATAACATATCTAAGTCAGCATCGCCGGCAAGTATCTCTTGAATATAATTTGGCTGGCCACGTTTCTTCCAGTCCGCCACTACTTTATGCACTTCATGATCATCAACAAAAGCACCATGTACACGAGTTGGTACACCAACGCCAGGTGGCATATACAGCATATCACCATGACCTAATAATGTTTCAGCGCCTTGTTGTCCAAGAATAGTACGAGAGTCAATTTTACTTGAAACTTGAAAAGCGATACGGGTAGGAATATTCGCTTTAATCAAGCCTGTAATAACATCAACCGATGGTCGTTGTGTTGCTAAAATCAAATGAATACCGGCGGCACGTGCTTTTTGCGCAATACGCGTGATCAACTCTTCACATTTTTTACCGACAATCATCATCATGTCAGCAAATTCATCAACAACCACTACAATTGTTGGTAATTTATCTAACTCAGGTGCACTTTCAGCCATACTATCACCTGGTTTCCAAAGAGGATCGACTATCGGTTGACCTGCGGCTTTCGCTTTTTTAATCGCAGTATTGTAACCCGCTAAATTACGGACACCAATTTCAGCTAATAGTTTATAACGGCGTTCCATTTCCCCCACACACCAACGCAAAGCATTAGCGGCATCTTTCATATCAGTGACAACTTCAGTCAGTAGATGCGGAATACCTTCATAAACATTTAACTCAAGCATTTTAGGGTCAATCAAAATCATACGTAAATCTTCAGGTGATGATTTATACAATAAACTCACCAACATACAGTTCACACCAACCGATTTACCAGAGCCCGTTGTACCTGCCACTAAAAGGTGTGGCATTTTCGCTAAATCAACGACAACAGGTAAGCCAGATATGTCTGCGCCAAGTACCATGGTTAATGGTGATTTACTTTCGTTGAATTTTTTACAATCCAATACTTCTGAAATATAAACAATTTCACGATGACGATTAGGTAATTCTAAAGCGATAACTGATTTACCAGGAATTTGGTCTACCACACGTACACTCATTGCTGATAATGCCCGGGCTAAATCTTTCTCTAAACTGCTGACCGTGCTGACTTTCATACCCGGTGCTAAATCTAGCTCAAAACGAGTGATCACAGGGCCAGGTAATACATTAACAACATTCGCTTTTATTTTAAACTCAAGTAACTTTGCTTCGACTAAACGAGCTGCATTGTCTAATTCTTGTTGAGAAATAGGATTAACTTTTTTATCAGGTCGGTCTAATAAATCAATATGGGGTAATGGGGCAATGTTTTTATCAACCACAAACCTCTCTTTCGGTCGAGCGTGCTCCGGCAGATGTGAAAAATCAACTTTTGTAGCAGGCTTTAACTCTGGTTCAACATGATCTATCGCCAGTTCTTCAACGACCTCATGCTCAGCCTGCCAATCAATATTATCGATATTTAATTCTGGTAAATCTGTATTTTTCTGATCAATAAAATTTGTTTCTACAAAATCATCATTACTTTCATCTTTAAAGTTTGAATCTTTAAAAGCATCTAAATTATCAGAAGAATCGATAAATTCAGACTCATCACTTTTTTCTTCTACTTCTTTAGCAGCTAAGGTCGCTAGTTTTTTCTGTTCTTTGAGAGCTTGTTTATATTGTCTTTTGTCTAGTTTTTCTTGTTGTATTTGTTCTTTTTCTAACAATCGATCGTGATCACCTTGCGACCGTTCTTGTTTCATTTGTTTAACCATATTAGGCAGGTTTCCTAACCATTCAATAGCGTTAAGTGTATTCTCTCCGATCCCATCAATTAAACGGATCCATGAAAAACCAAACAATAAGGTGGTACCAGAAATTAAGAAAGTCAGCAAAATAAGGTTAACCGCTAACAGGCTAAAAAAACCTAACATACTCTGGGCGAGAATATCTCCAATTAAACCTCCAGAAGGGTAATACAGATAATCACTAACATTGAGTGCAATCAATGCACTTAAACTAAAGAAAGTAAAAATAAAACCAACAATACGTAAGCTAAGGTTTAAAAAGTCAACATCTAAGCTGAAGCTTGGCTTCCACAGAAGCGCCCAAGCAATTGACACGATAATTACTGGTATTAAATAAGCTAAAAACCCAAACCCAAAGAATAAAATATCTGCAATCCAAGCGCCTACTCTGCCCCCAGAGTTCTCAATCTCTGCAACCCACTGCTGTTGTGACCAACTTGGGTCAATAGGAGAAAAAGTAAATAAAGATAATGTAATAAATATGGAAACAAAGGCACTAACAATGATCCCAACTTCTAATAATTTTTGCACCCCTGATAGGTGATTTAATAATTTACTATTTGACAAGGAAATAACCCTAACTATGAAAATGCCTGATGGCATAATGAGAAATAAATAAAAAGATTTTAATCTAAAAAGTTATCCGGTAATTGATCGCGTAAACGTAACCATATTTTGCCACTTGCAAAAGCAGAATCCCGTACTATTTGCATGATTTGTTGACCATCACCTTGTTCGAATACTGATTTAATATCGGCATAAAAGGATAATGCGATTAATTTAGCTTCACTATTAGAAAAATAAAAGGTCCCCACTTTGCGATACAAATCTTGTAACCCATTTAAGATCAGTACATAAATCATATTATTAGATGAAACAGCAACATGATGATAAAAGCGGTAATCAAATTCAGTGAACACTTCACTGCTTGCATCAACCGGTGGGATGTTTTCTAAAAACTCAATCACACTTTTACTATTATGTTTAGCAGCCATTCTCAAAATAATAGTACTAATATTTGTTCTTACAGACATCAGTTGGTCAATATAATCGCCACGACGTTCATTATCTAAACGAGTTAATGTACTCAATACATTCAGACCGGACGTTTCCCAAAAATCATTAACTTTAGTCGCCTTACCGTGACGAATGGTTATCCACCCCTCTTTTGATAATCGTTGTAAGACTTCTCGCAAAGTAGTACGTGTTACGCCGATTTTATCTGCTAAAAATCGTTCTGCAGGCAAATCTGAATGGATCGGAATAGTCCCGTTCCAAATCGACTCAATAAGGTATTGTTCTGCCACGTCGGCGGGGCCTTTCACTTTCATTATCATGGGTATTTTGACTTTCCAATATCATATGGCGACATATTAACATATTCATTCTACTCGATTCTAACTGTTTAGAAAAACAGTATTAGCAAATAAACAAGCATGACTTACTTCGCATTTATATCTTGCATACTGAAGGTACAAAGTAAACGAGTCAAAATATGACAATATGTTAGCCATAAAATTCAAAATAGTGACTCAACCTAAAATGTATACTCAGTAATTAACTGTTTATATTGAACTTTTACAAGGTACAATGGCACTGAATAATTTGAAATATTCTATTAGGAGGCTCCATTGAGCACAAATCCAATTTTATTTAATTTAAAACACCTATCATTGCAACGTTGGCCTTGGCTCTTACTAGCCTTTAGCGCAATAGCGCTTGAATTATCTGCGCTCTATTTTCAGCATGTGATGAAACTTGAACCTTGTGTAATGTGTGTTTATGAACGCCTTACAATGTTTGCGATTGTTGCTGCAGGGTTAATTGGGGCGAGCGCACCTCATTATTTAATTGTTCGCTTATTGGCTTTTTCAGTTTGGGCGTTAGGATCAGTTTGGGGATTATTATTAGCTATCGAGCATAGCGATTATCAAATGAACCCATCCCCCTTTGCTACCTGTGATTTTTTTCCAAACTTCCCTGAATGGTTGCCGTTACATGAATTAATGCCTTGGTTATTTAACCCAACGGGCGATTGTTCTGATATCGTCTGGACATTTTTAGATTATTCCATGCCACAATGGTTGATTGTTAGTTTTGCCATTTATGCAGTGTTATTATTAGTCGTTTTAGTAACAGCGATACTACCAATAAAGAACTCTTTTAAGTGAATAAACAGTAAAGCTGAATTAGATTGATACCTAATTCAGCTTTACTGCGAAATTGATCCTAAATATTATTGTAAAAGTGAATGATCTGCTGGTAAATTTTTCATTATCCAAAGCACTAACTTATGACGAATATTTGCTGTATTTTCATCGCCTTCATTTAATGGATTGATCAATTTATCTTGCACTAAAAGACGATAAATACACTCTTGTTTAACTTTAGCAGACGTTGTGCTATCAATACCCGCATAACCTCTTTTAATCGCATAAGCTGCCCCCAACTTTGTTGCATGTTGTAATAACTGAGACTCATTTTTAATTTTTTTCATATTAATCCCTTAAACTATCTAAATTGGCACTTTGCTAATAAGCACATCATACACAAAATAAATGTCATATATGCGAATGACTTACATATTTTTTATTAAAATAAACAAGATAAAAACAAGCTTAAGTTGTAACCACATGAGCAGTTACAAACTTAATAATAAGCCTACTTATTTACCTAATAATTTTAATATTGCACTTTCATCTAATATTTCAATACCTAACTCAGTCGCTTTAGTTAATTTTGAGCCTGCGGCGGCACCTGCAACAAGTGTGTTTGTCTTTTTAGAAACACTGCCTGCTACTTTCGCACCTAATGCCTGTAATGCTGCTTTAATATCATTACGCGACATAGCATCAAAACTCCCCGTAATAACAAATGTTTTATCACGTAATGATAATTCACTCTCATCTACAGCTTGTATTTCTGGCCAATGTACACCTGCTGTTATTAACTGTTCAATAACCTCTAAGTTATGTTCTTGGCGTAGAAAGTAATAAAGATGTTTAGCAACAATTTCACCGACATCACTGACACTCTTTAAAGATTCAATACCCGCCTTTTTAATCGCCTCTAAGGTTTTATAATGAAGCGCTAAATTAGCTGCAGTTGCCTCACCTACTTCACGGATACCAAGTGAATATAAAAAACGCGATAATGTAGTTTTTTTACTTATCTGCAGACTATTGACTAACTTTTTAGCAGAGGTTTCGCCCATACGAGGAAGGCTAGATAACTGCTGAACGGTTAATGAAAAGAGCTGCGATGGATCTTTAATCATATTATGATCAACCAATAATTCGACTAACTTGTCACCTAAACCATCTATATCCAATGCTTTACGAGATGCAAAATGTTTAATCGCTTGTTTTCTCTGTGCTTCACAAAATAAACCGCCAGTACAACGAGTAACAGCTTCACCTTCAATACGCTCTACATCGCTATCACAAACTGGGCATGTTTCAGGAAAAACAATCTCCTTGGTTTTTTCTAAGTCTCGCTGTTCTAACACAACTCTGGCAACTTGAGGGATCACATCACCTGCTCTTCGCACCACCACTACATCACCAATTAAAATACCTAAACGTTCAATTTCATCTTTATTATGTAAAGTGGCATTCGACACCGTCACACCGCCAACAAATACAGGCCTTAATTTAGCAACGGGAGTGATT
>TARA_R110001583_G_scaffold21479_2_pt1 | contig 12160 bp, 10 predicted proteins | sample TARA_R110001583 | Tara Oceans TARA_R110001583 (sample SAMEA4398432) | marine metagenome | biome: Polar Biome; feature: [MES] marine water layer (ENVO:01000295) within the mesopelagic zone...; material: water (ENVO:00002006), including particulate matter (ENVO:01000060) such as...... | reverse complement strand
GGTACTAAGCTGTTTTGAACCAATAAGCGAGAAACACTTTCTCCTAAACCACCAATAATGTTATGTTCTTCAGCAGTAACAATACACTTTGTTTTAGCTACAGATTTTAATATAGCCTCATCGTCTAACGGTTTAATAGTATGAATGTTAATAACTTCAGCACTTATTCCCATAGCTTCTAATTTTTCTGACGCTTGCAAAGCTTCCCAAACTAAATGCCCAGTAGCTACAATAGTAACATCCGTTCCTTCAGTTAATTGAATTGCTTTTCCAACAATAAATTCTTGATCTTCTGGCATAAATACGGGTACAACTGGACGCCCAAAACGTAAATACACAGGTCCTTTATGGTCTGCAATTGCAATAGTGGCAGCTTTTGTTTGGTTATAATCGCACGTATTAATAACGGTCATACCAGGTAACATTTTCATTAAACCAATATCTTCTAAAATTTGGTGTGTTGCGCCATCTTCACCTAACGTTAAACCAGCATGAGATGCACATATTTTTACATTCTTATCAGAATATGCAACAGATTGACGAATTTGGTCATAAACTCTTCCTGTTGAAAAGTTTGCAAATGTTCCAGTAAATGGAATTTTTCCACCAATTGTTAAACCAGCTGCAATACCAATCATATTTGCTTCAGCAATACCAATTTGAAAAAAACGTTCTGGGTTTTCTTCAATAAATTTTTCCATTTTTAATGAACCAATTAAATCAGCACATAGGGCTACAACATTTGGATTTGTTCTTCCTAATTCTGCCAAACCTGCACCAAATCCTGAACGCGTATCTTTTTGCTCTGTAAACGTGTATTTCTTCATTATGTTTTTTATTAAAAATCGTTCAAAAATAAGGATATTTTGCAAATAAGGCCTATAAATTCATTAAGTTTTCATAAACTTTATGAACAGGAAAACCCATTACATTAAAATAGCTCCCTTCTATGCGTGAAACACCTATAAAACCAATCCATTCTTGTATTCCATAACCACCAGCTTTATCAAAAGGACGGTAATTTTCAACATAAAAAAGAATCTCATCAACAGTCAATTTTTTAAAGAAAACAGTTGTAACATCAAAAAATACTGTTTGTGATTTTATTGTTTTAATACAAACGGAAGTTATAACCTTATGGCTATTGCCAGATAATTCTTGCAACATTGCAATTGCTTGCGCTTTATTTTTTGGCTTCTCTAATGGCCTGTTATTATGCCAAACTATAGTGTCGGAAGTAATAATAATATCATTTTCTTGTAGTTCGTTTTCAAAAGCTTTCGCCTTTAATTTAGCCAAATAATTGGTTATTTCTTCTTCCTTAAGTGTTGACGGATAAATTTCATCAATTTCTTTAACATTAATTGTGAAATTGAGACCTAACTCCTTGAACAATTCTTGCCGTCTAGGAGAACCAGAGGCTAGAATAATATGATTGTTTTTAAATTTTTCTAAAAGCATTTTATTTTATAAATGATGTTATTAAAAGTGTAGTTATCCCAAAAAACATGATAATTTTAAGCAATGAACTTAATTTGTGAAATTCACTTTTTTTGCCAGCCTTTCGTAATTTTAAAGCAACAATTGATAATGGAATTAACCCAACGAAAAGTAAATATAGCATGGTATATCTATAACTACCACTATAATTGTAAATTATAAAAAGCAAGAGACCAATAGGTAATAAACATAAATATGAAGCAATTATTTGAGTTCTTTTTCTTCCTATAATTATGGGTAATGTGTTTAAATTTAGTATTTTGTCTCCATTTACATCTTCAATATCTTTAATTATTTCTCTAATTAAATTTATACTGAATGCAAAAAAGGATAATAGAATAAATATATGAATTACCGTATTTTGAACATTGTTATTAATTGAAAAATCAATACTGAATATTGGTAATATAAATACACTTAACGCAACTAAAATTGAAACCATAAAATTACCAATTAATGGTTTTCCTTTTAATATTTTTGAATAATAATAGAGTAGGAATGCGGTTCCAATAAAGATGAATGAGTACGTGGGTTTGCGAATGCTTAAACATACTAATATTCCTAAAATAATTCCAATGGAATTTGTTATTTTATAATATTGTTTAGCTTTTTCAAAAGTAATAATTTTTGAAACTATTACTTTAGTTGGCTTATTAATTTCATCAGCTTTAACATCATAAATATCATTAATTATATAACCAGCTGCTGTTATAAAAAGTACTGAAAATAATAAGATTAAAAATTGAAAAGTAGATAGGATTGTTTCAACATAAAACGATGGAAAAAAGAAAAACTCAAATAGGAAAAAGACATAAATTATCAGCAATAAATTTTTCCATCTAATTAGGTTCAAATATGCTGCTAATTTCATTTAACTTAATTGAACTCCTTTTTAATACGTGCTAAATCTAGCTTGTTATCTCTATCTTTTATAACTTCTCGTTTGTCGTAATTTTTCTTCCCTTTACACAATGCAATTTCTAATTTAGCCCAGCCTTTTTCAGTTAAAAATAACTTAAGAGGTATTATTGTAAGCCCAACGTTTTGAACCTCTTTTTCTAACTTTTTAAGTTCATTTTTATTTAGCAAAAGTTTTCGTTCACTTTTAGGACTATGATTAAAAGCATGACCATATAAATATTCTTCAATAAACATATTAATAGCAAACAATTCGCCTTTTTCATTAAACTCACAAAAACTTTCAGTAATTCGAGCTTTACTTTCTCTAATCGACTTAATTTCTGTTCCAGTTAATTGAATACCAGCAACATATTTATCTAAAATCTCGTATTCAAAACGAGCTTTTTTATTTTTAATATTTATTTTCTTTTGCATATTAGTGCAAATGTACTATAAATTCTATTCATTAAGTAAAGGTTTGTAAAGAGTTAAATTAAAAAAGAGGTTGTTTGAAAAATGAATTTTTAAACAACCAAATTTTATTTCAGGTTTTAATAATTGTTAATAGTTAGAAGGATTGGACTCTCAAATAAAATATTCAACGAAATACCTTTAAGTAAATTAATTTGTCCTTTTATAGTTCAAATTTTTTTAGCAAATATCTTTAAATTAAAAAATAGGCAAAATAAATTAAAGACATTCTTAACATAAGGTTCACTGATTTTTATAGAATTCATTTTTAATTGAGTCCATTTCTTTAAAGATATTTTCTATTTCCTTATGTTGAAATTTGAAATGATTTAAGTAAAAATCATCTGTGTAAAAATCATTCATATTAAAAGGTGATTTTATTAAAAAATCATTTTTAAATAGTGAATCAATAGAATTAAATTTAAGATCAAAACCATTTCTAAACTTATTAAATATTTCTTTTTCTAAAACTGTATCATTTTTAATAGTTGAATAGAAATAGTAATAACTAGAGTCTAAACTTATTAAATTACCTTCATCATCATATTCTTTAATTACCTTCATTTTTTCTATTGGCTTAATGGTGTCTTTGTTAACAGCTGTTAGTTTTTCCGTTTTAACTTGGCCATTACAACTTGTTAATAAAAATGCGAATATTGATATTAATATGATTAATTTTTTCATGATATTTTATTTATTGTTAATAATTATTAAAGTTATTTCGATAATTAATTATTTGCAATGATATAAATCAATGATATAAATCAATATAATGATTGTTAGACAAGTACATATTTAATTTTTGTTAATGAAATGATTTCATCAATCTATTTTTAATAGAATATCCGATATAGAATTATTGGTAACAGTGAGTATATAAAGATTGGAATTGTTGTTGTCTTCAATATCAGCATATTTTTTAGATCCCAAAACCTTATTTACAAATTGTGGAGTCGTATTACTATGGCCTACAATAAGTACCGTTTTTCCTTTTGTATGCTCTTTAAATTCATCATTGTATAATTTTTTAGGATCGTAAAATTGAATTTCTAAATTTTTACTTTTTGAAGTAGGTGTTGCAGTCTCAATTGTTCTTTTATAATTAGTAGCATAAATAATGTCAAATGGAATATTTTCAAATGCAACACTCCAGTTTTTAGCTCTTTTACTTCCTTTTTTAGATAATTTAGGGTTCCCATCAGATGTATGTTTTCTAACTTTTTCAGAATGACGAATAAAGTAATAAGTAGTTACTTCACTTTCTTGCGCTTGAATATTTAAAGAATAAATAAAAGCAAATAAAAGGAAAAATATTTTTTTCATTTTTTGATAAATTTTTAACAAACTAATTTACATAAAAAGACGCTATCTAAAAGGTGAATTAAATTCATTTAGTCAAAGGAGCTTGTCGAAGTTAATTTTGATTGTTAATTAGTTAAAATATTTCTACAGGCTGTGACTTTCGTTTTTTCTTTTGATAAGAACTCAACAGTCCGTTAGAGCTTGTCGAAAGTTTTTTAGAAGCATTAATTAAAGATTTTTTACATAAAACTTTTAACCTCGTCTTTAATAAAAGAAAGCGCTGTTGTTGATGGAGGCGAAGTATCTAACATTCTTTTTAATATTGCTTCACGCAATTCTTGAGCATTTGAAATAGAAACATCAACAGCTGTATTTTTTATAATTTGCATAGTAGCATTTTTAGAAGCAATAATTACATTCCAACATTTATCAGAAATATATATTTGTTGCGATAAATTATGTTCAAATTCTTGTTCTATGGTATTTATTAAACTGTGTACATAAGCATCTTTGTCATTATTTATAGATGTTACTCTTAACAATAATTTGGAAGGATTCATTCGTTCTAAAAACAAGGTCATTCTTTCATATGCCTGTAATTTTATAGGTAAGGAATGTTTTCTATTCTCTTTTAGCATAGATATATTCATTTTCCGTACTTCAGAAGCTGTATAATTTTTAAAAAAATAATAAGCTATAAACCCAGTAACAACTGTAGGTAAAGTGTAACTCAATAACTCAATGATTTTATTTATTTCCATAATGTATTATTTCATTTCAAAAATAGACATTGTAATAATAACATACAATTTTGAATTTAAAAATTACAAACAAAACTATTTTATTTAGACTGTAACAACTGTTACAGTCTAAATAAAATTTTATGATAATTGTCATCTAATGTAGTAGCTAATCTATTTAATTTTAGGGTTAAATAATTGTATATCAATTAGTTTAAAGTAATAAATGTTACATAACAAAGATAATTAATCAAATTTTAAATTATGAAAAATTTACTAAAATTGGCAGTTTTATTATTTACAACTGCAACTTTTTCTCAAGCAGGACACATAATGCAAGGTGTTGGTGCGGTTAATATGTCAATGGGAGGAGCTTCTACAGCGCAACCAATAGACATAAGCGGAGCGTTACAATGGAACCCCGCATCCATTTCAACTTTTGACCGTAAAATAATAAATTTTGATTTAGGGTTGTTCTTTTCTTCACCAGAACTTAGTTCTAGTATGCCAGCAAATATGATGTGGCAAGGTTCTCCTGCCACTTCAGGTGTTACAAAGGATGATAGAGGAGTTTCTCCAATGCCTGCTTTAGCAATGGTTTGGGGTAAAGAAGATAGTAAACATACCTTTGGGGCTTCTGTTTTTGGTATTAGTGGATTTGGGGTTACTTTCCCACAAGAAACTAATTTACCAATGGATGCAAGCGGAAATCCAAACGCTTCTTGGGATCCATCTAACTCAAACATAATAAATTACCCTCAAAGTTTGGGTGGTTTTGGCCATTTAGAATCTGATTATATGATATTGCAAATAGGATTGACTTGGGCATATGAAATTTCTGATAATTTTTCTATAGGTATAGAACCAACCTTTAATTATGGAGCATTAGAGTTAGCGCCAAATCCAACTGCAAATCCAAATGCGGCTGGTTATGGAATTAGTGATAAAGCCTCGGCAATAGGTTTTGGAGCGCAAATTGGTTTATTTTATGAATCGGATGGAGGTTTTAAATTAGGAGCTTCCTATAAAACTACCCAATCATTTAGCGACTTAGAATTTGAAAATACACATTTAAATAATACAACTTCAACCAATGCTTTTAATATGGATTATCCAGCAATATTATCATTTGGTACAGGTTACTCTAATGAAACTATAGATTTTGCATTGGATTATAGAATGGTAGATTATGAAAATACAGATGGTTTTGCAGAAAAGGATTGGGCAATTGGAGATAACGGATTTCCTACAGGAGCGGTTAAAGGATTTGGTTGGAAAAATATCAATATAATCTCAGTTGGTTTACAGTATAAAGGAATTGAGAAATTACCAGTAAGAATAGGATATACATATAGTAGCAACCCTATAAAAGATGAATTAGCATTTTTCTCAACTCCTGCAACTGCTATAATTGCAAATGCATTTCAATTTGGTTTTGGGTATGAGTTTAGTGAAAATTTTACGCTAAACGGAGTTTTTCATTATGCTGCTAGTGATGGAAAAACTGAAGGAAATATTTTAAATCCAAGACCAGATATTGATATAAATAATGATGGAATCCCTGAAGGCCCATGGAATGCTACTTCAAACCCACTTGGAATTATTCCAGGCTCAAAAGTTGGATACAAAATGACTACAAGCATGTTAATGTTTGGAGTTTCATATGCATTTACAAAATAGTAATTTAATCGCAAGTTTATTTTAAAAACGGCTTTTTTGGAAGTCGTTTTTTTTTGCGATATCTCTTAAATTAACAAATTAATTCTTGTTTATTTGTAAAACTAAAATTTTGCAAATGCTAGTTAAAAAAAATAAATATCTTATCCTATATTCACTATTTCTATTTGTAATAGCAGCAATATATGGTTTGTTATTACGTTGGAATTTTGTCTTTCCATCTAAAATTATCTCTTATAAAAATGTATTACAAGGTCATTCTCATGTTGCCTTTTTAGGTTGGGGCTATTTAGCTACTATTGGCATTATTCTCAAATTATTTATAACAAAAGATAAAAAGCTACATAAAACATATAAGTGGGCACTAGCAATAATTTGCATCACTATTTTTTTAATGTTAATAAGCTTTATATCAAGTGGCTACAAAGTTTTTTCTATTGGGTTACTTTCAATATTTGGAATAGTGTCTTATGTGCTGTCTTTTAGGATTTTAAAAGATTTAACTTTAAAAAAGACTTCGGAAAAGTTAGTAAGAACAGGAATTTATTATTATTTATTATCAAGTTTAGCAACTTGGTTTTTGGCATTTGTAATAGTAACTCAGGGAAAAACTGAATTATATTATAATTCAGTTTATTTTTATTTACACTTTTTATACAATGGTTTTTTTGTATTTGTCCTATTCGGTATTTTATTTAAAATTTTAGAAAACCAAGAAATAACAATATCAGAAAGACTTAAAAAACACTTTTTTGTATTTTTAAATTTAGCTTGTGTTCCTGCATATACATTGTCCATATTGTGGAGCACAAATAACTTAGTATTTAACAACATTGGTTTTTTAGCAGCTATTTTGCAATTAATTTCATTAGTATTTCTAATAAAAATTTTAAAACAAGCTTATGTGCAACTTCAATGGAATTATATTTCAAAGTTGTTATTGAAATTTGCAATGGTGGCGTATTCATTAAAAATTATTGCTCAAATCGCCTCTTCGTTTCCTTACTTCGTTAAAAAATCACTGGCATTAAAACCATTTTTTATAATTGGTTATTTGCACTTATTTACGTTGGCTTTTATGAGTGTTTTTGTACTATTAATTTTAAATCAATTAAAATTTATAAGTTTCAAAAAGTTTGGTTCTAAAATTGGGATTGGATTATTTCTTTTAGGTATTTTACTTACGGAATTGTTATTATTTCTTCAGGGTTTTTTAATATTGTTTCATTTTAATGCCATTAATTATTACAATCAATTATTGCTGGTTGCAAGTCTTCTAATTGTAATTGGGTTAATTTTTGTTGTAATAAGTCAGATTATAAAATACAAAAACAGTATAATATAAACATTGTCAATAACTTTTATTGTCAAACTAAACATGTAATAGTACATTTGAATTTTAAAGATTTCCTGTGAATAATTACTTAGAAAACCTTAACGAATCTCAACGAGAAGCCGTTGTACACAAAGACGGTCCAATGATAATAATTGCTGGCGCTGGTTCAGGTAAAACACGTGTTTTAACCTATAGAATTGCGCATTTAATGAATCAAGGAGTTGATCCGTTTAATATTTTATCATTAACATTTACCAATAAAGCAGCGAGAGAAATGAAGGATCGTATTGGTAATGTTGTTGGATCCTCAGAATCTAAAAGTTTATGGATGGGAACGTTTCATTCTGTTTTTGCAAGGATTTTGCGTTCGGAAGGGCATCATTTGGGTTTTCCTTCAAACTTTACAATTTATGATTCTCAGGATTCTGTTCGGCTAATTTCTTCTATTATTAAAGAAATGGCGTTAGATAAAGAAATTTATAAAGCCAAAAAGGTGTTGAGTAGAATTTCTTCCTTTAAAAATAGTTTAATTACAGTTAAGGCTTATTATAACGATCCTGAGTTAATGGAAGCCGATAAAATGGCGAGAAACCCAAAAATGGGAGAAATTTATCATCAATACGTAGAACGATGTTTTAAAGCTGGCGCTATGGATTTTGATGATTTATTGTTGAGAACAAATGAATTATTAACACGTTTTCCAGAAGTGCTTTCTAAATACCAAAACAGATTTAAATATATTTTGGTTGATGAGTACCAGGATACAAACCATTCTCAATATTTAATTGTGAGAGCATTGGCAGATCGTTTTCAAAACATTTGTGTTGTTGGTGATGATTCCCAGAGTATTTATGCGTTTCGTGGAGCAAATATTCAAAATATTTTAAATTTTCAAAAGAATTATGACGATGTTAAAATATTCAAATTAGAACAAAATTATAGATCTTCTAAAAATATTGTTGAAGCAGCGAATAGTGTTATTGAAAAAAATAAAACAAAATTAAATAAAGAAGTTTGGACAGCTAATAGTGAAGGTTCAAAAGTAAAAGTGATGCGAACCGTTACGGAAGTAAAGGAAGGGCGGTTTGTGGCGGATTCAATTTTTGATACTAAAATGAATTTTCAATTAGTGAATTCTGAATTTGCCGTATTGTACCGTACAAATGCACAATCTAGAGCTATTGAAGATGCTTTAAGGGAAAAGGGAATTGATTATGTAATTTATGGCGGACTGTCATTTTATCAACGGAAAGAAATTAAAGATATCTTATCTTATTTAAGATTATTGATAAATCCAAATGATGAAGAAGCATTAAAACGTGTAATAAATTATCCTGCAAGAGGAATTGGAGCAACAACAATTGATAAATTATCAGTTGCCGCAAATCACTATAATAAATCAATTTTCGAACTATTATATGGCTTAAAAAATATTGATTTAAACTTAAATGCCGGGACAAAAACAAAGTTGATAAACTTTGTTACCATGATGAAGCATTTTCAAATTGAAGCGCAATCAAAAAACGCTTTTGAAGTAGCAGATTTTGTTGTGAAACAAATTAGAATAGTACAAGATATTGAAAAGGATGGAACGCCGGAAGGAGTTAGTAAAATTGAAAATATTCAGGAATTATTAAACGCAATTAAAAGCTTTACTGAAGAGCAAAAGGAAAAGGAAGAAGATGATTCTTTAGCCTACTTTTTAGAAAGTGCAGCATTGGATTCAGCTTTAGATAAAAAAGCAAAAGATGATTCGCCTAAAGTTTCACTGATGACGATTCATTTAGCAAAAGGATTGGAATTTCCTTATGTTTATATTGTTGGCTTGGAGGAAAATTTATTCCCTTCAGCAATGAGTATGAATACTAGAAGCGAATTGGAAGAGGAACGCAGGTTGTTTTATGTTGCATTAACAAGAGCAGAAAAACAAGCCTATTTGTGTTATTCTCAAAATAGATATCGGTGGGGAAAATTAGTAGATTGCGAACCAAGTAGATTTTTACAAGAAATTGATGAAAAATATTTGGAATATCTAACTGTAAAAGCTCCAGAGCCTATTCAAAATAAGTTTATAAATGAAGATATTTTTGGAAGCGTTCCACAAAATAAAATACGATTTAAAAAACCAATTCAAAGAACTCCAATTAAAAATACGAGAACACCAAAAATAGAATTTCAACCACCAAAAAACTTAAAAAAAGTTTCTAAAACTTCTGTTACAAATAGCAACTTATTTGACAATAATATAGTTGTTGGAAACGTTGTAAATCATACAAAGTTTGGAAAAGGAGAAGTTATTAGTTTAGAAGGTTCTGGAGCTAACCAAAAAGCAGAAATTAGATTTGCTAGTGTTGGTGTTAAAAAGTTGTTATTACAATTCGCTAAGCTTACAATAATTAGCTAAAAGTCGTTGTAAAACCAATATTTATATTGTAATTTGCATAAAATAAAAAGTAGAAAAGAGACATGGAATATGATTTAGAATACAATGGTGAAAGACCTCATTTAATTATACCAGAATATGGAAGACATATTCAAAAATTAGTTGATCACTGCGTTGCATTAGAAGATGTTGAAAAAAGAAATACAATGGCAAAAGCGATTGTAGATGTTATGGGGAATTTACAACCTCATTTGCGTGATGTACCAGATTTTAAGCATAAATTATGGGATCAATTATTTATAATGTCCGATTTTAAATTGGAAGCAGAATCCCCATATGAAAGACCCGTTAGAGAGGAGTTACAAGCAAAACCAGAACCATTAGCTTACCCTAAGTATGCTTCTAAATATAGGTTTTATGGAAATAATATTCAAACTATGATTGATGTTGCTTTAACTTGGGAAGAAGGAGAAGCAAGAGATGCATTGTATTATACAATTGCAAATCATATGAAAAAATGCTATTTAAACTGGAATAAAGATACAGTAGATGATGCTGTAATATTTAAACATTTAGTTGAGTTATCTGGAGGTAAAATTGATTTATCTGAAAAGGATGAAACTTTATCAGAAGAAAAAGAGTTATTACGTAAAAGAAAACCAACTGTAAAAAATTCAAATAAATCATCAAATAAGCCTAGACAAGATTATAAAAAGAAAAATTATAAATCAAATTAAGGATGGCAACATTTGTAATTGAAGGAGGTCATAAACTTAGTGGTGAAATAATTCCTCAAGGCGCAAAAAATGAAGCTTTACAAGTTATTTGTGGAGTTTTGTTAACGGCAGAAAAAGTTACAATTAGTAATATCCCCGATATTAGAGATGTAAATAAATTAATTTATATTTTAGGTGAATTAGGAGTTAAAACAGAGAAAATAAAAAGTGATACCTATACTTTTCAATCTGATGAATTAAATTTAAATTACTTAGAATCAGAAGAATTTAAACAAGATGGAAGCTCATTAAGAGGTTCAATTATGATTGTTGGACCGCTGTTAGCGCGTTTTGGAAAAGGTTATATTCCTAGACCAGGGGGTGATAAAATAGGGCGAAGACGATTAGATACTCATTTTGAGGGATTTATAAAATTAGGAGCCAAATTTAGATATAACAAAGACGAAAAATTTTACGGCGTTGAAGCGGATTATTTAACAGGTACTAATATGCTTTTAGATGAAGCATCAGTTACTGGTACGGCTAACATTGTTATGGCTGCAGTTATGGCTAGAGGTAAAACCACAATTTATAATGCAGCTTGCGAACCTTACTTACAACAATTGTGTAAGATGCTTAATAGTATGGGAGCAAAAATTAGCGGTGTGGGTTCCAATTTACTCGTTATTGAAGGGGTTAAAGTTTTAGGAGGTTGTGATCACAGAATATTACCAGATATGGTTGAAATTGGTAGCTGGATTGGAATGACTGCAATGACAAAATCTTCTATAACAATAAAAAACGTGAGCTGGGATGATTTAGGTTTAATTCCACGTGTATTTCAAAAAATAGGAATTAAATTAGAACGGAGAGGTGATGATATTTTTATTCCAGAACAAGAAAGTTATGAAATTCAAAATTTTATTGATGGTTCAATTTTAACAATTTCAGATGCACCTTGGCCAGGGTTTACACCAGATTTATTAAGTATCATTTTAGTTGTTGCAACACAAGCAAAAGGAAGTGTTTTAATTCATCAAAAAATGTTTGAAAGCCGTTTGTTTTTTGTAGATAAATTAATTGATATGGGAGCAAAAGTGATTCTTTGCGATCCACATAGAGCAACTGTTATTGG
>TARA_R110001583_G_C5668777_1_pt1 | contig 12160 bp, 12 predicted proteins | sample TARA_R110001583 | Tara Oceans TARA_R110001583 (sample SAMEA4398432) | marine metagenome | biome: Polar Biome; feature: [MES] marine water layer (ENVO:01000295) within the mesopelagic zone...; material: water (ENVO:00002006), including particulate matter (ENVO:01000060) such as...... | reverse complement strand
GCACCTACTGCTCGGTCTAAAGCCCTCAGACAGCACTTAAAAAAAACAGCTCTCACCGTACGTTCCTGGAGCTTCAGCCCAAACAATAAAAAGGCTATGTATGAGTTGAATGTTGCGGCTAGCAAGGCTTCGCCTTCGCGGTTGGTGCGACCGGCTGTGTGGAAACTCCCTCTGAGCAATTTGTCATCCCCAGTAAGGTTTCAGCAAAGTATGTATTACTGCTGAATCGACACTGTAAACATCTAGGTTGACTAAAGAAATAGGATGCCCCCCTCTATCGGCATCTCTGTGCCAGATTGGTAGTTGGCGCAACCAATCAAACAGAGGGAGTCCATCCCATTTCCCTAATAGTCGGTCAGATCGAAGCACTCGAGCCAGCCTTGAGCAGCAGCCCACTCCATGTCATGTTCTCCCCGCAAGCGGTCGACGTTGAAAATAAGATCTCGGCGTTCAACCGCGGTTTGAACGCGATCATGGCCGACGGTGAACTGCAGAGAATTATCACCCGCCACCTGAAGTTACCCTGACACTAAAGCGCCGCTGTTTAATCGATTCGACAGTTCTGAAAATGGCATTCATACTTTCTCTACTCGTTTGTTAAACCACCTGGTTGTGTCTCTTATGGTTATCCGTGATAAACCCAATACATTGCAGCTGTTTTTTATTCTTCGTGGCTCCATTGTGCCGCTCATCTTGCCGCAGATTATTTTTATCGCGCTGCTCGGCACGATAGTGGCCGTTACTCAGCGTTATGTTCCGGCCGTGTTCCCGAATCTCCCCCCCGCAGCCTTTGCATTACTGGGCGTGGCGTTATCGTTGTTTCTGGGGTTCCGCAACAACGCTTGTTATGAGCGCTGGTGGGAAGCTCGCAAACAGTGGGGGCAGCTGATTGCTGATGGCCGCAGCTTGGCGCGCCAAGTGAACGCCTTTATCGATGATCAAGCAGAAGGTAGTGCTGAAGCTAAAAAACGGCTGGTGCATCTGACGATAGCGTTTAATCACGCATTGCGTCACCAGCTTCGCCAATCAGATGCCTGCAGAGATATTGAAAAATATGTCGATCCCAAGGATCTAGAGCGGTTGCGTCAATCGCAAAACCTGCCGGATTGTCTGTTACATCTGCTGGGGCATGAGCTGGGAAACTGCCACAAGAATAAGCTGCTATCGGATATTTTGGTGCAGAGTATCGATCAACGCATCACCTCGATGGCCGGAGTTCTTGCTGCCTGCGAGCGGATACAGAACACCCCGCTACCATTTGCCTATATGCTGTTGGTTCATCGCACCGCCTACTTATTTTGCTTCCTATTACCCTTTGGACTGGTGACGTCTCTGGGCTTATTTACCCCCTTGTTTTGCGCCATTGTTGCCTACACGTTCTTTGGCCTTGATGCGCTGAGTGAGGAGCTTGAGGAGCCTTTTGGACTGTCAGCCAATGACCTGCCGCTCAGTGCCATGTCGCGCACAATTGAGATTAACTTGTTGGAGGCGTTGGGCGAGAAGAATTTACCACCGGCGATACAACCCAAGGGACACGTTCTTCAATAACAACAGCGCAGCCTTCAGTAAAAAGAGCCGACCTGAGTAGTGGTAATTGATCGACTCGTTAAGCCGCCTGGATTAATGGGTTATGCGGCAAGCCAGCCCTGCACCCCCTTGTATAACACCATCAGCGCAGACGCGGTGGATATCACCAGTAGCACGGGTTTTGCGGAGGTCGTATTGATGCGGCTATCCAGCTTATTGGCCAACCAGAATCCAAACAGAACCCCTGGTAATAGCTGCAAACTGAGTAACAGACTGGCCTGGTCGACCAGGCTTTTTTGAACCAGCATCAGAATAGAGATCGGCGTACCGATCAGAAAAAAAGCGGCAATTTCATTACGAGCGATGATCCGGTTTTGTTGCTGATAAACCAGCGCGATGGGCGGCCCACCGATGGAGGTGGCGGTACCGATCAATCCGGAAAAAAAGCCCCCGATAGTCAGGCTCCAGACGGTTGTTGTTATCTTATAGCTGCGCCAAGTCACCAAGACCGCCAGCATTAATGACGCCCCGAATATCATACTGAGACCGTATTGCGGTACCTCAACCAGCAGTGCCGCTCCACACCAGGACCCCGGCAGGCGGGCGATAATGGCCGGCATAATACGCCGCCAGCTCAGATAGGCGTGTTGTTTGAGTACAACCAGCAGAGATAGACTGAATCCGAGGATTAATATCGGACCAGGAACAAAGGCGGGGTTGATCAGGTAGAGCAAGGGAGCGGCTAACAGGCCAAAACCGATACCCACCCAGGTTTGCAGCATGATGCCGCAGGTAACGATAAGCAGTGCCAGCAGGTCAAAAGCGGAAAGGGCCATGACTGTCGATCCGTTTAAAGAAGGCTATGTATTGGGTTTTGTGGGTCGGGTTTTAACCCGACGTATGCTGCACCCAGCTCGAAGTAAATCCCACTTCACGCATGAGCGTTGGATGTTGATGGGTGGTGTTCAGCCCGGCATACAGCAAAGGTCCCATTAGGTCTTGCGTTTTGTTTGATACTTTATGACCCTTTTGATACTTTTGATAACCCAGGGTGTGCCAAAATGACGCAAATATTGCCAATTGTGCCTTTTCAGGCCATAATTATATTGTGCCATTTTGGCACAGCTGGAGGTTTCATTATGGCGACTACATTGCCTCGCATTACCGCTAGGGTTGATGCCGATACACAGGACTTACTAACTCAAGCCGCTGCTATTGTTGGCATGTCTAGCATAAATTCATTTGTACTGAGTGCTGCAATTGAAAAAGCTAAACAAGTGGTTGAACGTGAACAAACTCTAAAATTGAGCCAAGTTGACGCTATCTTATTAATGGAAGCACTTGATCGCCCTGCGACATCGCATGCAAAGCTTAAAGCTGCCGCTGACCGTTACAAGGCTAAAGCCAGGTGATGATGAATACGGTACTTCTAGACAAGGAAAAACATGATAGAAACAGCTTCAATTGTGGGATTGAAGCTCTGAATAACTACCTCAAAGTTATGGCTAACCAGCAGGCTAAAAAAGACAACACAAGAACGTTTGTTCTTGAAGATGACAACGATAATTCACATGTCATTGGCTATTACACATTAACGATGACGCCGATTGATCTTCAAGCCTTGCCTGAAAAACTCCAAAAAAAGCACCAATCATCAAGTTCAGGCGGGCTCATTGCACGCTTAGCTGTTGATGAGCGATGCAAAGGAAAGGGCTTGGGTGAATGGTTATTGATCGACGCACTTCACAAGCTACTTACGGCTAGCGACAGCGTAGTATTCCCTGTAATTATCGTTGATGCAAAAGATGGAGCAAAACATTTTTATGAGCGCTATGGATTCCAAGCATTTCAGGATTCTAAAAACAAACTGTTCATCACTATTGCAGATGTAAGAGCAAGCTTGGGTTAGGTGGCTAAATTCACTATTGCCGCTACATTCCGGCTAGACAATTACCGGGTTTTAAACGCAACCTGCGTCCAATTGCCTGTTATGCGGCAGACCGACACCCACCTGCCTCATGCGTGTTTCAATCGAGTCCGACCCTTTTGATACTCTTTTGATACTTAGGCTGAACTAGCTGCTTCCGTACGCGGATTAACCTGATATTCAAGCACTCCCGCAAGACGAAAGTATTCAGCACCTATCACATCCCAGGTGTAGCGGGCCTGAGCTATGTGCAGCATATTCACGCCAACTTGTTCTGCCTGGGCCGGTGTTAGGGTTTGCAGGGCCTGGCACAATGCCTCGGCGTCAGAAAAAAACAGTGCCTGTTGCTCTGTGGTGTGGCGATTAAATACGCAGTCATAGGCCAGCACCGGCAGGCCAAAATGCATCATTTCGACTAGCGATGGATTGGTGCCTCCGGCCGAGTGACCGTGTACGTATAGCACCGCATTGCAACGAAGGGTATGCAGAACGCCTATATCGTAAACCGGATCAAGCAACTGCAGATGCGGCACTGCGGCATAGTGCTGTTTTAGCTCGCGGCCGTAGGCGCTGTTATTCCAGTTGCCGACAAACACCAGAGACAACTCGTTCTGCCCGGAAAAGGCATCCAGAATCATATCAACGTTATTTTCCGGCTCGATGCGGCATAGCGACAAGGCGTAACGCGCCGGTAAATCAGTCCCCTGCCAGGGCTTTGGCGCTGCTGATACCGCATGATCGCCCCCATAAGCAATCACATGGCAGTCGCGGCCATAGCAGTCCTGCACATGCTGGGCAATACCGCCGTTATCGGCAATCACTTCGTGGGAAAAACGTACCGCCAGTTTTTCTGAATAGTGCAAAAACCAGCGAGCCAGGCCTTTCCACTTAGCTCGCTTCCACTCGATACCGTCAATGTTGGTAATAATCTTCGCCCGGGACAGTAGCCGCACCAAAGGCAAGGCGATGGCACCCGACACCCCCAACAGTACAATGACGTCAGTACGTCTGACGATGGCGGAGAATAACGAAATTACGTCATAGGGAACGCTGGACACGCCGTTGGCATTTAGATTGATATAGCGCAGCCTGGCACCGAGGCAGGTATAAGGTTGCTCTGGATAACTCCTCGCGCTGCAGTAAACCATCAGCTCGCCGGGCAGATTATTATCCTGATGATAACGGGCCAGATTTTCAGCCAGGGTCTCAAAGCCGCCGTAGTTCGCGGGAATACCCACGGTGCCTAAAATAGAAATCCTGGTCACAAATAATTACTCATTCGGTTACCGCAGACAGCGTCTCACGCAGAGCCTGGGTATACGCCTCGGGGGTAAAATAGTTGGCGCGTTCACGGGCTGAACGGGACAGCTGCAGACACAGGCTTTTATCTTGCGCCAGTTGCAATACCCGCTGGGCTAATGCGTCACCGCTACGGCTATCGATCAAAAAGCCCTGACAACCATCCTCAATCAGTTCCGCAGGCCCGCCAACCGGTGGCGCGATCACCGGAATACCAAACGCCATGGCTTCCAACAGCGTCAGACCAAAGGTTTCAACCCAGAGATCCGGACGCGACAGATTGAGCACCAGGCTGGCACTGGCATAGAAGGCTGCGGGGGCATCGGTGCGGGGGTGGATATTCACATTAGCGGGCAGGCAGGTTGACGCAAAATAGCGGCGAATGGCCACTTCGTCATCATTCACCACCAGATCAAACGCGATTTCTGGATGATCGGTTAATTGCCGAGCCAAACTCAAAAATTCCGGTACGCCTTTGTAATCGCGTAGCGAGGCCAGCATCAGGACATTAAAACGATCTTCGTGCAGATGACAATAGCTGCTGGACTCTGCTCTACGCAGAAATGCCGCATCAAGCGCATTATAAATCGTGCACGCTGAAACACCGGAAATGGGCAGGTTCTGACGGTGAAAATCCGACACGTAAATAAGCTCGCTGGCAGTCCAACGGGCAATGGCCGTTAACAGCCACCGTAGTGGCGCCGGGCTGACGGATACCTCGTGCAGATGATATACCACCCGCCGCCCAGTGAGCTTACCGTAAAGGGCTGCACCAAAAGGCAGCAACGTGTTTACATAAATGAGTGCATCACGCGCTATGTGACGGTCCAGCAACAATCGAATCAACAGGCACAGCTGGCTGAACAGGTAGGTAAACAGCGTCAGTAACCGCCAGGGAGAACGCCAGTACCAGTAGCGGGTGATTGGCAGATCGGTATCATTCAAGCAACCCTTGCCATCGCTACTCACGAACAGGCGTGAGTCACCGCCTGGATTCACCAACGCCGCCATGGTGGCACACAACACTCGCGGGCTACCTGAGCGATCGTTGAGAAGGTGGGCAAAAACAATCATCGTTACTCTCCCCTGGCATGGCCGTAAGCCATGACAACGGTATCTGCCAAGGACTTCCAGCCATAATATGCCAATACAGCCTCACTTAGCTGCAAGGGATCATAATCAGTACATTGCGCCGTTTTTATCGCCGCCGCATATCCCTCTACCTGGGTCTTACGTTCACAAGTAGCTGTTGCTAACTGTATCCCCGGCAGGTAATTGGCGGCGGCAGCTACCTCCGTCAAACCATCAAACGCCACAACAGGTAAACCACTGGCCAGGGCTTCTACCCATACCAACCCAGCCACCTCTGCCGATGGAAACAGAAATAAACTCGATTCAGCATATAGATAAGGCAGTACTTCTCGTGCTACCGGTGGCTGGATTATAACTCTGTCTTTTAACCCAAGTTTTGATATCAGCACACGCAAAGTAGACTCCGCTGGACCGCTACCGACAAGTCGTAAACGGTATTGTGCTGGTAGCTGGGCTAATGCCTCAACAGCCAGATCCAGGCCTTTTATCCAATCCAGTCGTCCAGCGCATATCAGCTCAATATGATTTTGGTCTATTTCTTTAGGTATGCTTTTAACAACCTTAAACAAGCCCTCACTGAAACCCAATTGGCTCCGATATATAACTTTTTTGGAATGCTGCAAATCAAGCCGTTGGTCAACCCATTGTCCAGCAGCAAGTACAACGGAGCAGCGACGAATATGAAGTTTTAAAAAAGGATCAATTCGCCACAATACCTTACGTATCGAAAATGCTGCTGTATATTTCATGGACACCCTTTGGGGCCATAGATCCCGGCGCCATGGCGGGATCTGTTCATTATGGTTGATCGGTCCCCAGACAACAGGTAAGCCCAGTAACCAGGCAAGGGATGGAATACTGTCATTATGGAAGTTCAGCACATGCACCAGACCTAGCTCACGCAGGATTCTATTATACTTTTTGAGTATCAACGGCCAAGTCATCTGCCAAAGATACGCATAAGCCTGATAAAAAAGTGCGCCACGCTTCCAAAAACTCGCCCATTTTGGCAAGTCATAACCGACAAGGTAAACCCCAGGGCACTTTTGCTTAAATATAGAGCCATTTTCAATCTTCATCTTATTATTTTTGCGAGTAATCAGAATAATGCGATGTGTTTTACACAACTCACTCAGCAAACAAAAAGCCACATGTCCTTCGCTTGAATTGCCAGTACTGACATCATATGCGGCAATCAACACCCAAGGCTTTTCTGATGGAACCTTGGCAATGAGATTTCCAGTTGGCTCCTGAATCATTTGGTTACCACTTCTGCTTCAATACGCCTCATATACTCAGTGGATAAATGCCCGAGAAGCTCCCGAAAAACCGTATCCGGTGTTTCATTACCATTCAACATGGTTACCGATACAGAAGTGCCAGTCCTGCGGTATGCGGCCTGTAAGGACTGCGCTTTTTCAAACGTCAACTCCCCCTTACGGGCGACCACAGCTGCCGGTGAAGTATCCAAGTAAAACAGACGACCACGGGGTAGTAATAAACACAGCAACCAATCGGGTAGTTTTTTTACAGGAATGCGCGAACGTGTTGGGTCCGAATAAAAATCAACCACACTTCGATCCATAATCAAAACGCGGCCACGTACGGTTTGGACACCGAACCACAAACGAGCTATAAAAAAAGCCCCCAAATAATAGCCCAGTCTCATTCCCCCACTAAGCCGTGATTTAACCGGTGGTTCTGAATAAGGCCGAGTATAATTGGACTGGGTTTTTTTTCGACGGAAAATTTTATGGGGTAACGGAATCCAACCTGGCAAGAGGTGGATCAATGTCGGTTGTTCACCACCGGCCATAGAATAAGCGGCTAGCAAACGGTCAACCAGTGTGCTTTTTCCAGATCCATCAAGCCCTGATATACCCAAGATCATCCCATATTTCGTACCAACGCCTAGCTTAAATTTCATATGTGCCCAAACAGCACAAAAAAACCAAGGTAATATTGATAATAAATCTGTGGCACCACCAGAGGCAGCTCTTAATCGCCATTTAGCAAGGCCTGTTACCCCACGGTTCTCTGCCTCCTGCTTTGTTAAGGGTAGATTTAACTCGCCAGCCACTGTTGCAAGGGCCTCATAAGTCATACCCGTATCAGCAACTCGCAACCAATCCCGTTCACTCTGTCTACCGACAATCAATATTTTCTGAAAAAATCCGGCAGCGCCCGCCAAGTATACTTTGTCTTGACATGTAGGATAGAGTTTACCAAATAGTTTTATTCCTGCAGCATCGTTACCGACACCATACCAACGCAGCCCATCAAAAAAATCAACTTTAAGTGCCAGATCTGTTCCACTTTCAAGTGGTTTAATAATGATAATCTGAGCAAGGTACCCAATATTTCGATAACCAGCCAAAAACCAGCCGCGATCCTCAGCAGCTTTAGCAACTAAGTGGCATGCGTCTATGGCTAGACCAGGTGGAACCATAAAATCCAGATCACCGCCAACCCTGGCATGACGGTCGCCACCTCTCAGTTCCAACAATGGCATAACACCAGTCAGTGATTCATTAATCCAGCCTGCCACTTCGCGCTTCATATTTTCTCTCAACAATCTGATTGTAAGCAGCGTGCATATTCCCTGCAGCAATCTTCCAGTTAAATGTATCTTCAACCAAGCGGCGGCCGTTAACTATCATTTGTGGCCAATCATCTTTTTTATCCAAGGCTCTTTTTATAGCGGACTCCAAGCCAAATACTGTGGGTTCACACATAAAAAAAGCATTACGGTTATAAAAGTAACTGGCTTTCGATGTACGGGTAATAAGCAAAGGTGTGCCGCTTGCCAAAACCTCCATTCCGGCAATAGAAAAAACTTCGCATAAAGATGGATGAATGAACAAATCCAGTGAATTGATGAAGTCTTCCTTTTCTTTTCCGAATTTTGGACCAACTAACTCTATGTTAGAGTTAGAATAACGACTAACAAGTTTTTTTCCGTATTTTGTTTCTGGTCCAGCTAATATAAGTCGTATATCAATATCAGATGATAGGTTTTCAACAGCCTGGCACAAAGAGTCAAGGTTCTTTTCAGCCGATAGTCGCCCTAAACAACCAATTATGAGCGATTTTGAAAAAGATAAATCTCGAGGATTATAAGCAGGATAATCTTCCTGATCAATTCCATTAGGTATGCAAAAAACACGACGCGGTATTGCGGCAGCGAAGAGATCAGTAGCTTCCTCTTCAGTCAAAACATGCACTGCTGCGGCATTATTTAAGTGACGTTTTTGTGCAACTGTGTGAAAAATGTATTTCCTTATTTTTCCACGAGATTTTGCTCGCTCAGGTGCGAGACCATCGTGAAGAGTAACTATATAGGACTTAACTGCCTTGCCACACATTCGCCCCACAAGCAAATTCCAAAGTGAGTACGTCCCATGCAGGTGTACAACATCAGCCCAGTCAATGTGCTCTTCAAGTGCAGCACGCAATGGTTTACCCCAGTAGGAATAGGCCTCTACTTCAAACCCGTCCCTCTGGATAATTTCACCTTCATATGCCACAGACTCAGCCTTTCCAACAACCCTAACCTCGGCACCTAGGCGGGCAGTATATTTAGCCAAACCAGCTATCACTTGATTAACACCATTGGCGCGATTTTTATTTGCCTTCCCTAAGATAAAATGTAATACCTTCAATAATCTCACCTAAAGAATAATTTCAACAATAATATTGCTTAATTAATTGTAGCACGCCATCTCTTTGACTTAGGTAGTGAGAATGATAAAATAATCAAAACCCAAAAATAGAGTGACAGTAAACCACTAAATTGAAAAAGCCAAGTTTCAAACATTAGACTGACGCTTGCAGTAATTAAAGAAAATGCAAATACTGATGTCTCGCGAGACGACCCAAACAAAAAAATTGCACGTTTTAATGCAATAACCAATAAAATCATTATAGCCAACCCCATAACTAATCCAAACTCTTCAAATACTGCAAGCAGAGTATTGCCTTTTTCTTGTCCGTTATATATATTAAAATAATCAAATTGAGAATATTTTTGGCTACCATAACCATGTCCAAGAAATGGTTTTTCTGATATAGCATCAAACCTCAGCTGAAAAAGTTTATCTCTTGTTGAAAAGACTCCTTGTCCTTCATATTTATTAATAAAGTACACAGACGAAAAAGTTGCAACAAATACTAATAAAATAGCTGTAATAAATTTCTTAGAGATCGATATCTTACGCCATATAAAAACCATATAAAACAATAAAAAAATCAAGGCTAGTAATCCAGTGCGTGATCTTGATAAAAACAAAACAATAATTGCGGCCGCAACAAAACACCAGTAAAGATATTTTCTTGGCCTTGATTCATTGAAAGCAAAGGAAAACAAAGAAGGAATACAGATGACAACGAAATATGCGGCGAGCATATTAGAATTACTAATCAGTCCATAAAAATTACCACTTGTGACAAATGATGAATATGAAACCACTACCAATAAAATATTTGCACCAACGAAAAGTAATGAAAACCATAAAGAAAGTCTCTTTATTAACAAAATAAAACTAAAGGTACCAATTGCATTTCGACAAAAGTAAACAGTCAGTAAAAAAATTGCGCCCAAGTATAGTTGAAATTCAGCGGAATCTACCGAGTTATATGAAAATAAATAAAAGTGACTCGTTATCAATATATAAAATACGTAGAGCGCTGCTTCACCGAAGGAAACACGGCGCAATTTTCCTGAACAAACTGTAATGGCTAGCGTCAATAATAGGCATAAAGCCAAAACAACGAGCTTAGCATAATTGATATTTGGAAATAATACCTCTAGCATAAACAAACAAGACCCTTTAAAAAGATTTTATCTCACCCATCAAACAAACGCTTTAATTTGAAATAAAATCGCCAACAGTCCCGATAACGGCATCGGGGTACGTCTCGCGTACCCATGCCTGAGTGCGCTCAACACATTCAGGTTGAGAGGCGTTATCCACAATGATAAGGCTATGATGGATCCCCTGCTGGGCGAGCAACTGCGGAACCGAGACTTTGAGATCCGCATCGCTGTTGTAGTTCAGTACCACCGAGGCAATGCGGTATTTTGCTGAAGCGGTATTCATTAATGGACTGTTCCTGTATTTCTCGCCAAGAGAATATCGAGCATGGCTGCCTGCTCTTCTGCACCATCCAAGTCACAGATGTGGCTCTCGTCGCTGGGCAAGCGTTCAACCTGCCGCAATATCTGGGTTAACAAATATATGACCACCAGTGTCGACAATTCTGTTGTTGCAAGTCCTGTCCAGGGCGCGCTCAGGGCCTTGAAAGCAGTATCCAGCTTTTGCTCTGAGTGCAGGTTACGTATATTCGGCTGGTTTAATACAAAGTGAATGATATCGTTACTCAAAGGTAAGGCTTCTTCGGCGTACTCCCAGTCGAATACATAGAGCCGCCCCTTTACTATAAAGGTGTTCCAGGGTGTGAAATCACCGTGACTGAGTCCCACTGTCAGTAGTGTTTGTAGGGGCTGAGCAGCCAAGGTAGTAACCGCCGCCTCAAGGCGTTGGCACCAAGCATGCTCCAGGCGTGGGCGTACAGGCTCAACACGAACTGCAAATTTTGCGGCAAGCTCAGTTACCGGGAGCGGCTGTGGCAGCGCGGTCAAGCGTGCCAGTTCCTGTAGAAAGTCCTGATGGGCAGCAGTAAAGCGCGTTTTGCTATGGGTATATGCCGTTTTGAGCGTGTCTGTGACCAGCAACTGAGCACCACCTTGTTGCCCGGAAAATAGAACTCTGGGTGTATGTGCACTGTTAAGCGCCAGTGCCTGTACCCGCTGTAACATTGCGGCCTCATGCTTCAATAGCACAGCCACCACCGGGTTACGACTGAGCTTGGCAAAACCCAGCAGCCTGCCCTGTGCATCCATCACCTGTACGGCAATTTTTCGGTGCGGGCTGTCCGTTCCGGTAAAATACGCATAACTAAGCCCAGCTTTAGCTGAAAAACACTCCTTCAGCGAAGGCTCACCACCGATATACACTATTTGCCGAGCCCACAATCGTTGCAGACCAATCAAACTCAGGATAACGGCTGCGAGTTTTATCAGCTTGGCACTACTTAGCAACGGCTGGAACAGCGCCAGACCACTGGCAGCTACACGCCCGCTTTGCAGTGGCACCAGCCACCACCTTGCATTGGAGCGGCCGTCTACCACGGCATATGGGGTAGTACCAGGAATTGGTTTGTGAGCAATGCGTAGCCCCAAGGACTCAATATCGATAACCGCTTCACTAAATAGTTCCCATCCGGAAACGTAAGGCACTAATATTTAAAGATAAT